>Ga0153923_100474_pt1 | contig 12828 bp, 13 predicted proteins | sample TSNJ007MetaG_FD_104682 | JGI IMG/M metagenome (GOLD analysis project Ga0153923, IMG submission 104682) | Attine ant fungus gardens microbial communities from New Jersey, USA - TSNJ007 MetaG | ecosystem: Host-associated > Fungi > Mycelium > Unclassified | place: USA: New Jersey, Brendon T. Byrne... | reverse complement strand
TTTATCGGTGGAGGATTTCAAGGCGGCATTGTCTGTATCTATCCGTTTTTGTTTATGCTTTCTTCTTCGTTTAAGATTTCAGGAGAGGTTCTGCAATATCCGATTAAGCTGATTCCGGATAAGATTATTTTCACCAATTTCACAGATTTGTTTGGTGATCCTTATTATGATTTTGGAAGATGGTATATGAATACGGCGGTGATGACGGTTACAACGATTTTACTGAAAGTATTTATTGTTACGATGACTGCCTATGCCTTTGCAAAGATTAAATTTCAGGGCAGAGACGTAATCTTTCTTGTGTTATGATCGGCCTTGATGATTCCGGGAGATATCATGCTGATTCCCAGATATATTGTTTCCCGGCAGATTCATATGATTGATACCATGTGGGCTCTGGTTCTGCCGTCGGCATTTGATGTATATTTTGTCTTTATGATCAGGCAGGCCCTGATATCCATCCCTGAATCGTTAAGTGAAGCGGCGGAGATTGACGGCTGTAATCATTTTCAGATTTACTATAAGATTATTCTGCCGCTGGCAAAACCGGTGATTGTTACGATGGTGCTTTTTACCTTTGTATGGTCATGGAATGACTATATGAGTCCCTATCTGTTCATTACTTCGATTCAGAAGCAGATGCTGTCTGTCGGCATTAAGCTATTTACTGAGGGTCAGGTGACGGATCCGGCGCTGCAGATGTCAGCTGCGACGGTGGTTCTTTTGCCCGTGCTGGTACTGTTCTTCTTTTCACAGAGATATTTTGTGGAAGGGGTGGCGAATACCGGGGTGAAGGGTTAGTTTTTATGCCGGATGTTTATGCCGGATGTTTATGCCGGATGAAGTGCGAGGGAAAGAGGAGGCGATGCATATGAATGACAATAAGATTTCCGCTGGGAGAGTAACCGTGCCCACGGATATAAATATGATAGAAGAAACAAAATACATAGTAGCAAAATGGGGTGCCGATGCCATCCGGGATTGTGATGGGACAGATATGCCGCCGGAGCTTACCGGCCTGCCGGTGAAGATTTATTCTACTTATTATACGACGCGGAAGGATAATGCCTGGGCTTTGGCAAATCCGGACGAAGTACAGCAGGTCTATCTGATGACGGAATTTTACACCGCTATGGAAGATGGGGAGCTTCGGATTCCGCTGATGAAGCATCTCTACAAGGAACAATTAAAACCGAATGCGATTCATGACTGCAAACGCTGGTGGGAGGTGGTTGACCGGACCACCGGCCAGGCGATAGCGCCGGCAGAATGGGACTATGAGGAGGCTTCAGAAGAAGTAGTGCTGCATCGTCCGGTTAAGTACCATGACTATACAGTGAGCTTTCTGGCGTTTATTATATGGGATCCGGTGCATATGTACAATTTCATTACCAATGATTGGGGTAATGTGGAGCATCAGATTACGTATGACGTCAGACAGCCAAAGACCAGGGCTTATGCTTTAGAAAAACTGGAACGGTGGATGAAAGAAAATCCTGAAACGGACGTGATCCGCTTCACGACATTTTTCCACCAGTTTACCTTACTATTCAATGAGTATGGGAAAGAGAAATTTGTTGATTGGTTCGGTTATAGTGCCAGTGTCAGTCCCTATATTCTGGCGCAATTTGAAAAGGAAGCCGGATATCCGTTCCGGCCGGAATACATCATTGATCAAGGTTATCATAACAATACCAACCGGGTACCTTCGAAGGAGTTTAAAGACTTTCAGAAGTTTCAGCAGCGGGAAGTTACAAAGCTGATGAAGGAATTTGTGAAGATCTGTCACGATTCTCAAAAAGAGGCGATGATGTTTCTCGGTGATCACTGGATTGGAACGGAGCCGTTTGGCGGGGATTTTGAAACGGTCGGAATGGATGCCGTGGTGGGGTCTGTTGGAAATGGAACTACCTTGCGGCTGATTTCTGATATTCCTGGTGTGAAGTATACGGAAGGCCGCTTGCTGCCTTACTTTTTCCCGGATGTGTTTGGTGCGGAAGGGGATCCGGTCAAGGAAGCGAAAATCAATTGGGTGACTGCCCGGAGGGCGATTTTGCGCAAGCCGGTGGATCGAATTGGATATGGCGGCTATTTGTTACTGGCACTTCAATTTCCGGAGTTTGTAGATTATATTGAATCCGTTTGCAATGAGTTTCGATTATTGTACCAGAATATAGGGGGACAAAAGCCGTACAGCCATTTTACTGTGGGGATTTTAAATGCCTGGGGAACGCTTCGTTCCTGGGGAACCCATATGGTAGCTCATGCGATCGACTATAAGCAGACCTATTCTTATGCCGGAATTCTTGAGGCACTTAGTGGAATGCCGTTCGAGGTAAAGTTTATCAGCTTTGACGATGTGGTGCAGAACCCGGCTGTGTTGAAGGAATGTTCGGTGATCGTTAATGCCGGGGATGCGTATACGGCTCCCAGTGGTGGTGACAGGTGGCTGAATCCGGCGCTGTCCGTGGCGGTGAAGGAATTCGTGGCGAATGGAGGCGGGTTCATCGGGGCAGGTGAGCCGACGGCGTGTCTCCATGAGGGACATTATTTTGCACTGGCGAATGTTTTGGGAGTGGATAAGGAAATTGGTTTCAGCATTTCCAGTGATAAATATAATTGGCAGGAGCAGGAGCATTTTATTATTGAGGACTGTAAAGGAACGATTGACTTTGGGGAAGGCATGAAAAATGTTTATGCTTATCCGGATGCTGCCGTGATTAAGACCTATGGGCAAGACGTTCAATTGGCGGTTCATGAATTTGGGCAGGGCAGAAGCGTGTATTTGAGCGGACTTCCTTATTCTTTTGAAAACGCCCGGCTGCTGTATCGGGCAATTTTCTGGGCGGCAGGTAAAGAGGCAGAGGTAAAGCGATGGTATAGTGACAATTTTAATGTGGAAATTAATTATTATCCATCAACGCAGAAATATTGCATTGTTAATAATACTTATGAGCCGCAGTCGACGGTGATTTATGACGGGGAGGGAAATGCTTCCAGGATGGAGTTGGGGGCGAATGATATTTTGTGGTTTGATTGGGTGTGAAGAAATAGGGAAGTAGGCGGTTCCTGATAAAGGCAACCGTTTCAACCTACTTCCCCAAGCGCTTTTAAATTGCGCCGGTAATGTTCCATTTCATCCTCACTGACGGTGTCCAGAACGTTTTGCAGCTCACGGATGACAAATTCCTTATCTTTAGGGAGATAGGCTGTTGTCGGATAAAAATTAGAAACACTGTTGGCAAATAAATGTACTCTGATTTGCAGGTTTCTTATGAAAACCTGTAATTCTTCAATCCGTTCTTTTTCACTGGCAGGAACAAATTCACCCCGCTGAGCCATTTGAAACAACTCGGTATCTTCAAATAACGTCAATGAGTCTACAGAGATAAAGCGAGGGTTTAACTTACTGAATACTTTTGCACTGTTAATTGCATTACGGATGCCGTTTCCTTTTCCTGCAAGCCCTGTCATGTACACAAAGTAATACTCAATACCAGCTTCATCAAGTTTACGGCACTGGTCAATGATATCTTTTGCGGAATATCCTTTATTAGCTAATCGCAAGGTAACATCATCTCCTGACTCGGTACCGATACTAAGTCCATTGATACTAAGACTTTTTAGTTTTCTTAATTGCCAGACCTTTTTATCCTTGATGTCTCTGATACTGGCGAACATAGCCATAGTCTGGCATTCTGCAAGATAATCATGAGCGATTAAGGCCCGTGTTTTCAAATTTTCATAACTAAGGGCAAATGGATTTGCACCCGTCCAGAATATCCGCCGCGCAGCAGGCTGGTAAGAACTTAATTCCTTTAAATCGTCTTCCCACTCATTTAGTGGTGACATATGAAAGCATTCGTTTTTATAAAGACTACAAAAGCGACATTTATTGTGAGTACAGCCAGAAGTCGCCTGTATAATAAATGAACTGGCTTCATAAGGGGGTCGCCATGTTCTTCCTGTAAAATGCAAGACAAAATTCCTCCTTTTACAAATGACGAAGATTTTTTCGATAATTTCTCAGTTCATCTTCATCTACACTTTTAATAATTTCGTCCAATACAGATAAGACCTTCTTCTTATCTTTTGGCAATGTACCTTGAATGGGTATTGCATTAGAAGCTCCACCAGCAGCAAACCAGACAGGAATCTCTAACTTTTCTACTAAGGTTCTCAACTCTTTGTATTTTTCTATTTCTGTTTCTTCCTGCCAATTTCCATTTTGGATTTCCTGGAAAAGTTCCGAATGGGGGTAAATCGTCAACATATTTGCGCCAATTATTTGAGGATGTAACTGATTACACACATCTGCGGTAGCCTTTGCTCCTTTTTCACCTTTGCCCGCACCAGAAATACTTGTAAGATAAAAAAAGTGATAGCTGATGCCAGCATGATCCAAGCGTCGGCATTGTGTAAGAATATCCTTAGAGAGATACCCTTTGTGCATAAACGCTAATGCTTCATCATCACCCGTTTCAATTCCGATCGTAAGACCGTCATATCCGGCCTGCTTTAATTTCAACAATTCCTCATCCGTTTTTGGAGTAATATCCGTTATTCTTGAAAAGCAGCCAATTGTTTTATTGTGTGGAAAATACTGGTGTACAAGATCTGCAATTTCCAATAACCGTGACGCTTTCAATACAAAAGGATTTGCCCCAACTAAAAAAGTACGTGAAACTTTATTATATTTCCATAATCCCAATTGCCCCTGTGCTTCCTTCAAATCCGCTTCTATATCTTCCATTGGTGACATTCTGAATTTGAAAGGTATATCATCATACAATGTACAAAATTTGCAGTTATGATGAGTGCAGCCTGCTGTTACCTCTAAAAGTTATGAAGACGCTTCATAAGGTGGTCTGTCTCCAAACCGTTCCTGTGTAATGCATAAAAATTCTCCTTTTGCTTTTTATGTACAAATTATATCATGGTACAATAATTTTAAAAGTACTGAACTTTTTTGTAGTACTGTATTAAAATGTTGTACGTTGATTTTCTGTGTACATTATGTATAATAGAGAAAAGGAGTTGAACAAACATGAAGAAAAACGAGCAGGCAATACAAAGGTGTGTTACTATTTCGACTGTCCAGAAAATATTAGGCGGTAAATGGAAGATAGAAATACTATACTATATCGGTATGCAGAATGTGCGCAGGTTTGGGGAATTGCGCCGCCACGTGGGAGATATAACAGAATCATCATTAACAAAACAGCTTAGAGAATTAGAAGCTGACGGATTTATTAACAGGTATGATTTTAAAGAAGTTCCCCCACATGTAGAATATACATTAACGGAATTAGGGGAAAGCTTTATGTCTGTTTTGGAAACGATAAAACAATGGGGTGATTTGAATTTAAAGTGATTCCGCTTTTGTCTATTGGTTAAGATAATTCATGCCAGAGCAGGTGCGGCACAGGCTGTCATTATGTAGCAAATACAAGGTCTTTATGCGCTAAATCAAATGTGGGAGGATGAGCTTTATGGATAATGCAACCTATTATCGCTCGGAATATCTTGAAATGATACAGCTAAAAAACAAGCCGATTACATACAATGAACATAATCATGTATCTGTGTATATAATAGGTCTGGTTATTGAGGGTATTGTTACACTCAAATGCGATGAAAAAACCACTGTCTTTTCGCCTGATAGTTTTTTCGTAATTAAGCCATATCAGATACACGCGCTATTGTTACCGGAAAACTACAGTATGTTATCACTCTGTATCGATAAAGACCTTGTAACAAAATATGAACCAAATGATCTATGCAATGTGCTTGCCACCCTCCTTTCTCAATCATTCCCAAGTGTTAGTTACTCAATAATGTTAAATGCAATCAACGCTCTTTACAACTGTGAGCCATTCCAATCATTTGATAGCAACATTTTAGCAAGTGCTTATATCTTATGGCGCAATCCTGAAAATAACAATTGTGTGCAGGAAATGGCCAACAAGATACATTTTAGCAAATTTCACTATATCAAATGCTTTAAGAAGAACATTGGAATGACACCACATAAATTCCAAATACAAAACAAGGTGCGCAAAGCGCAGCGAATGATAGAAAAAGGTGAGCCGTTATCGGTTGTCGCTATGGATTTGGGTTTTTACGATCAAAGTCATTTTATTAAATGCTTCAAAAACATAGTTGGTCTTACTCCGCGCGAATATAAGCAATCATTCAAAAGATTACAATAGTTGGTTTTAGCATAACGCAGGTATGAATTTTGCAAACAGATATACGCCTTCTGTGCCAGCAATAACTTCATGTTCAATGCCAGCGGGTAAGATAGAAATAACACCTACCCCATAGGATAATTCTTTTCCATCATTGATACATATGCCGTTCCCTGCTATTACCTCATGGGTTTCTAATTGTGTTTCATGGATGTGCATACCAATTTTCTTATTCGGTGCTACGTGGACAAGATGATAACTAAATGTGCCATTGGTATCCTTAGAAGTGATAAGATGTTTCAACGCTACTCCCTCAAATTTTGCATGTGGCGACCAAGATACAGACTCAAAATCAATTTGACCGGATGGCAGCAAAAGTTTACCAGTTTCAAATTTTTCAAATAAATTCATAATACACCTCTTTCAAATTTTGCTTCTAGTGTAAACAATCGAGCGGATAATTCATAGTAAAAAATTGTTCAATTTCCCTGTGGCGAGAACAGTGTCCTCCGCTGCTCTTGATCTTTATCATTGCCAAGGTGCAAAAAGTAACGTCTAACGAGAATTTAGGAAAGGTTATGGCGATTATCATGGCGATGGCTCAATGCGCCGCGCCGCTTGGAAATCACAGTCGATGTAGTTCCTGTGTTCTTGCCGGGAAGAATGGACAATCTAATCTTTTACATTCTTTATTATTGGGATAAAACTCACATTGCATATCATCTAAAACAGTAAAATGCGTATCCAATACGGTATTGCTATAAGCAGCAGCTTCTTTAAGTGATAGAAAAGTATCTCGTTTACAGCAGCATGGGCCTCCCTCACAGGATATTGCATTTGCACAAAGAGCGGCCAACTGCCCGGTCACTTTCCATTCCGTTTCCGCGAAAGGGCTGGCTTTCGTGATAATGCTCATGTAGATACCGCTGCCAATCGCAGCACCGCACACGCCCCAAAAACCACACGCGCCGCCCGGTACGCCAATGCTTCGTTCATTTGCTGCCGTGAGGAAATCCGGCAAATCGGAAGGACAGCCTTTTTCGTTGCAATAACAGGTAAGAAGTGCCGCCGTAAGCAGCAAATGATGTTCGGGGCCGTGCATGGCGGTTTCGGGCAGTTTCATAAGCTCCAGCACCAAAGCGCGCGGTTGCTTGTGTTCGCTGTTTAGGCAATATGTAATAATAGCTTCGCGCGTATTCTTTTGCCGGCACATATGGCAAACGTAATGCCCATTTTCACAGGTAGCGTCTGCTTCAAATTCCGCGCCGCAAATAGCACACGGTTTTACAACTTCCATTTCGTTATCAAAATAGATTTTATCCTTGCCGCAGATATGGCATTTCGGCTGCAGTTTAACTGGCATATCTTATTCCTCCCTACGTGTAAGTTCTTTTAGTAGTTGGACTGAATATTCGCTGCCTTGTGGGCTGATTGAATAGTATGTCCATTTGCCACTACGCCTGCCGATAACAACACCCGAGTCGCATAATATTTTCATGTGGTGCGAAAGTGTCGATTGTCCGATTGGTAATTGCTCTTGGATTTTACAGGCACATAGCTCACCATCTTGCAGCATTTCTAAAATCGCAAGACGCTTGTCATCACAAAAAGCTTTGAATACAGTTGCATATTGTTCATGAATTGTAGTCATGGGATAACCTCATATCTAAAATATTCGATATGAAATAGTATATGTTACATATTTAAAAATGTCAATATAATCAAAGATATTTCTTTTTAGTTACTATACGTACTTGGAATGTTGTATTATAATACCGATAATGGTAATTAATGTTCATAAAATATATGTCTAAATTTGCGGCTACATACTCTGATGTGGAATTTGTGCAAACAGTGTCTGCACAAATTCTGTAATCCTTTGTTGGAAATATTATCTCCATGGCAAGTTACGAGCATGTTGACTGCGAGGAATCGAGATATGGTGTAGAAATCTGGATTCCAGTCGTAAAAAAATAAAACACCGTTTGAGTTCCTCTTGACACGAACACCGTGTCGTACTTTATGCTTAAGTCGAAAGGAGGTGCAAAACCCATGAACCAAATGCAGACCGTCAGCACAGTATCGAAAAGCCTTGGCATATCAAGCCGTATGCTCCGATACTATGAGCAAGTCGGCTTAATCGAAAGCAGCCGCATGGATGATTATGCCTACCGGGTTTATGATGAAGATGCGATACGCAGGCTTAGGCAAATAATCATCCTGCGGAAACTTCGCGTTCCAGTTAAGCAAATTCGTGAGATTTTTGGTAATAGCGATGCAGCAGGCGTGGTTGAGGTATTTGAGCGCAATATAAGTGAGTTGGACGAGGAAATCACAGCCTTATCAACAGTGAAGTCGATTTTGAGTAACCTTGTCCAGGAATTGAATAATAGGGCGAATATGCGCCTGCAGCTTGATTATCTTAATGATAGTTCTGTATTTGCCATTGTGGACAGCATTTCCTTCCCCAAAAACAGATTAAAGGAGGAAAAATCAATGGAAGATTTGAACATGGCAAATGAAAATCTGAACAAACTGACAGATGTAAGAATCATCTATCTGCCGCCAATGACCATTGCTGCTGCAAGCGCAACAGGGAATGGATGTGAGGGCGTTGTCACAGGCATTATTGACCGCTTTGTGAAAGAGTATGACTTGCTGAAAATGAAGCCTGATATTCGCCACTTCGGATTTGACTGCTCTCAAGGTGCAGCAGGCATTGGCGAAAACTCACATAAATATCAAATGTGGGTGACAATACCTGAAGACATGGATGTGCCGGAGCCGCTTGTAAAACGCACGTTTACAGGCGGGCTATATGCCGCACATATGATTAAGATGGGAGATTTTGACCATTGGAAGTTGCTGGCTGATTGGGTGACAAAGAGCGAACAATACGAGAATGACTGGAAAACCGTCAGAGTTTCGCCTTTGGAGGACGATATGGACCGATGCCTTGAAGAACAGTTGAACTATTGGGGAAATCTACATAATCCTGACTTTGACCCTGGAAAAATGCAACTTGATTTGCTGTTTCCAATTAAGGAAGCTAATTAATACCCCATGAAGAAAAGCCCTCAAATTTTATGAATAAAATTTGAGGGCTTTTTTCTTCAGCGAAACATGTCCTTATGCAATCAACCGTGCAATCAGTCCTTCAATAATCCCCCAAAGAGAGAAGTCCTGTCCGCCATATATCAGCATCCAGTTATTAATCGTATTTCCGAAAAAGTAAGATCCAAAGCCCACCAGGAATATCATAATCACACCGCTGACGGCAGCACCGATAACACAGCCGCGGATACCTCCGGTGGCGTTGCCGATAATCGCCGCACAGCCAATCTCAAAAAAGCAGGTAACAGTAAGCGGAATGATAACCGTCGGGAACATACCAGCAGTCAGAATAATGGTGATAACCGAGGTAATCATGGATACGATAAAGCCGATAATCAGCGCGTTGGGAGCGCAGTCAAAGATAATCGGGCAGTCAAGGGCAGGGATAGCGCCGGGAACTACTTTTTCTGCAATGCCTTTAAACGCCGGGACAATCTCCGCAATCAGCATCCGGACACCAAGAAGCATAATGGTGATACCAACACCGAAATAGATTGATTTTGTAAAAACATAGGTAAAGATTCCGGTACTGGCACCGGCATATCCCCATACTTCACCGGGAATAAGATCATTTCCAAGCAGGATAAAATACATTACAATATACGTGATACAGATGGTAATCGACCCAGTCAGGGAAACTTCCCGTAAAAATCCCAGCCCCTTAGGGAATTTGATATTTTCCGTTGATTTTGATTTGTCACCGACAAGCTTACCCAGGTATCCAGAAATCAGCGAAAGCACGGTGGTCGGATGACCGATGGTAAAGCTGTCGTCGCCAGTAACCTCTTTGACCAGAGGACGCATCAGATTTGGGGAAACAATCATATACAGAGCAGAGAATATGGTTGCCAGAACGATCAGTTTTGTACCGGTCAGACCGGCATCAACACCGGCGGCGATAAACACATAAGGGAACCAGTACAGCATGTGGCCGGTCAGGAAAACGGATTTCCATTTGGTAAATCTGGCAAAAACTAAGTTGAGAAGAAAAGCAACCAGCATAACAATACCAATCTGGGTACCATATACCGACATATCAATATCCGGGCTGGTATTTGCCTGCGGCATAATGGTATTGAAAGCACCGGAAAGGCCATCAATAGAATTGCCGGTAATGATTCCGGTTCCTTGTGACAATACAAAAAATCCGATTGCGGTCATGATCGTTCCGCGGGCAATCTCGCTGAACGATTTTTTCTGTAAAATCAGACCGACCATCGCAATCAGGGCCAGAAAGATAGCGCCTTGACCAAAGATTTCATTGACGATAAAATTTAATATACCCATAAGATCCCCCTTCGTTAGTTCAGGCTTTCAAAAAAGCCAAGTGTTTTTTCGGTCACCTCTTTTTTGTTTACAAAACTGGTAATTGTAATGACAGGGACTTTGCTGCGTTCTTTGATACGGGTTCCCAATTCATCCGAAGTGAAGATTACATCGCATCCCGTCGAGGTACAGGTTGCCACATCACCGCAGAATACTTCGGCTTCCAGATGATGTTCCTTTAAAATCTCTTCGATTTTCATGCGTAGAAATAACGAAGAGCCGCATCCGAAACCGCATACTGCCTGAATTCTAATCATCAATCACACCCCCTTTTGGTTGATAATCACATCGATTCCTTGAAATCATGTGGATAAAAGTATTTGAGTTACTTCTTCAGCTGAAGATGCACCGGCAAGATCAGCTACCGTAGTTTCCAATAATAACATCCTGGCTAACGCAGACAGGCTTTCCAGGTGGGAAGTTCTATCCGTGCAGCCCAGACATAATACGACGCTGACCGGGTCATTGGCAGAACCGAAATAAACTGGCGAAGCTAAGGTAATCAGAGCCACATCACTTTTGATTACTGCCGCACAAGGGGCGGCATGGGCCAGTGCAAGTCCAGGCATAATGACGATGTATGGACCCAGCTCCCTGATGGAATCTACCATGTTGTCAACGTAATCTGAAGTGATGCTGCCAGCCGACAGCAACACGGTTCCGGCTTTTCTGATGGCCTCTTCCCAATCCGCCGCTTTTTCTTTGATTCGTATATTACTTGTTTTAATTATGCTGCTCAAAGATAAAGACTCCTCTCGAATGTTATGTTTTTAGTATATAAAAACAGACAAGAAATGAAAAGATCACTTTGTTTCAAAAAAAATGAACAAAAGTTTTCTTTTCATTGATTTCAATTGCATTTATAATACACTTGTCAAGTGTTTTATAATGGAGATGAAAGCATGAATAAACAGACGAGCAGAGTGCTGATGATATTATTAAATTCACCCGGACAGTATTATAATTATGCGGAACTGGCAGAAATACTTTCCGTCAGTTCCCGTTCTGTGCGCAATTATATTCAGAGCTTAATGCAGTTTATGAATGATATTAAGTTTGCGGACATGCTGCAGATATCGGAAGGCGGGGTGACCTTTACAGGAACCAGAAAGGACATCAGCCGGATTTTGGAAGAAGTGGTTGACACGGATTTTTATCTCTACCGCTTGTCTCAGGAAGAACGTAGTTTTATGATAATCTTATATTTACTGCTGTTAGATGATTACAGCAATCTGGCGCAATTATCTGAAAAATTTAATGTCAGCAGGACGACAGCCTTAAAAGATATGGATAAAGTGAAGCTTTATCTGGAGCATTATAACATTGCTCTGGATCCCTTCATGAAAAAAGGATACCGGCTGCTGTCAGGTGAACTAAAGAGGCGAGATATGATCCTGAAAATCATCCGGAGCGGAACAGGCAATGTTAATATATATGAAAAATTTTTGTATAACGAATGGGAGCTGGAAAAGAACGCAGCACTGCTTAAAAATATTTTACTGGATACGGAGGTGCTGTACGGTCTGGAGGTTTCTGATACCAATTTTGAAGAAATTCTATTAACACTTCTGATTATCGTCAAACGCCTTGGTGACGGCAGACAGATAGAAGCCTCGGAGAATCAGCAGACGTTCCAGAATATGAGTGTCTATGAGCTGGCCGGTCATATTCTGAACCGGATCAGCAGCTGTTTTCGTGTTCCCATGAATGAAGCAGAAATGGAGTATCTGGCATCAAGATTATATGATTGCCAATTTCATCACCAGACCATCATGCAGGAAGGTAAGGATATCCGGCTGCACCTGGCCCTGACAGGTTTTTTGCTTAAAATCAGTGAGGAGCTTCATGTACCACCTTTTGAAAATGATGTTACGGTGGAACAACTGGAAAGTCATTTGCGGGCAATTGACAAGGCACATCTGGGAGGCAGGCAGATACGCAATGATTATACAGAACAGATGATAGAAGAGTATCCGCAGTATTTTGAATTGATCTGCCGGCATCGTTCCATTCTGGAAAGCCTTTTGGAATACCAGTATACCAGGGATGACCTGGCGGTAATCCTGATTTATCTGATTGTGATGGTCGAAGGTTTTCAGAGTCCGGATCATTTGCCAGAGGTAATCGTTGTTTGCCATACTGGGATCGGTACAGCCAATTTTCTGACAAAAAGGCTGAAAAAAAGCTTTCATATCAA
>Ga0153923_100472_pt1 | contig 12853 bp, 14 predicted proteins | sample TSNJ007MetaG_FD_104682 | JGI IMG/M metagenome (GOLD analysis project Ga0153923, IMG submission 104682) | Attine ant fungus gardens microbial communities from New Jersey, USA - TSNJ007 MetaG | ecosystem: Host-associated > Fungi > Mycelium > Unclassified | place: USA: New Jersey, Brendon T. Byrne... | reverse complement strand
GCTGGTGCATTTATTGCCGGCGAAACTGATTCCGGTGATGGTGCGGCGCAGCACCGTTTCACCGGAAAAGCAGGTGAATGAAATCACCCGCGAAGAGCGCCGGTGCATGATTCAGGCGATAAAACACTTTACCCTGACGCTGACCGGTTTGCGTGACTATAAAGAGGCAATCATCACCCAGGGCGGGGTTTCGGTAAAAGAGGTTCATCCTCAGACAATGGAATCGAAGAAGGTAAAGAATCTGTATTTTGCCGGTGAAGTGCTGGATCTGGATGGGGTTACCGGTGGGTTTAATCTGCAGATTGCCTGGTCCACCGGTTATCTGGCCGGGATTTCGATTGACGAAAGGAAAGCCGAAAAGGAGCTAAAAAACGATGCATAAAGGAAAAACATTCAATATTGCAATCGACGGGCCGGCCGGTGCCGGTAAGAGTACGATTGCCAGGCTGGCAGCAAAGAAGCTGGGTTTTATCTATGTCGATACCGGAGCGATGTACCGGGCCATGGCCCTGTATTTTTTACGTCAGGGGATTACGGCGGAGGAGGAAGCAAAGATTTCGGCAGCGAGTAAAGAGGCCGGCATTACCATTCGCCATCAGGACAGTAACCAGCAGGTCCTGCTTAACGGTGAGGATGTATCGGCACTGATCAGGACCGAAGCAGTTGGCAATATGGCCTCCGCTACCAGTGTATATCCGGCGGTTCGGGCGCATTTATTGGATTTGCAGCGGAATCTGGCGGCCAGTGCCGATGTCATTATGGATGGCCGGGATATTGGAACCTGTATTCTGCCGGATGCCGATGTGAAGATTTTTCTGACGGCCAGTCCCGGGGTTCGGGCCATGCGGCGTTACAAAGAGTTACAGGAAAAGGGTTTGATGTGTAATTTGACGGAAATTGAGCAAGATATAATAGAGCGGGACCAACGTGATTCCACTCGTCAGACCGCGCCGCTCCGGCAGGCGGAAGATGCAATTCTGATTGACGGGTCGGAGATGACCATCACACAAGTGGTGGAAACCATCATTCGCGCTGCCATAGCATATGGACTTAAGGCGGAGGCATGCCTATGAAGGTACTTTTAGCAAAGAGTGCCGGCTTCTGTTTTGGGGTGAAACGGGCTGTGGAGCAGGTTTATGAACAGATTGCCGGGGCCGGTCAGCCGGTCTATACCTATGGCCCGATTATTCACAATGGCGAAGTGGTAAAGGATTTGGAACAAAAGGGAGTAACGGTCCTGAATACCGAAGAGGAGCTGCAAGGTCTGCAGGAGGGGATTGTGATTATCCGCTCCCACGGTGTGGGCAAACATATTTACGAGCTGCTGGCAAAAAACCGTATCACGGTAGTGGATGCCACCTGCCCCTTCGTTAAAAAGATTCACCAGATTGTACAGGAACAGCAGGCCGGGGGGCGGCGGGTCGTCATTATCGGCAATGCCAGCCATCCGGAAGTGGAAGGCATCCGTGGCTGGGGAGATGAAAGAACATTAGTAATTGAAACACCGGAGCAAATTGAGAATTTGTCCCTGATATCGGAAGAAAAGTTGTCTATTGTGTCCCAGACGACATTTAATTACAAGAAATTTCAAGATTTAGTTGAAATATTCGAAAAAAAAGGTTATGATATACTTGTTCTAAATACGATTTGCAATGCAACACAGGAAAGACAGGTGGAAGCTGGGCATATAGCTTCTGAGGTGGAAGCGATGATTGTTATTGGTGACAAGAATAGTTCCAACTCTCAGAAACTATACGAAATATGCCAGGAACAATGCAAAAACACTTACTTTATCCAAACACTAGGCGATTTAAATCCTGAATGTGTAAATTCTGTGCGCAGCGTAGGTATTACAGCAGGGGCATCCACCCCGAATCAAATTATTGAGGAGGTTCATACTAATGTCAGAATTAAGTTTTGAACAAATGTTGGAGGAATCATTAAAAACAATACGTACAGGAGAGATTGTCACTGGTAAGGTCATCGACGTAAAAGAAGATGAGATCGTCTTGAATATTGGCTATAAGTCTGATGGTATTATTACAAGAAATGAATACACCAACGAGACTAATGTTGACTTGAGAAATCTTGTACATGTTGGCGACGAGATGGACGCCAAAGTTGTGAAAGTGAATGATGGCGAAGGCCAGGTGGTTCTGTCTTATAAGAGACTGGCTGCTGACAAAGGCAATAAGCGTCTGGAAGAGGCATTTAACAACCAGGAGGTTATTACCGCCAAGGTTGCCCAGGTTCTGGACGGCGGCTTAAGTGTTGTGGTCGAAGAGGCCCGGGTATTTATTCCGGCCAGCCTGGTATCGGATTCTTATGAAAGAGATCTGACCAAATATGCCGGTCAGGAGATCGACTTTGTAATTACCGAGTTTAACCCGAAAAGAAGACGGGTGATCGGTGACAGAAAGCAGCTGATGGTAGCGAAGAAAGCAGAATTGCAGAAAGCCCTGTTTGAGAGAATTCAGATTGGTGATGTTGTCGAAGGTCTGGTTAAGAATGTAACTGACTTCGGTGCTTTCATCGACCTGGGCGGTGCAGACGGTCTGCTGCATATTTCCGAGATGTCCTGGGGGCGGGTAGAGAACCCCAAAAAAGTATTTAAAGCAGGCGATCAGGTAAAAGCTTTGATTAAAGATATCAGCGGCGAGAAGATTGCCTTAAGCCTTAAGTTCCCGGAGGCAAATCCGTGGGCACAGGCAGCGGTGAAGTATGCTGTCGGCAATATCATCACCGGTAAGGTTGCCCGGATGACGGATTTCGGTGCTTTCGTTGAGCTGGAGCCAGGCGTGGATGCGCTGCTGCACGTATCGCAGATTTCCCGTGATCATGTGGAGAAGCCGTCTGACGTACTGAGCATCAGCCAGATGATCGAGGCAAAAGTAGTAGACTTTAATGGCGATGACAGGAAGATCAGTCTAAGCATTAAAGCGTTACAGACATCGGCAGAAGAGGTACCGGCTGAGGATGTTGATGTGGCGGATGTTGATATTGAGGCAGTTGCTGCTGAAATCGAATAATGTGATTTTGTAATAGTTGGAGCAGGATTCCAGGAAACCTGCTCTTTTTTTGTTTTTCTATAATATGGTATTGACATATAATATTATACACTGTATAATATGATTCAAGAAACAATATTATATTATGAGAACAAAATTCAAAAGTTAAAATGCAAAGACGGGAGTGAGAATATGGTTTTCAACACGGGAGCTGCGCTTCTGGATGCCATTGTCTTGGCGGTGGTATCTCGCGAACAGTCAGGTACTTATGGATATAAGATTACTCAGGATGTGCGGAGCGCCATCGACATTTCGGAATCGACCTTATATCCGGTGCTGCGAAGGCTGCAGAAAGAAGAATGCCTTGAGGTTTATGACCTGGCGATTGACGGACGGAATCGCCGATATTACCGGATTACCGAGAGTGGCAGACTGCAACTGAACCTGTATCGAGGGGAATGGAATAACTACGCTCAGAAGATATCCAAAATACTTGAGGGGGATGACAGATGAACAGAGTAGAGTTTATGAAGGAGTTGGAATATCTGCTTCAGGATATTCCGATGGAGGATAAGGCGGATGCACTGGAATACTACCGGGACTACCTGGAAGAAGCCGGTGATGAGAATGAAGAGCAGGCGATGCGGGAATTTGGCAGCCCGGAGCGGGTAGCGGCGATCGTTCGGGCTGATTTGAACGGTCATCTGGAAGATGGCGGCGGATTTACCGAATCAGGATATCAGGATGAGCGGTTTCATGATCCCCGGTATCGGATCGTGAAGCATCAGGAACTTCCGGAAGTAACCGAGGAAAAAACCAGATCAAAGGAAAACGCGAATGATCAGCGGCGGAAACCACAGCAGGACAATCAAAATCTGGTGGGAACGATTCTGAAAATAGGATTGGGAGTACTCCTTTTCTGTATCCTGGCACCGGTTATGTTATCCGTTGGCGGCGGGGCGCTGGGCCTTATTGTGACAGTGGTTTGTGTTATCATCGCAGCGGCATTGCTGATTGGCGCACTAACCCTGGCCACCGGTATTGCAGCGGTAACGGTGTTTGTCCTGGGAATCGGTCTTTTGTTTACGAATCCCGGGAGCGGTTTGCTGCTGCTGGGAGCGGCTGTTCTGCTGCTGGGTGCAACGTTGATTGGAGTTGCATTATCTATTTTGATGTATGTGCAGTTTCTGCCATTTTGTATCAGGAGTACGGTAGATGTGCTCAGCCGCCTGATCCATAGAGATTGGAGGATGAAGAAATGAGAAAATCGGTAAAATGGTCATTGATATTAGGCAGTCTTTGCTGTCTGGCCGGAATCGGGATGATTACGGCCGGAGCGATGATGGGCGGAGCGGCGGAACTGGAGAATTATCCCTTCTGGGAGCGGATGAATGGCAGATATCGGGCTGCTGCCATAGAGCGTGAAGGTTCCTGGCGAGAATCATTTGTGGATGTTAAGGCGCTGGAACTGGAGATCGGGCCGTCAGGAAAGGTTGAAGTAGTGGAGGAATGGCGAGAGGATCAGAATCAGGAGATTATTATAGTCCATAACGGCGGCGGCCTGCAATATCAAAGTAAACTAGAAGGGACCCGGCTGAAAATTCAGATGCCAGAGTCATGGCATACCCTGAATGCCGGTAAGGGTATGGAATCAATTACCATCCTGGTCCCGGAAAGGTACTCCTTTCGTGACGTGGAAGTGGAAGTTATGGCAGGCAGTTTCCATGCACAGGCGCTTTACACGGACCTCCTTGATGTGGAGGTGGGAGCGGGGGAAGTCCTTGTCTCCGGTGGTGAGATTGGGAGGCTGGCGACAGACTGTATGGCCGGCAAGGTAGAATGCTATGCCCCGGTAAAGAACAGAGTTGATGTTGACTGTGCCGCCGGCCACACATTTGTTATCCTGGCCGGCAGCTATGAGCAATATGATTACAAGCTGAGCTGTGCCGCCGGTGCGATTACTCTGGAAGGAGTAGCCGGAGGAGACTATGGCGGCTTTTTCCAAGAAATGTCGATTGACTATCATACCGGCCGTAAGATAAAATTAGATTGTGGCGCGGGATCGATCAGGATTGCTTACCAGGAAGAACAATGACACATAGAAAAGAGAAACGGGAAACGGAATAATTACACATATAGAAAAGAGGAAGAACACATGGATATGAATAGAAAATTGTATCGCTCTAATGTTAATAAAATGATTTGCGGAGTCTGTGGCGGGCTGGGTGAATATCTTAACATTGACCCTACGATTATCCGGCTGATTTGGGCCTTGGTTGCCTGCTCCGGTTATGGTGTTATTATTTACTTTGTGGCAGCACTGATCATTCCGCAGAATCTGGAATATTAGGGGACGTCGATGGCGGATGCTGACGCCGGAAAAATTGAATAGAGTCACGGGAAACGGGCATACTCATAAAGAAGTCAGAAAGGAGTGTGTCCGTTATTATGTCTAAGAGCAAGAAACCAACAGGACCTTTGGATGTTCAAAAGTTAACATCGGAAGAACGGTTGAAATTTGAAATTGCCCAGGAACTGGGCTTGGGAGACCGGGTGCTGGAACAGGGCTGGAGATGCCTGACAGCGAAGGAAAGCGGCAGAATTGGAGGATTGATTACCAAACGGAAACGTGAGATAAAGCGGGAGGCGCTGCAAGCAGAGACTTGCCAAAACCCGTAATTTTTTCTATAATAAAAGCAGGAATGGAAAGGACAAGATGACCTTATGAGTAAACCATCATTACGAAGCGGATTTACTACCGGAACCTGTGCGGCGGCTGCGGCGAAAGCTGCGGCTGTTTTTTTGCTGACCGGCAGGGCGGCAGAGCGGGTAACCATACATACCCCTCAGGGGATTTTGGCAGAGCTGACGGCAGAGACGGTTATGAGCGGTGAATTTCAGGGATATTGCCGGGTTCGCAAGGATGCCGGGGATGATCCGGATGTTACCCACGGTTCATGGATTTATGGTAAGGTTGCTGTGATTACACCAGAACGGTGGCAGGAACTGCGGCAGTCGGGGCAAGGGTATACGGCGGATGAATATCCTGGCTGGTACCTGACTGGCGGCCCGGGCATCGGGATTGTGACGAAGCCGGGGCTTAGCTGTCCGGTGGGGCGGTATGCCATCAATCCGGTTCCCAGGAAGATGATTATGGCAGCAGCAGCCCAGGTGTGGGAAGCGGTTCGGGAAGAAGAGGCGGAAAGTCTGGAAATCCGGATTGCCATTCCGGCGGGGATCCATCTGGCCGAGAAGACATTTAATCCCCGACTGGGGATTGTCGGCGGTATTTCGGTACTGGGCACCAGCGGCATCGTGGAACCGATGAGTGAACAGGCATTACTGGAAACCATCCGTCTGGATATCCGGATGAAAGTACGGGAGAGCGAGGGTCGGGTGATTCTGACGCCGGGAAATTATGGCGCAATATTTTTACAGGAGACGATGGGGATTCCTTTGGGAGAAGCGGTGAAATGCAGTAATTTTATTGCTGATGCCCTGGAGTTTCTGGTGGCGGAAGGGGCCGGGCAGGTGCTGCTGGCCGGGCATATCGGCAAGCTGATCAAAGTAACCGGTGGTGCCCGCAACACCCATTCCCGCTATGGTGATAGAAGAATGGAACTGTTGGCGGCAATTGTCGGTGAATATCAGCCGGAATTGACAGCCACGGTGCAGCAGGCGAATACGACGGAGGAGGTCATGGGCCTGCTGGTGGAACATGGTCTGGCTGCTTTGGTTCTGGACCGGGCGGCTGAACTGGTGAAGCAGCAGGCAGAGCGCTGGCTGCGGGAAGCGTCTGTGCCGTCGATGAACAGTGAGAGGGGGATTCAGGTGGAAGTGGTGACATTTTCTTCGGTATACGGTATACTTGGAAAGACAAGGGGTGTACAGATATGAGGCTGGCAGTGATTAGTTTTACCAAATCCGGCAGCTGGCTGTGCGGGAAGCTGACAAAACGCCTGCAGGAATTGGGATATGCCTGCAAGGGATATGTACAGCCCCGTTTTCTGAATGAAGTACAGGAAGTGACGGGGCTTTGTCCGCTTACAGGGTCACTGAATGACTGGACGGAACAACAGTTTCGGCAGGCGGAAGGACTGATATACATAGGGGCAGCCGGAATTGCCGTGCGGGCAATCGCCCCCTTTATAAAAGATAAGATGACGGATCCGGCGGTAGTAGTATTGGATGAACAGGCGCAGTTTGCCATTTCCCTGCTGTCCGGTCATATTGGCGGGGCCAATGAACTGACCGGCCTGGTCAGCGAGATCACCGGTGCGATGCCGGTCATTACTACGGCAACCGATGTAAACCGGAAAACGGCGATTGATGTCTGGGCCAAACAACGCGGGCTGATGCTGTCAGACCGAACCCTGGCCAAGGAAACAGCAGCAGCTTTGCTGGCCGAAGAGGCGGTGGGCTTTTACAGCGATTATCCGCTGACCGAGCCGGTGCCGGAGGGCTTTATTAAGGGCGAGCTGGGGCGGCTGCAGGTTTGGCTTACGGCGCGTGTAATACCTGGGGCGGAGCATATGGTTTCCTGGTTTTGTGAGGCCGATGGCCGGATCCTGCGGTTGATTCCACCCAGTCTGGCGGTGGGAGTGGGCTGTCGGAAAGGGGTATCGGCGGCAGTCATTGAGACGCGGATTCGGCAGGTATTTGACGAAGCCAATCTGGACATGCGGGCAATCGCCGGTTTATTTAGTATTGATTTGAAACAGCAGGAAGAAGGACTTTTAAAAACGGCGGCAAATCTGCAGGTGCCGTTTTGTACTTATAGTGCAGAGGTATTGCAACATGTTACGGAAGCGGAAAGTCCCTTTCACGATGCTCGGCGGAAAGTCCGTATCACCTCATCGGATTTTGTGCAGGCGGTTACCGGCGTTGATAATGTCTGTGAACGGGCAGCGCTGGCGGGAGCCGGGACGGGAGCTGAATTATTGGTGTGTAAGCAGGCTGGCGACGGAGTTACGGTTGCAGTGGCCGAGAAAAAGATGGAAATCGGAATGAGGGTGGAAGAATGACAGCGGTTTGTATATTTGGCGGCACGGCAGAGGGCAGAGAACTGGCGGAGTATTGTGCGCAGCTGCAGATTCCGGCCATCGTCAGTGTGGTATCGGAATATGGTGCCAGAATGCTGCCCGGGGCCGAAGGTCTGGACATCCGGCAAGGGGCTCTGGACGAGGATGGGATCAGGGCCCTGCTGGCCTTGGAGCGCCCGGCGTTGGTGCTGGATGCGACCCATCCTTATGCGCAGGTGGTGACGGCAGCATTGGTGCGGGTCTGCCGGGAATTGGAGCTGCCTTATCAGCGGGTGCGGCGGGAACAGTCCCATTATGACGAAGCCGGGCAGGTAGTTGTGGTAAAAGATGCAGCGGCGGCGGCGGCCTATCTGCATGACCGGGAGGGGGCCGTCCTGGTGACTACCGGCAGCAAGGAACTGTCGTTGTTTACGGCGTTGAATCATGATAGGGAACGTATTTTTGCCCGCGTGCTGCCAGACAGCAAAGTGATTGGGATGTGTGAAGCATATGGAATTCGGGGCAGTCATCTGATTGGCATGCAGGGACCGTTTTCAACGGAACTGAATATCGCCATATTGCGGCAGACGGGTGCCCGCTGGCTGGTAACGAAGGAATCTGGTGACAGCGGCGGATTTGAGGAGAAGCTGGCGGCAGCAAGGGCTTGTGGTGCCACGGTGGTGGTGATCGGCCGGCCACCGGAGGAGAAGGGGATTACTCTGGCGGAAGCCCGTCAGCGGTTACTTCCCTTTAGCGGCCGGCAAAGTCAGAAGCTCAGCCGGCAGTTATACTTAATCGGAATGGGAATGGGCGGCGGCCGGCAGCTGACGGTGGAAGCGGTGGCTGCTTTGAAAGCCTGCCAGGCCGTTTTAGGGGCCGGCCGGATGCTTGAGGATGTCAGGGAATGGATTGCCGGCAAGGAAACTGCCGGTATCTACCTGGAGCAGGATATCCTGGCGTGGCTGGATGCTCATCCACAATACCGGACCGTTGGAATCGTGTATTCCGGAGATACCGGATTTTATAGTGGGAGCCGTTCGCTGCTTGGGACATTGGCGGCCGGCGGGTCAGGAATTGCGGGCGATCAGGTGACGGTTCTTCCGGGGATATCCACAGTTTCCGCCTTGTGTGCCAGACTGCAGACTTCCTGGGAGGATGTCTGTTTAGCCAGCATTCATGGCCGGGATGAAGATATACTGGCGTTACTGGCCCAGCACGAACGGGTATTTTTGCTGCTGGGTGGCGCTCATACGTTGTCCGGACTATGCCGCCGTCTGGTGGATGGCGGGTATGGTGAAGCGTGGGTCCGGGCCGGTGAACGGCTGGGCTATCCGGAGGAAATCATCCGCACCGGCACCGCCAGGCAGCTGTTGGACGTGGAATCAGCGGCTTTAACTGCAGTTTTGATTGAAAACAAAAAAGAGAAGGAGCGGGATAAGAATGAAGGATGAGTGTTTTATCCGGGGCAAGGTGCCGATGACCAAGAACGAAGTCCGGGCAATCTCCCTTGCGAAGCTGGCTTTTCGGCCGGATAGCATGGTCTATGATATTGGTGCCGGAACCGGTTCGGTGGCAGTGGAAGCGGCACTGCTTGTTCCGCGCGGCCATGTATATGCGGTAGAACGGCAGACAGAGGGATGTGAGCTAATCAGGAAAAACCAGGAAAAGTTTGCGGTCAGCAATCTTACTGTGATTCAGGGAATGGCACCCGCATGCCTGGCCGGCCTGCCGGTTCCGGACCGGGTCTTTATTGGCGGCAGTGGTGGTAAGATAACTGACATTCTGGATTTGATGCTGGCCCGCAATCCGTTGGTGACGATGGTGATAAATTGCATTACTCTGGAGACGATGGCGCAGGTGATGCAGTATCTGACAGAGAAGGCTGTCACAGCGGAGGTGATTCAGATCCAGATCAACCGGGTCGAGCAGCTGGGCGGTTATCATGCCCTGAAAGGACAGAATCCGGTTTTTGTAATTACAATTTCGCCAGAAGAGGAGTAAGTCATGGGACAGACAGAACGGAACCAGGCGGCAGTGAAGCCAACCACAGGAGTGGGGGTACCCCGGGTGATGCTGGCGGCGCCGGCCAGTGGCAGCGGCAAAACAGTGATTACCTGTGGACTGCTGCGGGCGCTGCAGAAAAGAGGGGTGGAATGCGTTTCCTTTAAATGCGGACCGGATTATATCGATCCGTTATTTCACCAGGCAGTCCTGGGTATTGCCGGCTGCAATCTGGACAGCTTTTTTCTGGCGGAAAAGGAGCTCCGGGATTTATTTACGGAGAAAACGACGCAGGCACAGTTTGCCGTAATCGAAGGGGTGATGGGATATTATGACGGTGTGGGCGGCACCAGTACGTGGGCCAGCAGCTATGAGATTGCGAAAATTACCGAAACACCGGTGATCCTGATTGTGGATGGCAAGAAGAGCAGCCTGTCGATTGCGGCGCTGATTCAGGGCTTTAAGCAATTCCGTGAAGACAGCCGGATCTGTGGTGTGATTCTGAACCGGACCACACCGGTGATGGCGGAGCGGTTAAGACCTTATCTGGAGGCGCAGGGGGTGACTCTTTTAGGGGCGGTTCCCGATTGCGCCGAGGCAAGGCTGGAAAGCCGGCACCTGGGCCTGACGCTGCCAGACAGCCGGACGGGGTTTGGTGAGCAGTTGGAACGATTGGCGGAAAAACTGGAAACCTGTCTGGATATCCGGCAGATCATAACGATTGCCGGGGGAACGGCGGTAAAGCCATTGCCGGCAATCGATCAGATAGCAGAAAGAAAGACGATCACCAGAAGCAAACCAAAGGAAATACGACGGATCGGTATCGCCCGGGATGAAGCTTTTTGTTTTTATTATCAGGAAAATCTGGATTTCCTGACCCAGGAAGGATATCAGCTCGTTCCCTTCAGCCCGCTTCATGACCGGGAGTTGCCGGATGGACTGACAGCACTTTTGTTAGGCGGCGGGTATCCGGAACTGTATGCCGGACAGCTGGCGGAGAATGAGGAGATGCTGAAGGGCATCCGGCGGGCAGCAGCGGCAGGAGTCAGAATTCTGGCCGAATGCGGCGGTTTTTTATACCTCCATCAGACGCTGGAAGATGATCAGGGGCAGGAATGGCCCTTAGCCGGTGTGATTCCGGCCAAGGGTTTTCGGACCGACCGGTTATCACGTTTTGGTTATATCCAGCTGGAAACCGAGACGGCTGGGAATTCAATGCAGAGGCAGCCGGAGTATATTCGTGGCCATGAATTTCACTATTGGGACAGTACGGCCCCGGGAACTGATATGCTGGCCCGAAAGCCAGCCAGTGAACGTATCTGGGCCTGTATGTACCGGACTGAGAGGATGCTGGCCGGATTTCCCCATCTATATTATCGGTCGGCCCCGGATGTTATCCGTCATTTTTTAAACCAGGGAGGAGAAGGATCATGCTGCAATTAATTACCGGCGGCAGCGCCAGCGGAAAGTCAGCTTATGCGGAAAGCCGGGTGCTCAGTCTGGGAGCGGATCGAAACCGGATTTATATTGCGACGATGAAGCCATGGGATGAAGAAACCAAAAAGCGGATCAGGCGGCATCAGGACATGCGGGCGGGCAAGGGGTTTACCACGATAGAGTGCGATACCGGCCTGGAGCAAGTGCTCCTTGCTGCTGAAACCGCGCAAAAAACAGTGGTTTTACTGGAATGTCTATCCAATCTGGCGGCCAATGAGCAATATCTGAACGGTGGAACCGTAAAAGAAATCAGTACCCGTATTATGGCCGGAATTTACCACTTGCAAGAACAGGCAGAAGATATTATCATTGTAACAAATGAAGTTTTTTCAGATGGCAGAGAATATGGGCAGGAGACTGTCGAATATCTGCAGCTTTTGGGATTGTTGAATCAACAGATTGGGGCGGCGGCAGACCTGGTGACGGAAGTGGTATATGGAATTCCGCTGGCGATGAAAACCAGGGTAAGTCTTGACTTATATTACAAATCGTAGTAAACTGTAATTGAAAAAGAGATGGCGATAAAGCTACCATCTCTAGCGTTTGGATGACTACTTAGAGTCATCGCTGTGCCCATCAGTCTGCTTGCTGGCATCTGCTGATGGGCTTTTTTTATTTCTTAAAATCACTCATACTAATCATAGAAAGAAGATTGTTCTTATTGCTGTTTTATGATATATTTTAAAGAAAACAAGGAAAACCATAAATATGAAGGATTGGATTAGCAGTTTTATAATCGCGTGTTCCATGTATTCCAAAATTCCGATGCCGCAGGTGGAGTGGACGGAAAAAAAAATGAAATATGCCCTTTGTTTTTTTCCGTTTGTTGGTCTGGTCATTGCCGCTCTGATGATGGTGTTTGCCTGGATTGCCGCCAATGTGGCGATGGGAACCGTGTTGTATGGCTGTCTGGGAACTGCGATTCCCCTGGTGGTAACCGGCGGAATCCATCTGGATGGGTTTCTGGATGTATCGGATGCCCGCAGTTCATTTGGTGACCGGGAGCGTAAACTGGAGATTTTAAAGGATCCTCATATTGGTGCTTTTGCGGTGATTTGCGGCGGAATTTATCTGCTGCTTTATCTGGGAATATTTAGCGAAGTTCAGCCGTCCATGGTGCCGGCACTGGCTGGAAGTTATGTCCTGATCAGAGCCTGGAGCGGCTGGTCGGTCGTAAGTCTGCCCAAGGCGAAGCCGGATGGACTGGCCAGCACATTTGCCGCGCAGGCCGATACCCGGTGGGTCAGAGGCTGCATGCTGCTATGGGGAGGGCTGGCGGTCATCTGGATGGCAATCTGGGGCGGTAAAGCATTTGCCTTGATGATG
>Ga0153923_100471_pt1 | contig 12863 bp, 10 predicted proteins | sample TSNJ007MetaG_FD_104682 | JGI IMG/M metagenome (GOLD analysis project Ga0153923, IMG submission 104682) | Attine ant fungus gardens microbial communities from New Jersey, USA - TSNJ007 MetaG | ecosystem: Host-associated > Fungi > Mycelium > Unclassified | place: USA: New Jersey, Brendon T. Byrne... | reverse complement strand
TGCCTGAGTTTGCGACTGGCCTTGTGGGCAGACGATTTAAAATTCTTGGATTGCCGACAGGTTGTTCCGGCGGCGTGTAGTTTTACTACAAATCTTTGAGCATTTCAGCCTTTCGCCTGTATAGACGAGTAGTAAAACTACAGAGGAAAGGCTTGTGGCCTCCGACTGCGTTGTGAGAATAATCGTTAAGGTTGGTCGATTACCATCCGAAAAAGGTGAAAGTTTGATGCTGGATGCCAAAGAAGAAGAAATTTCAGCTATTTCTAACTTTTGTTCGACAGTCCTTCGCGTAGCGGGTTTTCATCAAACACTACAAGCGGCCATTTACACGCCGATCAAGGATAGACCATGACCCTGCCCGTGCTTGCCGAACTCCCCGCCATTCTCTTGCCGTTGGTCACTCGATCCGAGCAGTCGTTCCGTACGGCCGTCGCCGCGCTGGAAGACGATCTCGGCTTCTCCAACTGGACGCCGGAACGCTGGGCGCAATTCGCCCGCGTCAGTGCCGCCAGCGATTTCGTCATTGAACAGAGCGTTCGTGACCCTTTGATGTTGCTGTCTCTGGTGCAGTCCGGTGAGCTCGACCGACCGTTCGCGCCAGGAGAGCTGTGCGCGCAGATTGCCGCCGCCGTGAACACCGCGCAAAGCGAAGACGAACTCGGTCGCGTCCTGCGCCGCCAGCGCGCCCGCCATCAAGTGCGGATCATCTGGCGTGACCTCAACCGACAGGCCGATCTGGTGCAGACCTGCCGCGATCTCTCCGACATGGCCGACGCCACCATCGATCAGGCTTATCAGTGGCTGTACAGCCGCCATTGCCAGCAGTTCGGCACGCCGACCGGCCGACGCAGTGGCCTGCCACAGCAGATGGTCATTCTTGGTATGGGCAAGCTCGGCGCGATCGAGCTGAACCTGTCTTCGGATATCGACCTGATCTTCGCCTACCCCGAGGGCGGCGAAACCGTCGGCGTGAAACGCGCGCTGGATAATCAGGAATTCTTCATTCGTCTCGGTCAACGCCTGATCAAGGCCCTCGACCCGATGACCGTCGACGGCTTCGTGTTCCGCGTCGACATGCGCCTGCGTCCGTACGGTTCATCCGGCGCGCTGGTGCTGAGCTTCAATGCACTGGAGCAGTATTACCAGGATCAGGGCCGCGACTGGGAACGCTACGCGATGATCAAGGCGCGGGTGGTGGCCGGCGATCAAGCGGCCGGCGCGCAGTTGCTCGACATGCTGCGCCCGTTCGTCTACCGGCGTTATCTGGACTTCTCGGCGATCGAAGCACTGCGCACCATGAAGCAACTGATCCAGCAGGAAGTGCGGCGCAAAGGCATGGCCGACAACATCAAACTCGGCTCCGGCGGTATCCGCGAGGTCGAGTTCATCGCCCAGGCCTTCCAGTTGATCCACGGCGGGCGCGACCTCAGCCTGCAACAGCGTCCTCTATTAAAGGTGCTGAGCACGCTGGAAGGCCAGGGCTACCTGCCACCGGCGGTGATCAGCGAGCTGCGCGAAGGTTACGAATTCCTGCGTTACACCGAGCACGCGATCCAGGCGATTGCCGATCGCCAGACCCAGATGTTGCCGGACGGCGCTCAGGATCAGGCGCGCATTGCGTTCATGCTCGGTTTCGCCAATTGGGACGCCTTCCACGAAAAACTGATGTTCTGGCGCGGCCGGGTGGCCTGGCACTTTGCGCAGGTGATCGCCGATCCCGATGAAGAAGAGGGCGCCGGCTGTGAAGTGGTGGTGGGCGGTGAGTGGTTGCCGCTGTGGGAAGAGGAGCAGGACGAAGAGGCTGCTTGCCGACAGCTCGAAGAGGGTGGCTTTGCCGATGCGACCAAGGCCCTGAAAGCACTGGCGAGTTTGCGTGGCAGCCCGCAGTTGCGCGCAATGCAGCGGCTGGGTCGCGAGCGTCTCGATGCGTTTATTCCGCGCCTGCTGGCTCAGGCGGTGGAGCATGACAACCCGGATCTGGTGCTGGAGCGGGTGCTGCCGCTGGTCGAAGCCGTCGCCCGACGTTCGGCTTATTTGGTCCTGCTGACGGAAAACCCCGGCGCCCTGCGGCGTTTGCTGACGCTGTGTGCGGCCAGCCCGTGGATTGCCGAGCAGATCACCCGTTTTCCGTTGCTGCTCGACGAGTTGCTCAATGAAGGCCGGCTGTTCAAGCCACCCTTGGCGCCGGAGCTGGCCGCCGAGCTGCGCGAGCGACTGACGCGGATCCCTGAAGACGACCTCGAACAGCAGATGGAAGCCCTGCGTCATTTCAAACTGGCGCACCGCTTGCGCGTTGCCGCCTCGGAAATCGCCGGCAGCCTGCCGTTGATGAAAGTCAGCGATTACCTGACCTGGCTCGCCGAAGCGATTCTCGAGCAAGTGCTTGCCCTGGCCTGGCGTCAGACGGTGGCCAAGTACGGCACGCCGCTGCGCACTGACGGCAGCTTGTGCGATCCCGGCTTCATCATTGTCGGTTATGGCAAAGTCGGCGGGCTGGAACTGGGGCATGGTTCGGACCTGGATCTGGTGTTCATCCATGACGGCGACCCGCAGGCGGAAACCGACGGGCCGAAGCCGATCGATGGCGCGCAGTTCTTCACCCGGTTGGGGCAGCGGATCATTCACTTGCTGACGGCGCAGACCAACTCCGGCCAGCTGTATGAAGTTGACATGCGTTTGCGCCCGTCCGGTGCGTCGGGGCTGTTGGTCAGTTCGCTCGGGGCGTTTGAGCGCTATCAGGAAAATGAAGCCTGGACCTGGGAACATCAGGCCCTGGTGCGGGCGCGGGTGCTGGTGGGCAGTCAGGATGTCGGTCAGGCCTTCGAGAAAGTCCGCGCGCAGGTTTTGGGCAAGGCGCGGGATCTGGCGAAGCTGCAACAGGAAGTCAGCGAGATGCGCGCCAAGATGCGCGATAACCTCGGCAGCAAGAGCACGGCGGCCGGCACCGCGGCAAATGCCTTCGAGGCCACGGCGCCGTTCGACCTCAAGCAGGACGCCGGAGGTATCGTCGATATTGAATTTATGGTGCAATACGCGGCCCTGGCGTGGTCGCACAGCCACCCGCCATTGCTGCGCTGGACCGATAACATCCGCATTCTGGAAGAGCTGGAACACGAAGGGCTGATGCCTGCCGAAGACGCCAGCCTGTTGCGCGAGGCCTATAAAGCCTACCGCTCCGCCGCCCACCGGCAGGCCTTGCAGAAGGACGCCGGGGTGATTGCAGGCGACCAGTTTGTCGAGGAGCGCCGGCAGGTATTGCGGATCTGGAAAGAGATGGGGCTAAGCTGAGTCGCAGATGTGTGAATGAATGCAAAACCCTGTAGGAGTGAGCCTGCTCGCGATAGCGGAGTATCAGACGACTTCAATGTTGAATGTAACGACCCCATCGCGAGCAGGCTCACTCCTACAATAGATCTGCGGTGAGTCGCAGATATGTGAACAGATGCAAAACAATGTGGGAGCGAGCCTGCTCGCGATAGCGGAGTGACAGTCGACAGTCATGTTGAAGGTAATGACCCATCGCAAGCAGCGCCGCTCCCTCAGTGATTCTCGAGGCGGGGAGGCGTAAATGCCTCCCCGGTTCGTTTATGGAAACCACATGAATATTCTGATCGTTGGGCCCAGTTGGGTCGGTGACATGGTGATGGCGCAGACACTGTTTCAGTGTCTCAAGCAGCGCCACCCGCAATGCGAAATCGACGTGCTGGCCCCCGAGTGGAGCCGGCCGATCCTTGAACGCATGCCCGAAGTGCGCAAGGCCTTGAGCTTTCCGCTCGGCCATGGCGCGCTGGAGCTGGCGACACGTCGGCGAATCGGCAAGTCCCTGGCCGGCCAGTACGATCAGGCGATCCTGCTGCCGAACTCACTGAAGTCGGCACTGGTGCCGTTTTTCGCCGGCATCAAGCAACGCACCGGCTGGCGCGGTGAATTCCGCTACGGCCTGCTCAATGACGTGCGCACGCTGGATAAAGAACGTTATCCGCTGATGATCGAGCGCTTCATGGCGCTGGCTTACGAGCCGAACGCCGAGCTGCCGAAGCCTTATCCGCGTCCGAGCCTGCAAATCGACCCGGTGACACGCGAAGCGGCGCTGGCGAAATTTGGCCTGACCCTCGACCGCCCGGTGTTGGCCCTGTGCCCCGGCGCCGAGTTCGGCGAATCCAAACGCTGGCCGTCCGAGCATTACGCCAAGGTCGCTGAAGCGCGGATTCGCGAAGGCTGGCAGGTGTGGCTGTTCGGCTCGAAGAACGATCACGCGGTGGGCGAAGACATTCGTGCACGGCTGATTCCCGGCCTGCGTGAAGAATCGGTCAACCTCAGCGGCGGTACCTCGCTGGCCGAGGCCATCGACCTGCTGTCCTGTGCCGATTCGGTGGTGTCTAACGACTCCGGCCTGATGCACGTCGCGGCGGCGCTGAACCGTCCGCTGGTGGCGGTCTACGGCTCGACGTCGCCGGGCTTCACCCCGCCGCTGGCCGAACATGTAGAGATCGTCCGTCTGGGTCTGGAATGCAGCCCGTGCTTCGACCGTACCTGCCGCTTCGGCCATTACAACTGCCTGCGCCAGCTGATGCCGGATGCGGTCAACGATGCCTTGCAGAAACTGCAGGGCTCCGTGGTCGAGGTTCATTAAGTTGCGGGTATTGCTGATCAAGACTTCATCGCTGGGCGACGTGATTCACGCGTTGCCGGCGCTGACCGACGCGGCCCGGGCCATCCCCGGGATCAAGTTCGACTGGGTGGTGGAAGAAGGCTTCGCCGAGATTCCGACCTGGCACCCGGCCGTCGGCAAGGTGATTCCGGTGGCGATCCGCCGCTGGCGCAAGAACCTCTGGCAGACGATCAAGAGCGGCGAGTGGAAGCGCTTCAAGCAGTCCGTTCGGGCGAACAAATATGACCTGGTGATCGACGCTCAGGGTCTCCTGAAAAGCGCCTGGCTGACGCGCTACGTCAAAGCCCCGGTGGCCGGCCTCGACAAAGGCTCGGCGCGTGAGCCGATCGCCGCGCGGTTCTACGACCGCAAACTGGCGGTGGCCCGTGGGCAGCATGCGGTGGAGCGAGTGCGTCAACTGTTCGCCATCGCCCTCGGCTATGACCTGCCCAAGGGCCTGGGCGACTACGGCCTCAACGTCGAGCGTCTGGTGGAATTGCCGCGCAAGAGCGCTTTCGTGGTGTTCCTGCACGGCACCACGTGGGACACCAAGCACTGGCCGGAAGCCTACTGGCGCGAGCTGACCGAGCGGGTCGGCTATCTGGGCGTCGGTGTCAAACTACCGTGGGGCAACCCGCTGGAGAAGGCCCGCGCCGAACGGATTGCCGCCGGTTTCAAGCACGCCGAAGTGCTGCCGAAGCTGAATCTGGCCGGGGTTGGCAAAGTGCTGGCCGGCGCCCAGGCTTGCGTCGCGGTGGACACCGGTCTCGGTCATCTGGCCGCCGCGCTGGATGTGCCGACGATTTCCCTGTTCGGCCCGACCAACCCGGGCCTGACCGGCGCCTACGGCAAGGTGCAGATTCACATGGCCAGTGATTTCCCCTGCGCCCCGTGCCTGCAAAAGAAATGTACGTATCAACCGACCGCGCAGGATGCCCGTCAGTTTGACCTGAAACGCGAGCAGCCTCTGTGCTTCACGCGTGTGAATCCCGAGCGTGTCGCCAGCCGACTGAGCACGTTGTTAATGGCTGAGGAGCTGCGCTGATGCAATTGGCTTTTGTCCTGTATAAATATTTCCCGTTCGGTGGCTTGCAGCGCGACTTCATGCGCATAGCCCTCGAATGCCAGAAGCGCGGCCATCAGATTCGCGTCTACACCCTGATCTGGGAAGGTGACGTGCCGCCCGGTTTCGAAGTGCTGGTGGCGCCGGTCAAGGCGTTCTTCAACCACCGTCGTAACGAGAAACTCAGCGCTTGGATGGAAGCGGATCTGGCTAAGCGTCCGGTGGACCGCCTGATCGGCTTCAACAAGATGCCGGGGCTGGACGTCTACTACGCCGCCGACGGCTGCTTCGAAGACAAGGCGCAGAACCTGCGCCACTCGCTGTACCGCCGCTGGGGCCGCTACCGGCACTTCGCCGAGTACGAGCGCGCGGTGTTCGCCAAAGACGCGAAAACCGAAGTGCTGATGATTTCCGAAGTGCAGCAGCCGCTGTTCATCAAGCATTACGACACCCCGCTTGAGCGCTTCCACCTGCTGCCGCCGGGCATCGCCCAGGATCGTCGGCGGCCGGCGGATGCCGACGAGATTCGTGCCGGTTTCCGCGCCGAATTCAACCTCAAGGACGACGAACTGCTGCTGGTGCAGATCGGCTCCGGGTTCAAGACCAAGGGCGTCGATCGCAGCCTCAAGGCGCTGGCCGCACTGCCCGCCGAGCTGAAGAAACGCACCCGGCTGTTTGTAATCGGCCAGGATGACCCCAAATTGTTCCAGATGCAGAGTGCGACTTTGGGCCTGGGCGACAACGTGACGTTCCTCAAGGGCCGCAGCGATATCCCGCGTTTCCTGCTCGGCGCCGATCTGTTGATCCACCCGGCGTACAACGAAAACACCGGTACCGTGCTGCTCGAAGCGCTGGTCGCCGGGTTGCCGGTGCTGGTCAGCGCGGTCTGCGGTTATGCCCATTACATTGCCGAGGCGGACGCCGGGCGTGTGCTGGACGAACCGTTCGATCAGGCGCAACTGACGCAATACCTGACTGACATGTTGAATGACGACGATGCACGCGCGGCCTGGAGCCGCAATGGTCTGGCCTTCGCCGAGACGGCCGACCTCTACAGCATGCCGCAGCACGCGGCCGATGTGATTCTGGCGGAGCACGCTTAAATGAAGTTGATGCTGGCTGAACCGTTCAAGAGCCTTTGGGCCGGGCGCGACCCGTTCGCCGAAGTCGAAGGCTTGCAGGGCGAGGTCTATCGCGAGCTGGAAGCTCGACGCACGCTGCGCACGGAAGTCGACGGCAACGGATTTTTCGTCAAGATCCACCGTGGCATCGGCTGGGGCGAGATCTTCAAGAACCTGCTGACTGCCAAGCTGCCGGTGCTCGGCGCAGGACAGGAGTGGAAGGCAATCCAGCGTCTGCAGGAAGTCGGCGTGCCGACCATGACCGCCGTGGCTTACGGCGAGAAGGGCAGCAACCCGGCGGATCAGCATTCGTTCATCGTCACCGAAGAGCTGGCGCCGACCATCAGCCTCGAAGACTTCAGCATCGATTGGGTCAAGAACCCGCCGCAGCCGAAACTCAAGCACGCGCTGATCGCTGAAGTCGCGCGCATGACCGGCATGATGCACCGCGCCGGGGTCAACCACCGCGACTGCTACATCTGCCACTTTCTGTTGCACACCGACAAACCGATTACCCCGGACGATTTCAAGCTGTCGGTAATCGACCTGCACCGCGCCCAGACCCGCCCACGTATTGCTCAACGCTGGCGCAACAAGGACCTGGCCGCGCTGTATTTCTCGGCACTGGACATCGGTCTGACCCGTCGCGACAAGCTGCGTTTCCTCAAGGGCTACTTCCAGCAGCCGCTACGGCAGATCCTCGCCGAAGAAGCGCCGTTGCTGAGCTGGCTCGAAGGCAAGGCCAACAAGCTCTATGCGCGCAAACAGCGTTACGGGGATGCGCTCTGATGGCGGGTTGGACTCTGGAACCGCAATACAGCGAACTGAGCGAAGATTTCGGCAGCCTCGAAGCGGTGTTTGCCTTGCAGGGCGAGCGTCTGACCCGTGATCCGCTGTCCGAAGTCATTCGCGTGCAGCGCCACGGCGTGAATTACTACGTCAAACGCTACGTCGGCGCCGGCAAAGGCTTGCGCCGTTATCTGGGCAAGCCCCGGGTGAAGATGGAGTGGCAGAACCTCAAGCGCTTCGCCAAGTGGGGCATTCCCACCGCCGAAGTGGTGGCCTGGGGTCTGGAACGACGTGGCGCGGCCTATGCCCGTGGGGCGATGATCACCCGCGAGCTGCCGCGCACCGAAGACCTCTCGGCGCTGGCCGAGCGCAATGATCCGAAACTCAAGGATCGCCTGTGGGTCGATGGCATCAGCCGGCAACTGGCCGGCTACACCCGAACCATGCACGATCACCGCTTTACCCATAACGATCTGAAGTGGCGCAACCTGCTGATCGACGATCAGGCGCAGCTGTTTCTGATCGACTGCCCGAACGGCGATTTCTGGCGCGGCTTCTGGCTCAAATACCGGATCACCAAGGATCTGGCCTGTCTCGACAAGGTGGCCAAATATCACCTGTCGAATACCCAGCGCCTGCGCTTCTACCTGCAATACCGCGGACGTGATCGGCTGAATGCCGCCGACAAGAAACGGATTCGCCACGTAGTGAGATTTTTCGAGGGACGCGAATGACTGATTTTCTGGCCGCTGAAGACCGGGCGCTGCTTGAGCGCCATGGCCTCGGCACTTTCGATGCGCTCTGGGCCAAACAGCTCGAAGCCGTGGACGAACCGAACACCGATGGCGGTGGCTGGAGCAGCGTGTTTCGCCTGGAGCTGGAAGGGCAGGCCTACTACCTCAAGCGCCAGAGCAACTACCTGACCCGCACCCTGCATGCGCCGTTTGGCGAGCCGAGTTTCGCCCGTGAGTTTCGTAACATCAGCCGCTACAACAAGCTGGGGATTCCGGCGCTACAGGCGGCTTTCTTCGGTGAGCGCAAGGTCAAGGGCGATGTGCAGGCGATCCTGCTGACCCGTGCCCTCGACGGTTGGGATGATCTCGACTCGCTGCTGCAACGCTGGTCCGAGCTGAGCGCCGCGCAGCAATCGGCCATTCTCAAGGCCTGTGGAAAACTGGCGCGCCAACTGCACGGCGTGCGTCAGGTGCATGGCTGCTTTTATCCGAAACACATCTTTTTGCAGGCTGATGGCGACGCGTATAAGGCGCAGTTGATCGACCTGGAAAAGACCCGGCCCCTGCTGTTCGGCATGCGCGACCGGGTCAAGGATCTGGAGCCGCTGCTGCGTCGTGCGCCGGAATGGAGCGAGGCGCAATTACGCGAATTGCTCGCGGCCTATCTCGATCAGCCAGTCGACAGTTCGCTGGTCGACAGCTGGGTGACGCGCCTGACCGCACGGCGCAGTCGCAAGGAGACCCGTTGATGCAGTTGTCCGAACTGAAAAACGCCGGACGTGCGCCGAGTCTGCCGCTGACGATCAGCCTGGCCGACGCGGCCGGTCCTGCGGATTTGCAGTTGTTGAGCTTGCTGCGGGTGCTGCCGGGGCAGCGCTATGTCGGTGCCGGGGTCTGGCGCGGGCGGCCGGTGCTGGCCAAATTGCTGGTGGGCAGCAAGGCGGCGCGGCATTTTCAGCGCGAACTGGCGGGCGTCAAGTTGCTCGCCGAACAAGGTCTGACCACGCCGCTGTTGTTGGCTGATGGCCTGAAGGATGGCGAGGGCGGCTGGCTGCTGTTCGAGTTCCTCGAAGGTGCTGAAAGCCTCGGTGATGCCTGGCAGAAAGTCGAATCACTGCCTGTGCTGGCGGACGAGCAATCGGCGGTGCTCGCCGAGGCGCTGGGTGCGATCGGTCAACTGCATGGCAAAGGCCTGTGGCAGGAAGATCTGCACCTGGACAACCTGCTGCGCCAGGGCGGTCAGCTGTACCTGATCGATGGCGCCGGGATCTGCGCCGAGACCGCTGGCCAGCCGTTGTCGCGGCAGAAAGTGCTGGAAAACCTCGGGGTGTTTTTCGCCCAGTTGCCCAAGTCACTGGAGCCGTTCACCGAAGAATTGCTGGTGTATTACCTGCTGAGCAACAGCGAGCACGCGTTGCCGCTGGAAGCGTTGCAGAAGCAGATCGCCAAGGTGCGCGCCTGGCGCCTGAAGGATTACCTGATCAAGGTGGGCCGCGAGTGCACGTTGTTCAGTGTGCAGCGCGGTGCGTTTGGCTTGCGGGCTATTCGTCGCGAAGAAGAGTCGGCGATGTTGCCGGTGCTGGATCAGGCCGATGCGTTGCTCGATCAGGGCCATCTGTACAAGACCGGCGGCGCGGCGAGCGTCGGCAAGGTCGAAGTGGCCGGGCGCATGCTGGTGATCAAGCGCTACAACATCAAAGGCTTTGCGCACTGGCTCAAGCGCTTCTGGCGCCCGAGCCGCGCCTGGCATTCGTGGCGTGAAGGCAATCGCCTGGCGTTCCTCGGCATCGCCACGCCGAAACCGCTGGCGGTGCTGGAAAAGCGCTTTTTGTGGCTACGCAGCCGCGCCTACCTGGTGACCGAGTTTCTGCCGGGGCCGGACATCATCGAGCGCTTTGCGCCGTATGTTGAAAGCGGTGCGGCGCCGGAATCCGAGTTGTTGGCTCTGGATCAATTGTTTGCACGATTGATTGCCGAGCGCATCAGCCATGGCGACTTCAAGGGCCATAACCTGTTCTGGCAGGAAGATCGCTGGGCGCTGATCGACCTGGATTCGATGTGTCAGCACGGCTCTGTCGGAAGTTTCGTACCGGCCTATGCACGGGATCGGGCACGGTTCATGCGCAACTGGCCCGAGAGCAGCGCGCTGTATCAGGTGATCGATCAGCGGTTGCCCAAGGACATCTCCAGCGCGGCCTGAGCCGCCTTCGCCAGCAGGCTGGCTCCCACATGGAAATGCATTCCCTTGTAGGAGTGAGCCTGCTCGCGATAGGGCGTTCAAGCCCCAAGAAACTCCCGTTGAGCAATAGCGGACAAACACCACTGACTTGTCCTACAGCTTCTCCAGAAGACATGAACTGTGCCCGCTCCAGCCCCGGTGCTAGCTTGCCCTGACCACTTTGGAGGGCAAGACTTGACCATCAAAAACGCCGTAACACTCAGCACCTGCGTCTGGCTTTTATCCGGCTGCGGCACCGCCGCTTCGGTAATGCAAATGGACGCCGATGTCGCCCGCGACATGCGCAAACAGAAAACCTACTGCCAATCGATTCCACGGATCTACAGCGGGTTGGCGTTCGATTTCTGCGTACTCAATGCCCCACCTGATCCGACCGGCGTGCTGCTGCCGTTCGTGCTGCTGGACCTGCCGTTGTCCGGGGTGCTGGATACGGTGGTGTTGCCGTATACGATTTATCAACAGGTCGTGGATGGCAATATCGGCATCTATTGGCGAACAGATCGCGGGTAACTGTTTTGCAATTTTCTCTGTTTGAAAACCAGAGCGAGTCGCAAGCGATTGTTGAAGCGGCAGCGCTCTTGTATCCGTCCGGGAGATACAGCGACTACATCGTCTATGTTGATGAAAGCGGTGATCAAGGGATGCAGAAGCTGGATCCCTATTACCCTATATTCGTGCTTGCTTTTTGCGTCTTTCACAAAAGGCATTACTGCGAAAAGGTCATTCCGGCCGTCCAGAAATTCAAGTTCAACCATATGGGGCACGATCTGATCGTGCTGCATGAGCTCGAGATTCGAAAAGAGAAAGGTGCATTCTCCAGCCTGTTCACTTCGAGAATGCACAAGCATGCCTTTCTCGATGAATTGACCGGCATTATCGAGGCCATCAATTTCGTCCTGATCAGTTGCGTCATCGACAAGGCCTTGCTGCGCGAAAAGCAGGCATCTGCTGACAACCCCTACCACTTGGCTCTCGGATTCTGTCTGGAAACGCTGCATGAGTTTTTGCAGGAAAAGCATCAACATAAAGTGTTAACGCATGTGATTTTCGAGCGGCGAGGCAAGCGGGAGGATAACGAGCTTGAGCTGGAGTTTCGCAGGGTTTGTGGCGGGTCTAACCGATTGGGGGTTCAACTGCCGTTTGACATCGTCTTCGCCACAAAACAAGTCAATTCCACCGGATTGCAGCTGGCTGATCTTGTTGCAAGGCCCATCGGCATGAGTGTTTTGAGGGCGGGTCAGGAAAATCGCGCGTTTGATGTGCTCAGGCGCAAGTTCTATTGCAGCGGTGGGCGGAATAAAGTTGGGAAAGGTTTCGAGAACTGGGGGTTGAAGGTTTTCCCTCCCCCAGAAAGCGAAAAGCCCCGGTGATCTCACCGAGGCATTAGCGCCGACCGGGATCCCCCAGCCCATTTGCACGGAAGTCTATGTTGAGAGGCTCGGGAGTGTCAACGCGAAGGCTGGCCAGTTCCGCTAGAGGCTTGTCGGCGCTTTTACGCTATAATCCCGCCCTTTAGCTGTCTCTCGCCCGGTGCGAGGGCACATCAATTTTCGAGGCGCATCGCGCCTGAATGCAGACTAAAGAGGCTAGACCCTGTGGCATTGACGATTCTTGGCCTGTCCGGCGCCCTTAGCCATGACCCTTCAGCCGCCTTGTACATCGACGGCAAGCTGGTGGCGGCGGCTGAAGAAGAGCGCTTCGTCCGCGATAAGCATGCAAAGAACCGCATGCCCTACGAATCGGCGAAGTTCTGCCTGGAACAGGCCGGTATCAAGCCGTCCGATGTTGACGTGGTGGCGATTCCGTTCGCCCCGATCAGCCTGTTCGGCAAGGCCCGCTGGCACTATGCCAAGCGTTACTGGTACGCACCGGATCGCGCCCTCGATGCGATCCTGATGGGCAACCGTCGCTACAAGCGCTACCGCAACAAGATCGTCTGGTGCCTGGAGCAACTGGGTTTTGATCCGAAGAAGATCAAGATCGAGCCGGTCGAGCACCACCTCGCTCACGCCTCCAGCGCCTACCACTGCTCGGGTTTCAAAGAGAAAACCGCGATTCTCGGCATCGACGGCAAGGGCGAGTACGCCACGACCTTCTTCGGTTATGGCGAAAACGGCAAGATCCACAAGAACAAGGAATTCTTCGATCCGGACTCGCTCGGCGGCCTGTACGGCGCGATTACCGAGTTCTTCGGTTTAGAGATGCTCGACGGTGAGATCAAGATCATGGGCATGGTGCCGTACGGCGACGCCAGCAAATACGTTTT
>Ga0153923_100469_pt1 | contig 12876 bp, 15 predicted proteins | sample TSNJ007MetaG_FD_104682 | JGI IMG/M metagenome (GOLD analysis project Ga0153923, IMG submission 104682) | Attine ant fungus gardens microbial communities from New Jersey, USA - TSNJ007 MetaG | ecosystem: Host-associated > Fungi > Mycelium > Unclassified | place: USA: New Jersey, Brendon T. Byrne... | reverse complement strand
ATTAAACGCATTGTATTATATTTTCCAAATAACATCAATAAAATCCTTATCAATATAAACTCTCTCCAAATACGTTTTTGCAATCGCCTTTTTCTCATCAAAATTCAGTTCTTGAAAAACCAGTTTTTCAGGTACATAGCTTTTGGATTTTTTATGTAAGATTTGATTCAGTTCTTGATTCAAAGCTTCTTTCTGACGGTCTAAAGACTCCACCGTTTTATTGATATAAGAAATCACCGTATCAGAAACGCCATTGGCATAAATAGTCTCTAATGCCTTTGTTATTTTCTCATCGATTTTTACCAGCTCCATCTGAATTGCAATTTCATCGCCAGATACAGCTGGTACAATTTCTTCCGGTTCCGCTTCGTCCAGCAATATCTGAATCTCACGTTCCAGCACTTGTTCTATTTCGTATATTCTGAGATCAGATTTATGTTCACAGATGTCAGTATACCTTCCCGTACACCACAAATAGCTGCGCCTGATATCATTTCGATCAGTGTAATGTTTAACCGCCATTGCCTTTTCACAAAACGGGCATTTTATGATTCCTGACAGCCAGGTATTTAAGCCGGTTCCCGTTCTTCCAAGCCTGATATTACGCTGTAGGCGTTCCATGTTCTTTAGATATAAATCCGGTTCTATTACTCCTGGCCATGAACCTACTGATAATTTCGCTTCTGCTATTTTTTTTCGCTGTCTGGTAGAAGCGCCACTTTTACCTACCAATAAACAGCCAAACTCTCCTGTAAATTGATCTATGGGACTTGTGATTTCCGTTCCCAGTTGTTTAAAAAAAGCATATATTGCCGGCGTCGCTTTGACTGATGCCGGATTTCTCATGATCCGGGACAATGTATTTTCCGACCAGTTCTTCCCGGCATTGGTCTTTATCCCCTTCTCATTCAGCTCTTTTTTTATCTTGCCCAGGGAAACGTTAGGATCTAGATATTTTTTCCTGATTTCTATTTCCAGATCCATCCGCTCCCAGTTAACATCCAAAGATTTTATACTCTGTCCCTGAAGCACAAATGTACTCAGCTCATAACTAAATGGCGATGGCCCGCCTACCCAGCGACCTAGTTCTGCTCGTTTATAGTAATTATCCGTGATACGTTTTACAGTGTTTTCCCTTTCCCATTCTGCTATCATAATCATCAACATTACGAACATTTTACCGATGCTCGTCGAAGTATCCAGTTGTTCTGTAGCAGAAACGAAGGAAACATTATGATCATCGAATACTTTCCATAAATCCACTAAGTCAAACAGTGAACGGGTTAAGCGATCCAGGCGGTATATAACTACCTTCCGTATTTTCCCTGACTGTACATCCTGCATAAGACGCTGCATATCAGGACGTTTGATATTCTTTCCTGAATAGCCCGGATCGCTATAATAACGTATTTCCCCGCTGCACAATTTCTCGGCAAAATCCATTTGCGTCTGTATTGATAAACTATCCTCTTTTTCAACGGACTGGCGGCAGTAAATTGCATCAAATCTTGAATCACTGTTAAACATCTGTCTTTTCCTTGTTCTTTTTTGCTTTCCTGTTATTGTAAAGGACTTGCTGAACAGATGTATAGGTATATTGAAGTACTTCCCGCCTTTCCGACACATTTTTATACTCTGGATGGACACTTTTTTTAATCATATAATCACTTTTCCCATTCTTTGTACACTATATGATTCAATTTGTATTGCAAATACCTGATTTGCTAAAAATCCGCCTTGTTCTTTTCCAATTCCATTACCCACGTATCAATATTCCAGAAAACGGTAGTCATATCCAGCTGACATTCCAGGTCATCATTCCAGGCACCATAAGGCGGGCGCAGATATTGGGGGCGTATCCCGGTAATCCCCTCGATTATATCACCGTTCTTTTCAATCTCTCCACATACAAGTTCTTCACTTACCGCCGTCAGCCTCACATGGCGGTAACTGTGATTTCCCAGCAGATGTCCCTCCTGGGCCATCCGTTCCACCAGTTCTTCGTTGCCCGCAATATTTTCCCCCATCAAAAAGAAAGAAGCTTGCACCCCGCGCTCCTTAAGCCCATCCAGCAGCCGGTCGGTGCAGCCTTTTTGGGGACCGTCATCAAAGGTCAAGGCTACTATCTTGCCATCTGACTTGCTGCTGATTTTTTCCAATTGATCCACCGGTAACGCCTGATGCTCCAGCGGAGAAGCAGACCGGTTTAACACCCCTGCCATGGTTCCCAGCAATGCTCCGTCCAGAAGTACAACAGCCAGCAACAGTCCTGCCCATTGCCGAAATTTCCATTTTTTTCTATTCATATCTAACCGCCAGACTGCTTTTGTAACTATTTGTATGCCCGGCAGGCCGGAATCTGAACCGAAAATCCCAGAAAACAATACCGGCCGGCTTCCTGTAAACGCAGGACACCGGCCGGTCAAATGTAATCTTATTTTAATACTTCATCGTAAGCAGCAGACATGCCCTTTTCCTGAATCAGATCATACCACTTCTGAATCTCCGGCAGCATATCACTTAGGTCCTGGCCCCAGTACTCTTCCTGCTTCAGGACCTGGGCTGGGGAAGCCGTCTTCATAAAGACCATGATATCCTCGCTGTCATCGGCATGATCCGTCTGATAGAAGGCAATCAAAGCAGCCAGAGAGAAGGTCAGCGCCTTCGGATAAGTATCATATTGCTCTTTATACTCCAGGATTGTCGGCAGCACTCTGGCTTTAAACTTGGATACGGAGTTGAGGGCGATGGATAACAGCAAATGCTTGATGAACGGATTGCTGAAACGCTCTAATACTGCCGCACCGAACCTGCGGTTATCTTCGGTATCGCCAATGGTCGGGATGATCTCATCAAAGATGCATTTCTTCAGCATCGCCGATACTTTTTCATCTTTCAGACACTCGCCGACGGTCTCCAGACCATACAGGTAAGCTCCCAATACCATCGACGTATGTGCTCCGTTCAAGATTCTTACTTTTCTCTTCTTATACGGGTCAACATGATCGGTCCATACGACATTGAAACCGGCTTTCTGAAGCGGCAGCTCATCCTCATGCTGGCCTTCAATCACCCACAGATGGAAAATCTCCGCGGTATCCATCAGGTTGTCCTGCTCACCGATCCTTTCGCACAGCGCAGCATGCTCGTCTCGGGGAAAGCCGGTCACGATACGGTCGACCAGGGTTGAGCAGAAATCATTCTCATCTTTCAGCCAGGTTTTGAAGTCATCACCCAGTTCCCAGAGATCTGCGTACTGCCGGCAGCATTTCTCCAGTTCTTCGCCGTTATGGTCAATCAATTCACAGGAAAGTACGATAAAACCTGGCAGGCCCAGTTTGTAACGCTTATACAGCAGCTGGGTCAGCTTGCCCGGGAAGGACTTAGCCGGGGCATCGGTAAACTTATTATCTGCTTCAAACACGATTCCGGCTTCTGTCGTATTCGATACAACAAAGCGGAAATCCGGGTTCTCGGCCAGCTTCAGATAGCTGTCACAATCAACATATGGATTGATACACCGGGAAATGATATCAATATGAGTATGCTCATCCACTACCTGTCCGTCATCAATTCCCCGCAGGAACAGATTGTATTCGCAGTTCTGCGCTTCTAACATGTCACACATCCCTTTTTCAATCGGCTGTACGACTACTACCGAGCCCTCAAACAGCCCCTGGTCTTTCATCTTCTGGAAAAAGTAATCTACAAAACCACGTAAAAAACCGCCTTCACCAAACTGAATTACTGTTTCTTTTCCTTTGCTCATCGTCCCAATCCTCCACATACCATTTTATTGGAAGCGCTTACATTTTATGCAATACCGCTTCACCGTTTCTTTATATGGATTACTATACACCATTTCTTTTTATATTGCAATAGTTTTTGTAAGCGTTTACAAAATATTCACCACATACTTACGGCATGGTTGAACTGCCGGCAGCAAAAAGCTGCCCGAGGCAACGAATCGCTTCGTTCGCTCGGACAGCTTTTAGGGCTAATATTTAGTTGCAATTAAGCTACTATGTTAACATTAACTGCCTGCAGACCACGGTTGCCTTCGGTTGTTTCGAAAGTAACTTTCTGGCCATCTTCCAGAGATTTGTAGCCATCAGCAATAATTCCGGAGAAATGCACGAAGATCTCTTCGCCAGTCTCGTCGTTAGTGATAAAGCCATATCCTTTGGTTGCGTTGAACCATTTTACTGTACCGTTATTCATAAGGTACCTCCTAAAAAAAATAATATTTGTATTTTTTCTGAAACAAAAAAATCACATATTTTTGTAAATCGTGAATGCTCTTCGTGACTTACAAAAATATGTGAATCAAAAGCTCATAACAAAATACATTTACATTTTATCACCAGTAATCGAAACTGTCAAGCAATTTTTATATTTTCGACAGATCATCGCAAAAAAACAAAAAAAAGCTGTCTTAATATAACAAAATACCTACAATTTAGCCACGACAGCATGAATAGCAGATGGCTGGCAAAATAGAAAAGAGCGTCTGACCAGTTACATCATAACCAGTCAAACCCTCTTTTATCCTTATCAGACCTATTCAGAGCGAATTACTTCAGAGTAACCTTTGCACCTTCTGCTTCCAGAGAAGCCTTCAGCTGCTCAGCTTCTTCCTTAGAAATAGCCTCTTTTACTACTCTCGGAGCTCCGTCAACTACTTCCTTCGCCTCTTTCAGGCCAAGACCGGTAGCTTCACGTACCACCTTGATGATTTTAACTTTGTTCGGGCCAATTTCGGTCAGCTCTACGTCGAACTCTGTCTTCTCTTCTTCTACTGCGCCTGCGCCAGGAGCTGTTGCCATAACAACACCGGCTGCTGCAGATACACCAAACTCTTCTTCACATGCTTTTACTAACTCGTTCAGTTCTAATACAGATAATTCTTTAATAGCTTCAATAAATTCTGCTGTGGTTAACTTTGCCATTTTTATTTCCTCCATAATATTTTTTCATTTTAATTTGGTAATTATGCTTCTGCGCCTTTCTCAGCGATCTGATTAAGCACACGGGCGAAGTTCGTGATCGGAGACTGCATGCTTCCCAGCAAACGGCCCAGAAGAACTTCTCTGGATGGGATGGTTGCGATAACCTGTACGCCTTTTGCATCGTAATAGGTACCGTCAATAATACCGCCTTTGATTTCCAGCTTATCTGCTTTCTTTGCAAATTCAGCCAGAACTCTTGCTGCTACAGTAGCGTCTTCTTTGGATACGGCGATTGCGGTCGGTCCCTCTAAATGGGGATCCAGAGCAGCAAAATCAGTACCTTCAGTAGCTCGCCTAATCATGGTATTCTTATATACTTTATAAGTAATACCGGCAGCTCTTAAAGTCTTACGCAGCTCAGTATCCTGAGCAACAGTCAGGCCGCGGTAATCAACCACTACTGCTGTCTTTGCGTCGTTCAGTAATTCAGCTATTTCTGCTACGATCGGCTGTTTTAGCTCAACTTTTGCCATGTTTCTACCTCCTGTTTTATTTGATACCAGCGACTGCAGGGAAAAAGCCCCTCTGACATTCAGACAGAGAGGCTCATAAATTCATAATTCATCGATTAAGAATTGTACGTTCCTCGGCAGGCGGTTCTAACCTTATGCCTTACGGCACCTGCTGTCTTCGGCAGTCAATACTTGTTGTATGATAACATACTATATTTCGAATGTCAACACCAAAGAAACTTAATTCATCAGCTTGCTTACATTCAGCTTCACGCCTGGTCCCATGGTTGAGCTCAGGGTTGCACTCTTAATGAAAGCACCTTTCACTGCACTTGGTTTTGCTTTGATGATGGCATCCATCAGCGTCTGGAAGTTGTCCGCTAACTGTTCTTCTGTGAAAGAAGCTTTTCCAACTGGCACGTGGATAATGTTTGTTTTGTCAAGTCTGTACTCAATCTTACCAGCTTTGATATCGTTGATCGCCTTGGTTACATCCATGGTTACGGTACCGGCCTTCGGGTTCGGCATTAAGCCTTTGGGTCCCAGTACACGGCCCAGACGGCCAACCACACCCATCATATCCGGGGTAGCTACAACTACATCAAAATCCAGCCAGCCATCGTTCTGGATCCTCGGAATCAGTTCCTCGCCGCCTACATGATCTGCGCCTGCGGCAACAGCCTCATCCACTTTCGGGCCTTTTGCGAATACCAGGATTCTAACGGTTTTACCAGTACCGTGAGGCAGTACCACCGCACCACGGATCTGCTGGTCGGCGTGACGTCCGTCACAGCCGGTTCTGATATGAGCTTCTACGGTTTCATCAAATTTTGCTACGGCAGTCTGTTTCACTAATGTGATAGCGTCTGCTGCATCATAAAGAGTAGTGCGGTCTACTGCTTTCGCCGCTTCTACGTATCTCTTTCCATGTTTCATAATAAATAACCTCCTAGTGGTATTGTCGGGGATGTCCCTCCCACGTCTGTTTCAATTGTCATCTCTGTCATCGGGCTAACTGAAATTAGTCTTCTACCTTGATACCCATACTTCTGGCAGTACCCGCAATCATGCTCATTGCTGCTTCCAGGCTGGCTGCATTTAAGTCCGGCATCTTCAGTTCAGCAATCTTCTGAACTTCGGCTTTAGAGATGGTAGCTACTTTTATTTTATTCGGGACTGCAGAACCGGATTTCAGTTTGCAGGCCTTCTTTAAAAGCACAGCAGCTGGCGGAGTTTTGGTGATGAAGCTGAAGCTTCTATCAGCATAAACAGTGATAACTACCGGGATGATCAAATCACCCTGATCAGCTGTTCTTGCATTGAATTCCTTGGTAAACTGTACGATGTTTACACCGTGCTGGCCCAGCGCCGGACCAACTGGTGGTGCAGGGGTAGCCTTGCCTGCAGGAATCTGTAATTTGATGTAACCAGTTACTTTCTTTGCCATGATAATGACCTCCTATAATGTGGTATTGTCGGGGATTTCCCTCCCACGAGCCGGTGTGAGCAGCCACACCGTGACCGGTTCCTGCCGGTCAGTCTCTTTGTTACATTTTCTTCACTTCGGTGAAGTTAAGCTCAACCGGTGTCTCACGGCCGAACATCTCAACATTGATCGTCAGCGTCTTCTTGCTTCCATTGACAGCCTTGACAACGCCAATGGTATCTTTCCAGGCACCGGTCGTCACCACGATGCTATCGCCCGCCTGCAGATCCACAACCACATCCCTCCGGCCAAAGCCCAGGGTACTCATCTCTTCCGCGGTCAGCGGCACCGGCTTGGAACCCGGACCGACAAAGCCTGTTACGCCACGGGTATTCCGGACCACATACCATGTATCATCGTTCATGATCATGTGAATCAGGACATATCCCGGGAACATCTTCTTATCAGCCAGCTTTTCCACGCCGTTCTTCAACTCTGCCACTTCCAGCATCGGAACGGATACTTCCAGGATCTGATCCTGAAGATTGCGGTTTTCAATGGTTTTCTCAATGTCTACTTTTACTTTGTTCTCGTATCCCGAATAGGTATGCACTACATACCATTTTGCTTCTGACATAGCATCTCCCTCAATTTAATATTACAGAATGAATCCGAGACCCCATTTGATAACAAGGTCCAGAAGCCCGATAACCGATCCAAGTATAATGGATATAATAATTACGGTAAGTGTCTGCTTACCGACGGTCTCCTGGTCCGGCCATACGATTTTTTTGAACTCAGTTTTTAATCCTTTGAAAAAACTCTTCTTAGGAGCCTTTTCAGCACCTGTATTCGTAGTTTCTCCCATGGTCACACTCCTTACTTCGTTTCCTTATGCAAAGTATGTGTCTTGCAGAATCTACAATACTTTTTGGTTTCCATGCGGTCCGGATGGGTCTTCTTATCCTTCGTCATGTTATAGTTACGTTGTTTGCATTCTGTACATGCCAGTGTAATCTTTGTGCGCACGACTTCCACCTCCACTTGATTTTTCGTTGTTTTCAGTCTTTGTGCTTCTTACGCATGGCCGGTAACTGCCTACCGGGCCAAATTTTGAGCATAAAAAAAAGACCTAAGCTCTTCCATTCGCCATATTACTATAGCACAGGAAGCGGCTTACGTCAATCTTTTTTTCATTAAATCCCGGCTGCTGTCCGATATTTTTATGCTTCCTCATCGGGAATAATCAATTGATAATTGACAATGGCCAGCAACCGGCCAAATTTCTTCCCCACTTCCTTTATCGTTCCGCAATATTCAAAACCAAAATCCTCATGCAGAGCCACACTGGCGGCATTGCCGCCGGTAATGACGGATACAACCGTATGGATATCCTTCCGGCACCTGGCTTCGGCCAAAATCTCGGCCATCAGACGGCGGGCGATGCCCCGGCGGCGGTATTCCGGGTCCACATACACCGACAGCTCCACCGTCGCTGCATACGCCTCCTTATCACGATAAGGCGACAGGCTGGCATAGCCAACCGCTTTATCCTCCAATTCCGCCACAATCAGCGGATGATTGTCATGATTATGCGCATAGAACCATTCGCTGCGCTCAGCCATGGTCTTTTTATGTAAATCAAAGGTTGCGGTACCATGCTCTACTTCATAATTATAAATGGCCAGCAGCTGTGGCATATCACGTTCTTCGGCAACTCTAATCTTCATAAGTGTTTCTCCTTTATCGTTCTGCCCCAATGCAAATCGTCACAAAATAAATCTTTTCCACCCCGGCCCGCTTCAATACCCGGGCACAGGCTTCTATCGTACTTCCCGTGGTATAGATATCATCAACCAGCAGGACCGTCTCCGGCACCGGGTACCGCTTCAGCCACCTGGGCGCAACAGCAAATGCCTCCTGCAGATTCTTCAGACGTTCCCCTGGATTCAGGTTCCGCTGGGGCATCGTTTTCCTGGTCCGGATCAACATCCTTCCTTCCACCGGAATATCCCATCTCCCGGCCAGCCGCCTGGCCAGTTCAAATGCCTGGTTAAAGCCACGGCGGCGCAGCCTGGACGGATGCACCGGCACCGGGATCAGTACCTCCGGCTTCAGATAATGAACCTTTTTGGCGAAACGGTAATCCGCCAGCCCGGCATAGAAATCCAGATACTCCCGGCGGTTTTTGTATTTAATCGCCGCCATCGATTGCATGGCTGCTTTATTATAATTAAGTACTGCCATTCCGGAATCGAAGGTACGGGGATGACGGCTGCAGTCCAGGCAATACTCCATCGCCTCGCCCAGCACTTCCTTTCCGCACTTTTTGCAAACCGGCTGACGCACCGGCGAAAGGCACGGTAAACACCTTTTATGAATCTGCTTTTCCGGTCGAATCACAATATCACCGCAGACCGGACAACGGTGGGGATAAAGAATCTCTAAAATACCGGTTCCTCCTTTAAGTCATAAATCTCACAAATCCGCTGCTTCAGTCCTGTATAGCGGCGCTGCTCCACTTCATTGTCCACCATGGCCTGAAAGACCTCCGGCACCCCGACCAGACAGACGCAGGCACGGGCACGGGTGACCGCCGTATAGATCAGGTTGCGGGTCATCAGCATCCGCGGCCCGGAATAAACCGGAATCACCACGGCCGGATATTCACTGCCCTGGGATTTATGAATCGTGATGGCATAAGCCAGTTCCAGCTCCGGCAGCTGCTTGAACGTATACTCCACCATCTTACCTTCATCAAATTCCACCGTCAGTTCTTCGGCAAACAGATTGATCTCCCGGATAATGCCGATATCACCATTAAAGACACCGGTGCCCGAGTCCGTCGGAATTCCATACTTGCTGCGAATTTCCCACTCAATCTGATAGTTGTTCTTTACCTGCATGACCTTATCACCCACACGGTAAATAATCCCGCCCAATTCCTTTTCGGCCTTGGATTGGTGGCTCGGATTTAAGAATTCCTGCAGAATTCCATTCAGCCGTTCCACCCCCAGCGTTCCTTTCCGCATCGGCGTCATAATCTGGATATCAAAAGGATTGGCATGCACATACCCCGGCAGCTTCTCTTTGATCAACGTAATGATGGCACTGATAATTGCATCCGGCTGTTCCCGGCGGATAAACAGGAAGTCCCGGCTCCGCTTACCCAGCGAAATCTCTTCGCCGGCATTAATCTTATGGGCATTTACAATAATATCACTTTCCGCCGCCTGACGGAAGATCCGGGAAAGGCAGACCATATTAAATGCCGCCGAATCAATCAGATCCCGCAGGACATTGCCCGGCCCCACGCTGGGCAGCTGGTTCACGTCGCCGACCAGAATCAGACGGGTTCCCGGTGTCACTGCCCGCAGCAAGGCGTGCATCAGGTAAATATCCACCATTGACGTTTCATCAATAATAATCGCGTCGGCATCCAGCGGATTCTCTTCATTTCGTTCAAAGCGCATGCCGGAGGTATCTCCATCTTCGCCAGGAATGCCGGTCAACTCCAACAGCCGGTGAATCGTCCTGGCTTCATAGCCGGTTGCTTCCGTCATCCGTTTAGCCGCCCGGCCGGTGGGAGCAGCCAGGAGAATTTCCATTTCTTCCTGCTCAAAATAGCGGATGATCGTATTGATCGTAGTGGTCTTGCCGGTACCGGGACCGCCGGTGATAATCAGCAAACCGCTGTTCACGGCCTCAACCACCGCCTGCATCTGCAATTCATCGGCGTCCATCCGCTCCGCCTGGCAAATGCCGTCCAGAAGCTTACGGATCTCCGCTTCCGGTTTATGGCCCCGGATATTCAGATCATGCAGCATCCGGGCCGCATTCAATTCCAGATAATAATACTGGGCGGCATATACCTGACACCGGTCACCGTCCTGCTTGACCATGATTTTCTTTTCTATCTGCAGGTCCATCAGGTGCTTTTCCATCACCCCGGCATCCACATGCAGCAGTTCGGACGCACCGTTTAACAGTTCTTCCTGTGGCAGCCAGGTATGCCCGTTTGCTACCGACTGCAGTAATGTATAAAAAATGCCGCTGCGGATCCGGTAATCCGAATCCGTAAAAATCCCCACTTTTTGAGCAATCTCATCGGCGATTTTAAAGCCGACCCCCTGAATGTCATCAGCCAGACGATATGGATTTTCCTTGATGATGCCATACATTCGCGGGCCATATTCGTTAAAAATCTTTAACGCCAGATTCATCGAAATCCCATAGCCCTGTAAAAACATCATCGCCTGGCGCAGCTCCTTCTTGGCCTCCATCTGCTCGAATATCGCCATCGCCATCTTCTCGCTGATGCCCTTTACCTCCGCCAGCCGTTCCGGTTCTTCCTCAATGATCCGAAAGGTATCCGCTTTAAAACGCCGGACAATTCTGGCAGCCAGAGCCGCGCCGACCCCCTTGATCGCCCCGGAACCCAGATACCGCTCCATCGAAACCATATCCTCCGGTGCTTTCAGATCATAGGTTTCCACCTGGATCTGTTCGCCATAAACCGGGTGTTCGATCATGGTACCGGCAGCTTCAATCATGTCGCCTTCACTGATGCAGGGAAAGGTCCCCACCAGCACATACTCGTCTTTCTCCGTTGCTACGCTTAAAATGGAATAGCCATTTTCCTCGTTGCGGTATTTAATTTTTTCCACGTAGCCGCATACTGTCGCCACTGTTCTTTGTTCCTCCCGCCGGTAGATTCGTTGATTATGATACGGAAAAGTCCCGTAATGTCCGGATGTCCGGTCACGGGACTTCGTGGTTTTCCTATTCTTTTTAATACTCCTGGGGTTTGCTGCCGCCGCCATGCTGGAACTCAATGAACTTACCGGTACCAATGGCCACTGCCGTCAGCGGATCTTCCGCCACCATCGTCGTGATGCCGGTCTTTTCTTCAATCAGCTGATCCAGGCCATTCAGCAGGGATCCGCCGCCGGTCATCACGATGCCGCGGTCAAAGATATCGGCGGCCAGCTCCGGCGGTGTACGCTCCAGGACATTGTGAACCGCATCGACAATCTGCATGGCCGGTTCCCGCAGGGCTTCCAGGGTCTCGTCCGAAGTCACGACAATTGTCTTTGGCAGACCGGTTACCAGATTTCGGCCACGTACCTCCATCGTCAATACCTCCGGACGGCGGTATGCGGCACCAATATTAATCTTTATTTCCTCTGCTGTTCTTTCGCCGATCAGCAGATTATGTTTCTTACGCATATAACGAACCAGTGCTTCATCAAAATCATCACCGGCTACTTTAATGGAGGTGCTGACTACCGTACCGCCCAGGGAAATCACAGCAATATCCGCAGTACCACCGCCGATATCCACAATCATGTTGCCGCAGGCTTTGGAAATATCAATACCGGCGCCAATCGCTGCCGCTACCGGTTCCTCAATAATGGAAACTTCTCTGGCCCCAGCCTGATATGTCGCGTCCTCTACCGCCTTCTTCTCCACTTCCGTCGCTCCGCTGGGAATACAAACGGCGATCCGCGGCTTCCGCAGGGTCTTCTTGCCGACAGCTTTATTAATGAAATATTTCAGCATCTTCTCGGTTACGGTATAATCAGAAATAACACCCTGACGCAGCGGTCTGACTGCCACGATATTCCCCGGTGTTCTGCCGATCATCAGGCGGGCTTCTTCGCCGATCGCCATGATCCGGTTGCTGTCACGGTCGATTGCCACTACGGCCGGCTCTTTTAAAACCACTCCCTTACCTTTAATATAAACCAGGATACTCGCTGTACCTAGATCGATTCCAATGTCATTGGATACTAACATCTCTTTCCTCCTGTTTGTTCCTTACTGCTCTCACAGTCCGGGCTTCTTTATGCAAACATTTAATATTTATGTCATATTTTTCGTTTGATCTTTATTATTATATACAATCATGAAGGTTTTTTAAAGTGTTTTTTTATTTTTTATTTTGTTTATGTTTTTTTTATTGTGCCGACACATTTTTGACACAATT
>Ga0153923_100468_pt1 | contig 12886 bp, 10 predicted proteins | sample TSNJ007MetaG_FD_104682 | JGI IMG/M metagenome (GOLD analysis project Ga0153923, IMG submission 104682) | Attine ant fungus gardens microbial communities from New Jersey, USA - TSNJ007 MetaG | ecosystem: Host-associated > Fungi > Mycelium > Unclassified | place: USA: New Jersey, Brendon T. Byrne... | reverse complement strand
TATTGATTGCTCAACCTTTATTATGGTCATTTAGCTTTGTTCTACCTTCAGCATTACGAGCAGCTGGAGATTCGAAATATACGTCGATCTCTTCATTGTTATCTATGTGGGCGTTCCGCGTCATACTAGGGTATATTTTAGGAATTACACTTGGATTCGGGATTATGGGTGTATGGGTAGCGATGGTTGCCGAATGGGGCGTTCGTGGTTTGATCTTTGGATTACGATTCAGAGGGGATAAATGGTATGCTCATAAGTTGATTTAAATGAAATATGGTTCTTTCACCTCGTTCCTGAGCTGTCCAATCGACAGCTCTTTTTGCTCTACTGTGACATAAATAGATATATTTATTCTAGAGAGAAGCGCAGTAATGAAGTCGTGGTTATTTGTGTTTTGATATTATAGGTCAGGTTAATTTATACTTGCAGTACGATGACGGGTAGTCAAGATAAGTGCGTCAGGGTTTCATAATCAATCCTATAACAAGTAGAGGAGCATTAATCCATGACGAAAGTGCTTATAGTAGATGATGAAGTTAGCATTGCTAGCGCCTTAGCTTATGCGCTTCGCAGAGAAGGATATACGGTGGAAACGGCTGGAGATGGGCAAGAGGCTCTTGATCGTGTAGAAATATTCAAGCCTGATGTGATGGTGTTGGATGTCATGATGCCACGACTCAGTGGATATGATGTCTGTCGTAAGCTTGCAGATCGACAACAACGGCCGGCGATTCTTCTATTGACCGTTAAGAATGATATTGTAGATAAAGTGCTAGGCCTGGAGCTTGGTGCAGATGATTATATGACGAAACCTTTTGATATACGGGAAATTACGGCTAGAGTGAAGGCATTATCACGTAGACGTGTTAATGATGCCGTAGGACAATTGTCCCACAATGAAGAGGAGATCCAACTGGCGAGCCTAAACATAGAATTGTTCAGTCGCACAGTTCGCATGGAGGGGCAACAGCTTGATCTTACGCCAAAAGAATTTGATTTACTTGTGCTACTGGCACGTAATCCTGAGCGAGTATATTCCAGAGAAGCTCTACTTGAGCAAGTATGGGATATGAATTTTGTTGGTGGGACACGTACGGTTGATATTCACGTGCAGAGATTACGCAAGAAACTGGGTGAACTGCACGGATTGATCCAAACGGTATATGGCATTGGATACAAAAGCACGGAGACTCCATAAATATGAAGAGAAAAATAAACATAGGCTTAAAGGGCAAGTTAGCTTTGCTACTTGCCTTGTTGCTTACATCTGTTCTGGTTGTGCTCAGTACCATGGTGCTTGCGGGAATACGTGAGGATCAACGTAATCGGTTGGAACAGTCATTTGCTCATGAATCGGCAAATGCTAATTTGAGAGTAAGGCAGGAATTCCTGACGGGAACAAGAATAACGCCAGATCTATTCATGCAACGGAGCGCACAGCGGCTAGCGGTTGATTTGGGTGCACAGAGCGGTATGGCGGTCACGCTTTATAAAGCTGACGCCTCGTTCGCAGGCACTTCACTTCCGATTCAGGCTAGAACAGATGTTAAGGATGCTCTCGAATATACCGCGAAGGGACAGTCTGTCTATATAACAGAAGGAGACCAACTGCTGTATTTGGCTCCACTATATAATGCAGATGAGCGACTTGGGACTGTACAATTTCATGCATCGCTTGTAGATCAATATGCCTTCTATTCACGGATTCAGAACTTATTTCTTGTTACTGGTGCAGCAGTTCTAGCAGCGGGATTCTTAATCGGATACTTGTATGTCAGGCGCCAGGTGAATGTGATTGCGAAATTGAACAATGCCGCTAAACAGATTGGGGAAGGAAAGTATCTCATTGTTCCTCCGGTCCTTAGAAGGGACGAGCTGGGAGAGCTTGCTCAAGGAATTTATGAGATGAGCGGAAGTATCGCAACCTCGCTCAGCCAGCTTACGGAAGAAAAGTTGAAGTTACTGGACGCAATCGTACGATTGCAAGAGTTGGAACAGCAACAGAAACAGTTCATCGGTAACATTAGCCATGAGCTGAAGACACCACTGACTTCAATTCTAGCTTATGCTGATCTGCTAGGGATGTATCGTGATGATCCATCTCTATTGGAAGAAGCCAGAATGCAAATTGGCAAGGAAGCGGAACGCTTATATGGACTGGTAGAGATAGCGCTACAGTTATCGTCCATGGATATCTATGAATTCGAGACAAAGGCGAAAGTCGTTGAGGTATTGCCACTGCTTCAAGAAGCGGTGAACCGCCTTCAGATAAAGGCGGAAAGACATGGAGTTACTATGGAAACCCGTTTAAGAGAAGGAACGGTATGGGCTGATCCGGAGAATATGATGCATATGGTGCTTAATTTACTAGATAACGCAGTGAAATATAACAAGCCTGGCGGAACGGTTACCCTCTCTAACCATTTGGTGGAAGGTTCAAACAGCGAAGGTTATATGGTAATAGAAGTAGTAGATACGGGTATCGGCATTCCAATGGAATCGCACAGCAGGATATTTGATCCCTTCTATACGGTAAGCGGTGATCGATCTAGGGCGCATGGAGGCACGGGACTCGGATTGTCGCTAGTGCGCAGTCTAGCTGAGAAGCAGAATGGCTTAGTTCGGCTCGTGAGCTCTGGACCGAACGGTTCGCGCTTTGAAATCAAACTGCCAATGGTTCATCTGAATACAGACGGACTCTGACGATACATGAAAGTCCAGACTATATTGAGTCTGGGCTTTATTATATTCCTCTGAAACGGGTGCTGTCCTTGGAGAAGGACGGCGCAGCCATTACTACATGTTTAGGGGTACATTGTTTACAAGTTGTTTACAAGTCAGATATATTTTCGAGATATCCCGAATCTATACTGTAGTTAAGAGGGATAGTTGAAGAAGGGAGAACATCGCAAGGCTGCTTGAGATTCGGGCTATATGCTCCCTAATCGAAGTGATAACACTGGAGGATTTGTATGAAACGCATAAATCGAAGGAATAGTGTGAAACTGTTGTCAGTTATAACCCTTTTGGTTACATTGATTGCCTGCCAATCCTCCCATGAGAGGGTCACCACGGTTACACCGAGTAACAATCAGACGGGAGCAGATGCTCAGGTCAGTTCAGGCAACAAATCAGGTGGAAGTGATCGCAAGCTTACAGTTGTAGCGGGATCTGCACAGAAAGATAATCAAGAATTGGCAGTAGAACGAATTCACCGACTCGAAGGCTCCAATATCGAAGCTTGGCTCTCGGACAATGAGGTTAGGATTAATACAACGAAATTACTGAAAGCTGGGACGAATACAGAGGAACCGAAATATTTGTACACAACGTCAATTGTTGATTTAAGTACTGAGGAACAGCGAGATGTAATGGACCATCAGACGTCTCTAAAGATCGTTAAGGAGACCATATCACCGGATGGTAAATTTAGCTTCGTTCAGAAGTGGTTGGATAAGTATACGGCAGATAATTTCATTAAGGACTTGAGCACAGGTAAAAGTATTGCCGTAAAGGGCGATAACTATATGGAATTGGGAGGTTGGTTGAATAAGGATACGTACATTCTCGCAGCAGGCTCTATGGAAGGACGCGGCGATATACGCCAAATTGCCACAGATGGTACATCCACAAATTTGGAAATTGAGGATGAGGATGTTAATGAAATATTTAATCGCTTCACTGTGAGTGATGGTCGTATTTACTATACGGATTCGAAGAATAACTTGAAAGGTTTGGAGGCGGGGGAGAAACTGCCTTCCGTCCTCGTAAAGGGGGTATGGGACTTCGAAATATCACCAGATAGTAAGCATATTGCAGTAACTACCGTAAGTGCTCCGGGCAAGTTAGGTACTGAGCTACTCATCTACGATTCCGCAGGTAATATGAAAGGTTCTGAAATCGCTAAAGGCGAATTGATGTCTTATTTAGCCTGGTCACCGGATTCATCAAGGCTTGCTTTCGACGTGTATACGACGGACAAGAATGGGATGAATGGCGTGTATATTTTCGACTCCTCTTCGGGTAAGGTATCGCCTATGGGTTCATCTTACTCGCCAGTTGGGATGTCCTACAATCCTCAGTATCCACTGACATGGAGCCCATCTGGCAAACGGCTTGGCATCACGATTGAAGACAAGAAATCGATCATTGTCACACAGGTTATTGATTTTAAATAAGAAATAATGAAACGGGGATAAATATTATGAAAAAAATCAGAAAGTCTATTATGTCTTTGGTTGTAATCGGAATGACAGTATCGGGTGCTGCGGGTGTCTATGCAGGAAGTAATATGCAGAAGATCACGGCATATCTAAACCATAGTATTGGGTTGAAAGTAAACGGGACTACTTATACTCCAACAGATATTAATGGTAAACAACTAGCTCCAATCACGTATCAAAATACAACTTATCTACCTGTGCGAGCGTTAGCGGATGTGTTGAAAGTCCCGGTTCAGTATGACAGTAAGACGGGTCAGGTGCTGATTGGAACCAGTCAATCCGGAGGAAATACGACGTCGCAAGTGAATGTAACAGAGGTGAAGTATAGCAAGGAGCAGATCAAAGAGATGACGAAGGCGTTTGCTAATTTCGAACATTTCGAAACCGCATATGCTCCACAACAGATGATTAAGGGAGATACCTATTTAAAGACGGGTGCTTCAGAAGATGGTGTGACCCTGAGATTTAATCATATGACCGTAAATATTTCACCGAGAGATTACTCTGATGGTTATGAGAGCAAGCCTGTTAAACTATCAAATGGCACTCAAGCCAAGTGGTATACACCTGATAAAACGCCAATCTTAGGCTTCAAGATTGACGATCGGATCGTGACTATCAGATCAGAAGATCATTCCTTAAGCAAGGCACAAATCGAGAAGGTAGCTGTGAGTGTAGCGAAACTGAAGTAATAACGCTAAAAAGCTGCACCAACGGAGATTCGTTGGTGCAGCTTTTTAGGCTTTAAATTGATTGGGATGTTCTACCTTGGTAAGTAAGTAATAATCTTGATTTAACAATGAGATTTCGATTATTTCGTTGGAATGTTAACTTGGCCAGATCCGTAAGTATCAAACCATCCTTGGATCGTTTTGAAATCTTTACTAAATGATAGGCTTAACTGTAGCAGTATACGTGCATGTGCAGCGTTCAAGCTGTCTCCCGCAATCATACCATCACCGGATGAGTAGTTACTGCCTGAACCTGTGCGAGTTGTGGAAACGAAGATAACACCTTTTTCTTTAATGGCTTTCGCACGAGCTTCTCCAATGGCTTTGGAAACACCACCAGTTCCTGTTCCCGCAGTAACAATACCTTTAGCACCGTCCTCGACAAATCCGTTGATCGCTCCAGCTCCAGCCTCCTGATAAGAATAAGCTATTTCCACCTTCGCCATACTGCTACTCTTGATCGTTCTAAGATCGAAAGGTGTTGCCCATTTATCGGCACTCATGAGTGCTCTAGCATTAGCGCGATACATACGAATGTTCTGCTCATCGATATATCCCAACATACCCGTCATAGGCGTTTGAAATGTATCCACTCGAGTCGCATTGGTTTTGGTGACATCTCTTGCAGCATGAATCTCATCATTAAGCATCACGACTGTTCCGTAATATTTCGTTTTTCCACTTGCAGCTAACTTGATAGCATTGTATAGATTCGCTTGTGCGTCACTTCCGATAACGGTCCAAGGGCGCATGGAACCTGTTACAACAACTGGTTTGGCACTGCGTACTGTAAGGTCGAGGAAATATGCGATTTCTTCCATCGTGTCTGTACCTGTTGTCACGACTACGCCATCCTGTGTTTCAAGGGCTTGATCCACTTTTAAAGAAAGACTAGATAATTGTTGCATCGTATAGGAACTGGAACCCGCATTTCCAAATTGAAAACTTGACACATCAGCGATTTGGTCTTTATTTGGGAGTGATTTTACCATATCTTCCATCAATAAAGTACCAGCTCTGTAATTCTGGAAGCTTGTTTCATCAACAGATTTACCTGCGATGGTTCCACCCGTTGCAATCACTTGTACCTTGGGAAGTTTTGGAGCTGATTCAGCGGATACAATGGCTTCTGCTGCATAAGCGTGTGAGTTGGGTAACACGGTAATCGTTGAGAAGAGAGCGGTAAAAGCTAGACTTGCTGCAAAAGTAGTTTTTAGAGCTGTTGATGTTGATAGTTTCATGATGTAACCCCCATTTTTAGTATGTATTATCACCTTATATGTTACTATAAATAACATAGTCGATGACTGATAACTAGATTATATCGATGGAACATAGTGGAAAGCAAATATGGAATATACTAATAAAACGCTTTATTTACTACTATAATACCATATAGTTCTGAAATCGATAAATTATTCACTTTATTGAAAATGATTAAAATAACTTAATTCATAACATATTATGTTAGATAACATTACATATAAGCATGGTGGATTTTAATAAATCTACTATGTATGTAATTGAGAGTAACTCGAATCTTGAAAGAAAAATGGTAGAATTAGTCGAAAATTGATACAATTATTGTGAGTTTTGAGTGGGGATTGAAGTGCTTTATTGGAACTTAAGAATACGGAGGAGTTATTAATGATTGTAAGTACAAAACTATATATTCCTCATGTACGGAATTCATTAGTGTCTCGCCCTAGATTGATGAACAAGCTTGATGAGGGGAGATCAGCCAAGTTGACACTTGTTTCTGCAAATGCTGGATACGGGAAAACAACAGCACTAAGTGAATGGGCGAAACAATGCAGTGAACTCGTGGCGTGGGTCTCGTTAGATCATCAAGATAATGATTGGATACGTTTTTGGAGTTATATAACGACATCCATTGAGGAGAGGGTTCCGGGATATGGTCAGACGATATTCCCTCTCCTTGAAAAAGGCTCTTCGATACAATGGGAGATTGTGATTACAGCGATACTGAATGAACTGAATGGGTTATCAAATGAATTGATCATTATTCTCGATGATTTCCATTCGATAGAACTACCTGTCATACATCATTCTTTTATATATCTGATCGACCATTTGCCTTCCCATATTCACGTGTACATAGCAAGTCGTAACGATTTGGCGATCCCTACTGCTAGACTTCTGGCAACAGGTGAGTTATATCGGATTAACATACAGGATTTACGTTTTCAATTGGATGAAGGGTTTAACTTTTTTCGTGATACAACAGATTTATCGCTCACGAATGAACAAGTTACTGAGCTTTACAAGCAGACAGAGGGTTGGGTTAGTGGGTTGCAGTTGGCAGCCATTTCTCTGAAGCGTAGTGATAATATAGCTGAATCCATCGATCGATTTAGTGGTCAACATCATCATATCTCCGATTATTTATTAGAAGAAGTACTGCGACATCAATCCGAGACCCTCCGGGAATTCTTGTTGAATACATCCATCTTAAATCGAATGAACTCTTCGTTATGTAAGGCCGTGACGGGTCAGGTGAATGCTCAGGAACAACTGGAAAGATTAGAACAACTTAATTTGTTTATTATTCCTCTAGATGATAATAGGAATTGGTATAGGTATCACCATTTGTTCTCAGAATTCTTGCGTCGATTATTATCGGAGTCAGATCCAGGTCAATGGGAGCAAGCACATATCCGTGCAGCGTACTGGTTGGAGAATGAGGGGTTTGATGAAGAAGCCGTAGAGCATTTTTTAGAGGGCAAGCAGTATTCGGATGTTGTTCGATTAATTGAGAAGAATCTTCAAACATTGATGCAATCGAAGAGTGTGACGTTGAATCGATGGGTATCTGTATTACCGGACAATTCCTTTGCAGAGAAGCCGATGATCGAAATGTTCTATATCTCTATATTACTAGGGGTGGGGGAATGGGAAGCCGCATTTAGAAGAGTGAAACAGGCGGAGCTGTGGTTCCATGCGTTACAGGATAAATTGCCCGAGATGGAATGGCATCAGATTATGGGTAACATTTACTTTTTTTGTGCGGTCACCTCGTATCTTCAGAAAGATTTGGTGCGAACTTCGGAATATTTTGAGTTGGTAGAACGATATATGCCTGAAGGTAGTCTCTTTCAAACGATGGGACGTAATAGATTTCAAGGTTATGATTCATTTGATGATCATTTGGCATTTATCAACGATTTGCATGCGGCAGATGCATTCCTCGTGAAGTGGATTAGACTGTGGAAGAAAAAGAAGGTCTATCCTTTTATCGGTTACATATATGCTTCTTATAGTAAGTTGTTGTATGAGTGGAATCGGTTGGAAGAGGCAGAATTCTATGTCAATCAGGCTCTGAGACGTAAGGATATAGAACCCTTTGCACGGATAGTCATCCATAATACAATTAGTGCTTCACGGATCAAGCAAGCCCAAGGGGATCCTGATGGCGCACTAGAAGTACTTAGGAAGGTAAAGTCGCAGATTGACTCCCCGGATTATGAATTATTTATGGTGAAAATCGAAGCGGAAGAAGCTATTCTATCCCTGCAACAAGGCTCATCGGAATATGCTTTAGATTGGGTGGATAAATACAAGCTGGCGCATACTGATGAGGTTTCAATGGGTCGTGTGGCCGAGCATTTAGCCTTGGCTAGAGTGCTTGGAGAGTGTGGCCGAACGGAAGAAGCACTAGATCTATTGGGAAGATTAAATCTTTTATTGAGGAAGGAAGATCGTCTTCGGGATCGGATTAAGGTACTTATTCTGCAAAGTATGACGCTTCAGCGAGCAAATCAAACAGAGAAAGCGCTCGTTCCATTAGAAAGTGCGTTACACTTGGCGGAACCCGAAGGTTATATTCGAAGTTTCCTAGATGAAGGCCCTATGATGGGGGAGTTGTTATCTAATTATTTGAAGGGTCAACAAACGAACAGTCGGTTAAGAAATCCTCTCTTGGTATCCTTAACATATGTAAAATACTTACTTGAAGTCATGAATATCACACCGGAAGATGAGCTATCACTTAAAGAAATATTAACAGAACAGGAAACGAAGATCATACGGTTGCTAGGCAATGGATTGTCGAACAAGGAAGTCGCCTATGACCTGAGTATTAAAGGTGAAACCGTAAAGTCGCATATTAAAAATGTGTACAGGAAGCTAAGAGTCAGTAATCGCGTACAAGCATTACAACGAGCCAAGGAATTAAACATATTGGATTAATGTTATCCCCCAAACGGGGGATATTTTTATGTCGAAAATATTGATAAAATTAGAACTATATTACGAATAAGCTCGGTGTTTGTCAGATGTACTACAATAACAGCTAGAGTTGGATTATTAGTATGTGAATATATAAGGGGTGGTATTAACATATGAAATATACAGGACGGATCATATCCTTAGTTATTGTTGTCATAAGTTCGCTCGGATTAAATGTCTATAACGGTATAGTCAATGATTACACGGATATTATGTATTTATTGGTGTCAGCGTTCTTTCTGTTTCTAGGTTGGAGGCTCGGCAAGCAATACGATAAGGTTAAATACTTTTCGGAAAAAGATTTGTTGACGGGAAGCTACAACCGTAGATTCATCGTGGATATGTTCCCGAAATTGAAAAGTAGATCGGATCGAAAAGCGCAGAAGCTTCTCATTTTTCTAATAGATGTAGACGATTTTAAAGTAATAAATGATCATTATGGACATACAACGGGGGACCGTGTGCTACAAATGATTGCAAATGCTCTTAAGAAGGAGTGCGGCCATCTGGATTATATGGTTAGGTGGGGCGGCGATGAATTTGTATGTATTTTCCCTTGGACAGAAGTATCAGGACTGAATGAACGCTACCTTGCATTCCATAATGGATTCAATAATTTATCAACTCGGATTTCAATGAATGTATCTGCGTCTATCGGACATGCAACCTATCCAGATGAGGGCGTGGAATTAAATGAACTTATTACAATTGCCGATAAGAATATGTATAGAGACAAACGATGCCGTAATAACCAGGATATCAAAAAGCTAGTCAGTAATGGACACTTGAGGAAGGCGTCACTATAAATAATGTAAAGGCAGTAAACATGGTTTGTGGGAGGGAATCAATGGATAACTTATTAGGTAGAACGATCAAAAATGATATTACTAATATGTATGGCGTATCTTTGATACCAGCGTTTACAAAAATTCAAGATGATCATATTAAGTTTCTGAAAAATCATATCATTGACCCCATCTCCATTTCATTCGTATCAGACAATAAAAAAATATCTGATAAGTCATTAAAAAAAGTCGTTAATACATCGAAGACGTTATTCCATTCCATTGAAGCATCTGGGAAGATTCCATTAATGGAAATAAGGAAAGGCATTCTTCCATTTGTTCGGGAAGCTTCTAATAACTCTAATATTTTTCAATTATTTGAAGTCGTAAAGGCAACGGATGAGTATACATATCAGCACAACATCGGCGTGGGAATATTATCTACGTTAATTGGTAGATGGCTACATTTATCGGAGTCTGACATTTCAATATTGTCTCTTGCAGCTACATTACACGATGTTGGAAAAGTCAAAGTACCGATTGAAATATTAAATAAGCCTGGGAAATTAACGGATGATGAATTTGCGTTGATCAAAAAACATACGATTTATGGTTATGAGATTCTGAAGGATACGGTGGGATTAAACCAACGCATTCCTTTAGTAGCATTACAGCATCATGAGCGAAATGACGGTAAAGGATATCCTTTAGGCCTTAAAGGAGACCAAGTAGATTACTTTAGCAAAATTGTGGCCGTCGCTGATATTTTTCATGCGATGTCATCTAAGCGTCCATATCACGATCCCATCCCATTCCATGAAATTGTAAGTCAAATGAGGAGAGGGATATTTGGTGAACTTGATCCTACCATTGTTTCTGTGTTCCTAGATAACATCATGAAGCGTATGGTTGGTGAGAATGTTGTTTTGACAGATGGGCGAATGGGTGAGGTCGTATCATTGAATCCTCATAACATCGAGACACCCCTAATTAAAGTCGATGATGAATTTATTGATTTGAGTAAACGAAATGATATACAGATCCGAGTCATTAGTATTGTATGAGGATGTTGATATTTCATGACCGCCGCGTATGCGTGGCGGTTTCTTTATGTATATACTTACGTGTAACGTAAGTGCGTTTTATTGAAAGGTGATGTTGTTATAGCGTATTATGGACAAGAATCATAAGATGACTTGAAGTTCGATGAATAGAGCATAAGGAGTGATGATTATGATGTATGAAGCTAATTCACCAGAAGATTATATAAATCAATTACCTGAGGAACGAAAAGCAGTCATCTCAGAATTAAGAAAGATCATACTGGAGAGTCTTCCTGTAGGATTTGAAGAGACCATGAGTTATGGATTTATCAGTTATGTGGTGCCTCATTCACTGTATCCCGCAGGTTACCATTGCAATCCTAAAGAACCTTTACCATTTATGAGTATTGCTTCTCAAAAAAACTTTGTGGCTGTTTATCATATGGGGGTATATGCAGATCAAGAGCTATTAAATTGGTTCGTACAAGAGTATCCTAATCATATGAAGACGAAGCTCGATATGGGGAAAAGTTGTATTCGGTTTAAGAAGATGAATCAAATTCCTTATGAATTAATTGGAGAACTCAGTAAAAAAATAACGGTAGAACAATGGATTCAAATATGCGGTAAATAGCACAAAGGAGATCGAAAATGCCTAAGATTACTACAAAATCGTTTGATCAAGATGTGCAAACTGAATTAGCTGAACTAACCTCTGGTTATCATTCAGGGGAATTGAGTAAGAAGGATATTTCAGAACTACCTGAAGAATTATATGTCATTGAAGATGACAATACGATGGTTGGGTATGCCGCGATTTGGGAATATAAAAGTGGGAAGCAGTTAGTCCATAAGGCGGAACAAGATTATTTCAGTGATGATGAGAGATATCTACAAAAAGATTTCTATATAGATATTAAAAACAAAACAGATGTTCTATTTATAGAAGCATTGGATGTGTTGAAAGATTTTGAAGGTAAGGGTTATGCGGCGTTCTTTATGGATTGGCTTAAAGTGAAATATCCTAATAAGAAAATGTATGTATATCCGATAACAACATCACGGAATTTCTGGTACAAGCAGCAGTTCGAGGTTGTTGGGGATACGATCTGGATGTCATTCAATTAAACAACAAGTGTGTACTTATTGTGTCTTTGCTTGTTAGAGAACTGCTGATCTTTAGGGTCAGCAGTTCTTTTTGTGTATAGCTGGTGAACGAGATATCTCTTAATTCGACAATAAGTGACAAGTTTCATTGACGCTAGGTACGTATTAAGTTAGTCTATAGAAAATTAAGAATACTAGATTGTAGATACAAAAATATATGAGAAGTAGGGCACGAAATAATGCCCTACTTCTTTTTCTTTGGGGGACAAAGATGATTAAGATTATGGCTGACTCTACATGTGATTTGACAGAAGAAATGATTAAGAAATATAACATCGGAATCGCACCATTAATGATAATGATCAACGGTCAAGAGTGTAGAGATAAGATAGATATACAACCTGATGATTTCTATGCAATCCTTGGTAATTTAGAAGAAGCCCCAACGACATCGATGCCTAACCCAACAGAATATTTGAATATCATACATGAAGCGATAGAAGATGGATGCACAGAGATACTATGTATTTGTATGTCGAGTGGTACAAGTGGATCTTATCAATCGGCTGAGATAGCAAAAGAAACATTTTATGATGATTATCCGGACTCTTCTATTAAAATTCACATCGTAGATTCAAGATCTATGAGTCATGGTAGCGGATGGTTAACGTTGAAATCTGCTATGTTGAGAGAGAAAGGATCTACTTTTGAAGAATTAATACAATTTAATGAAACATATAACAATAGTG
>Ga0153923_100467_pt1 | contig 12905 bp, 10 predicted proteins | sample TSNJ007MetaG_FD_104682 | JGI IMG/M metagenome (GOLD analysis project Ga0153923, IMG submission 104682) | Attine ant fungus gardens microbial communities from New Jersey, USA - TSNJ007 MetaG | ecosystem: Host-associated > Fungi > Mycelium > Unclassified | place: USA: New Jersey, Brendon T. Byrne... | reverse complement strand
GAAAGAGCAATAATGCACAGATTATGTGTATGGGGGAGCGGGTCATCGGGGTGGAATTGGCCAAGACATTAATTGATACCTGGCTGGGCTGTGACTTTGCCGGCGGCGGTTCAGCGCCCAAGGCTCAGCGGATTTCCGAGGTGGAACAGTCTTACTTCAAAGCAGCAAAATAACCAGAAAAGGAAAGAACGTAAATGAAAGAGATACGAAAGCCGATAACCGCAATTACCATGGGAGACCCTGCTGGTATCGGACCGGAAATCGTCGTCGGCACCATGCTGGATGCGGACATCCATGCCTGCTGTAAACCATTTGTAATTGGCAGTCAGGCGATTATGCAGCGGGCAGCCGGGGTACTGGGTAAAACGTTGCAATATCATCTGATCTCCGATCCGTCAGAAGCAACATACGAAAAGGGTGTCATTGACATCATCGAAACCGGAGATTATGATGTGGATGCCGTTCGCTGGGGCGAGGTCGGTCAGGTTGCCGGTCAGATGTCACTGGACTGGATTATGAAGTCAATTGAGCTTGGCATGGCGGGTAAAGTGGATGCGGTATCAACTGCCCCGATCCATAAACAGGCAATTAAGCTGGCCGGATGTAAGCATCCCGGGCATACGGAGATTTATCAGGATGTAACTCATTCACCCTATGCCTTGACTATGTTTTCCTGTCATAAGCTGAAAGTTTTTTTTGTCAGCAGACATATGTCGGTGATTGATGCCTGCCGCTATGCAAGCAGAGAACGTGTGCTGGAAGTTATTGTAAATATTGATAAGGAATTCCAAAATATCGGGATCGAACATCCGCTCATCGCCGTAGCGGCGCTGAATCCCCATGGCGGAGACAACGGTTTGTTTGGAACGGAAGAAATCGATCATTTGATTCCGGCAGTTGAAGAGGCAAAGAAGCTGGGAATAAATGCAACCGGACCTATTCCGGGCGATTCTATTTTCCATCTCGGTAAATCGGGTAAATTTGATGCGATTTTATCTCTTTACCATGACCAGGGGCATATTGCCTGCAAGACACTGGATTTCGAAAAATCAGTAACACTTACCTTCGGGCTTCCGTTTATCCGAAGCTCTGTTGACCATGGGACGGCATTTGATGTTGCCGGAAAAGGAACAGCCAGTTATATCAGTCTGGCAGAGTCGACAAAGGTGGTTTCTGAATATGCAGCAATGATGACAGGCAGGAATCAACAACAATAGACAGAGAGGAGGAGAGGTATGCCATTAATTGGAGCAGTGGCAGATGACCTTACGGGGGCAACAACAACAGGGGTACTACTTGCCAGATCGAAGGCGAAAACAGCAGTATTTTTTAATGAAGAAGCAGCGGAAAAAGCAGATGGGGCGGAATCGCTGGAGGCAATTTTGATCAGCAGCAACAGCCGGCCCCTTCCCAGTGAGGAAGCCTATGCAAAAGTAAGGTCTGCAACCCAGGCACTAAAACGGATGGGGGTCCGTTATTTTACCAAGCGGACAGATACAACGATGCGGGGGGGAATCGGCGTTGAGATCAATGCCATGATGGAGGTCATTAAGGAGGATGTGGTTGCTGTCGTTGTGCCGGCAATGCCACAGTCGCGAAGGATCCTGGTGGGTGGTTTTTCCATTATTGACGGCGTAGCCCTCATCAAAACACCGGTTGCCCAGGATGTCCGGACCCCGGTAAAGGAAAATTATATACCAGGGCTGTTGGCGGAGCAGTCGAAGCAGAAAGTCGGTTTAGTGAAACTGGATGTTGTGCTGAAAGGCAAAGAGGCAATTAAGGCAGGTTTAGAGCAGGAAAAAGCATCTGGCACCAGAATCATCGTGGTTGATGCGATTACGATGGAAGATATCGAAGAAATTGCCAAAGCCTGTGTTGAACTGGAATGGAATGTGCTGGCGGTTGATCCGGGGGCATTTACGGCAAAGCTGGCATTGGTGAGAGGGCTGGTAAAAGAGGAAGAGCCGAATATTCCGACGGATACGCTGGACGGAAAAGGCAAGACCGTTCTGATGATTGCCGGAAGTGCAACTCCGGTAACCAAAAAGCAGATGGAACTATTGTGTGAGGATCCGCGGCATGTCGCCATCAGCCTTGATCCGCTGCCATTGATTGACGGTGGCGAAGCGGCTGAAGGGGAAATCAACCGGGCCGTGACAAGAGTCATGGAGTTGCTGGAAGCCCCCGGCCAGCCCAGAGCGATTTTGTTGGAAACTGCGTTGTCAGGCGTGGTTTTAAACCTGAATGAGGAAGATGCCAAACGTGGGTATGCGGATGGCATGAGTGCTAACCGTATCAATTCATGTCTTGGTACGATTGTCGGGCAGGTGCTTGATCAGGCGGGTCGGGAAAGAATCGCAGGGCTTTATACGACCGGCGGGGATACGATGGTAAATGTCTGTTTCCAGTTGGGGGTCGAATGCCTGGAAGTACTGGATTATGTGATCGCCCAAACCGATGTGGGGCGGATGACGGGGAAGTATCAGGGGATGCCGATCATTGGGAAGGGTGGCTTAACCGGATATGATACCATTGCTTTAGATATCGTTGATCGTCTGTTTCGGGAGGCGGCGAGAAAAGATGAATTAAAAACTATATAAATGGGAGGTTTTACAATGGAAGATAATGGTAGAAATTTCGAGATATTAAAGAAAATGTCAAAGCTGCCGGGCGGCCTGGTAATTATACCGCTGGTATTAGCTGTCGTGCTGGCCACCTTTGTACCGCAGGTGTTCCAGATCGGCGGTTATGTAACTGCTTTGTTTTATAACGGAAACGCAGCGATGATGGGATTGTTCCTGATTATCTGCGGTTCTTCCATAAACATCAAACAGGTTGGCATGCCGCTTTATAAAGGTGTGACCCTGACGGCGATGAAGTTTGCGCTGGGGGTGGTCTTTGGTTTGATTGTCGGTAAGGTGTTTGGCCCTGGCGGATTCCTGGGATTAACTCCGTTTGTATTGATTGCGGCAATTACAAACTCAAACGGTTCGCTGTATATTTCGCTGTCTTCACAATTTGGCAATGCAACCGATACCGGAGCTATTTCCATCCTGTCTTTGAATGACGGACCGTTTTTTACTTTGATTGCTTTAGGGGCAACCGGGCTTGCATCCATTCCGGTCAAATCGCTGATTGCAACGCTGGTACCGATCTTAATTGGCTTTATCTGGGGCAACCTGGATCGTGATTTTAGAAAGGCCTGTTCCACTGCGCAGCCAATTATTACATTTTTTATGACCATTTCAATTGGCTCCAAAACCGATATTACAACTTTGATTACGGCCGGAGCATCCGGTATTATCCTTGGTTTATTATCAGCGGCAACGGCAGTTATTTTCTTCTTTGTCTTTAATCTGTTATTGCCGAAAAAAGAGCGAAATGCAATGGGTGCGGCAATCGGTACCACTGCGCTTAATTCAGCGATGACGCCGGCCGCCGTGGCGGAAGCAGATCCAAGCATGGCACCTTATGTAGAAATGGCGACTGCCCAATGTGCGACAGCATCCATTATTACGCTTTTCCTGTGCCCGTTTATTGTGGCATTCTTTGACAATATGATGAGAAAACAGAAGCAGGGTATTTACTCTCCGGAAGGCTGGGCAGCCGCGCAGGCTGAGGCAAGGGCGTGAATGTCTGTATCCGGGTGAAAATGAAATCAGAGTACATATATGATATGCTTTTGTACCACATGTATTCCCAGCTTTCCGGTTTTTTAATCAATATGACCGGCTTAACCCTGCTAATCATGGGGGGGATGTGGTTGAAATCGGGAAAGCTGACACCGGTGCATGCAGCAGGATATCTTTTGATGGGGGTGGCGGTTCTGATCTATACACCGTTCAGCTTGAAAGCAAAGGCGAATAAAATGATGAAAGAGCCAAAGTACCAGGAGGAGATTCCGTATCAATTTGATTGTGCAGGAGTGCTGGAGCAGATATCGGGAAATGAAGTGCGGTATGAGTGGTCGCAGGTAGAACGGGCGGTTGCAACACCGAAGAACATCGTATTTTACATGGAAGGTTCCACGGTTTTAGTATTTCCCAAGGAGTTCTTTCAGGCAGATTTTATGGCCTTTGTGAAGCTGATTGTGGCCAATATGAGCAGAGAGCAGGTGTACATCAGATAAGAATGCATTGCCGTATCAGTTTTCGCTTGTTGAATCATGGAATCATATGATATACTATAGCCAGTTTGTCGGATAGTGAAGTGATATTGCCTGCGGCAAAGATGGAGGAAACCATGATTGAGCGAAGAGAGACAATTCTGGATCGTTTAAAGCAAAATGGTTCGGTGAGAGCAGCAGACTTAAGCAAGGAATTCGACTGTTCCGAAGTGACCATCCGGCGGGACATCCGTCAGATGGCGGAACAGGGCTTGCTAAGGCGGACCCATGGGGGCGCCGTTTTAATTAATAAAGAAGATCGGCAATCATCTCCGGCCAGCAGTATTAACCGGAACACCCAGCAGAAAATCAAGATTGCTCAGTATGCATATGAATTTATCGAAGAGCATGACACCATTATTTTGGACGATGCCTCAACCAGTTATTTTCTGGCCAGGCAGATTATCCGGCATCCGGAAAAGCATGTGGTGGTAGTGACCAACTCGCTGCTGGTAGCAACGGAGCTGGCCGGGGTTTCTCATGTTGAACTTTATATGGTTGGCGGCAATGTGGGCGGCCATCTGGCCGCCACCTTTGGCGAACGGGCAGTCCAGGAGTTTTCCCATATGCGGGTAGATAAGGCTTTTATCGGTGTACATGGGATTAATTTTGACGTGGGGCTGACATCGGTGGGAACGCTGCAGCGGGAGATTAAACGGGCGATCATGAATGCGACGAAAAAAACCTTTGTCCTTGCCGATTCCAGTAAATTTCATGGCGGATATCTGGCGGTAATTTGTCCGCTCAGCCAGATCCATAAGATTATCACCGATGACGGGATTGAACCGGAGTGTATCCGTCAGGCGCAGAAGCAGCAGATTTCGATGGTGGTGGCAAAGTAATTATTTCATGATAAGATTAGAAGGTGGTAACAATGGTTTCATTTCGATCAGCACTTGTGAGTGATGCCGGGAATCTCTCCCATTTGGCATTTGAGTCAGAACAGTATTTGGGTTATGACACGGATTATATGAGAACGTTTTCGGATTATTACAATGTAACGGAAGCATTTGTCAGGCAGCATCTGGTATATATCGTGGAAGAAACTGGGAAAATGCTGGGCTTCTGGGGACTTTGTGAAACGGAAACTATTTGGGAATTAGAGTTCTTTTATATTTCGCCGGAATATATCGGTAAAGGATACGGGCATAACCTGTGGAACAACCTTATGGCGGAATGTCATAAACGGGGAATTGTTGAATTTCAACTTGTTACCAGTCCGCAGTCGGTGCAGTTTTATGAAAAGATGGGGGCCGAGATCATCGGCCAGGTGGAATCACTGATTGTGAAAGGAAGAATGATTCCCCAGCTAAAATTTAGTTTATAACTATGGGGCATGTTGCAAAATGATGCAAAATGCCCCTCTTAATTACATTGACATAATCGCGTTGACAACGTTGGCACAATCGCTGGAAAAGAATCCACCTTCTGCATTGACTTTATTGCTAAATATACTTATAATAAATTAAATTACATCAATGATGAAAATGCATGGAGGCTCGCTTATGATTAAATGTGCAAGTGTCTATACCTATGAAATGGATAACCATCAAATCGCTCTTGCTGAAATCAAAGCACAACTTGATGAAAAGATAACATTGCTGGAGCATTCAGTCGGTATCGTTATGTGCCATACCGAGTTTATCAATACCGGAGTTTTGAAGTATCTGTGCGACAACCTGCCCTTTGATGTAGTGGGAGTAACAACTGCTTCACAGGCAGTTAACAGCGAACACGGCGAACTGATCCTGACGATGTTTGTGATTACAGCCGATGATGTCCGGTTTAAAGCCGGAGCCACGGAGTGTCTGGAGGAAGGGATTGCCGGTCCGACGAGGACCGCTTATCATCAGGCGGCACAGGGAGCTGCGGATTTGCCTGGGCTGGCCCTTGTATTTCCGCCCTTGATTTTAAAATATGCTGCCGATGACTATGTAGATATCTGGGAAGAACTTATTCCCCATACCCCTCTTTTCGGAACACTTGCTATTGACGATACCATTTCCTTTGAAGGAAGTGAAACAATTTATAATGGTTTCACCTCTAAAACGGCAATGTCATTTGTCCTGTGCTATGGCAATATCCACCCCCGCTCCTCGGTGGCAGTGCTTCCGGAGGACAATATCATGCCGTACAAAGCGGAAGTCACCAGGGCAAACGGTCCATTTGTCCATGAGATTAACAATCGAAACGCATATCAATATTTTGCAGAACTTGGTTTCGCAAGTGATGGTGCTCCGACTGAGAGTTTTCTGTTTGTTCCGTTTATGATTGACTTAAGAAAGCGTGATGACTATGATGGGATACCGGTTTTGCGCGGACTTTCTTCGTTTACGGAAGACGGAACGGCTATTTTCCGGGGAAATGTAGATGAGAATTCGATCTTCAATTTATCAAGCTTTTCGGATCGGGATGTGATCTCAACCACGCTTTTGCAGGTTGAGAAAGTAAACAGTCTGCCGGATGTGAATGGTGTATTGTCGTTTTCCTGCATTATTCGCCGGATGGTGCTGGGAATCAATCCTTACCTTGAGTTAGAAACATTTCAGGATAACATGGATAGCCAAACCCCATTTATGATGGGATATGCCGGCGGGGAGATTTGTCCCACGTCGGTCAGGGAAGGTATTCCGGTCAATCGATTCCATAATTATTCATTCGTGACACTTATTATCTGATTACGGCAGCCGAAATGGGGGACTTATTCCTATGAATACGAGTGTTGAGACATCATTTGTTGCAAAAGAAAGCTATGCTGAATTACTGAAAAAGCTCAATGAAAGTGAACGGGAAAAAGCGAAGCTTGCCAGGTTATTGCGAGCCAGTGAAAACCGCAATGCAATTTTCAAACTGAATGCCGTAACCCAATCCAACTTAAATAAAACAATTACGGATGAGAAAAAGAGACAGGAGCTATATGTGCGGCTGCTTCTTGAGTCGTGTCCGAACATTATTTTTGTTATTGACGAGAATATGAAATTTCTGCTTGGTACTAATTCAATAACCGATATTATCAATATTGATGATGTATCTCTTTTGCATGGACGTACGCTGGAATCAATTGTCGACCGATATCATCCGGTTGCATTTACGGAAGAAATGGTTGCATCCGTAAGGGAAATAACCGAGAATGAGGATATGCTGGAAAAAAAGCTGGAAATCACCTCGGCAATGAATAAATATGCAGTTAACATATTGTCATTTAATAAAAATGATGGCAAATTTGCCGGCGTATTGGTAATTATGCACGATATAACCGAGTTGGTTGAGGCACGGGAAATTGCGGAACAGGCCAGCCATGCCAAGGGCGACTTTTTATCCCGTATGAGTCATGAAATGAGAACCCCGATGAATGCTATCATCGGCATGACCAACATTGCAAAAGGGTCCAGGGATCAGGAAAAGAAAGAATACTGCCTTGATAAAATTGAAAGTGCTTCCAAACATTTGCTGGGGGTTATTAACGATATTTTGGATATGTCTAAAATCGAAGCCAATAAATTCGAATTAAGCCTGGATGAATTTGATTTTGAAAAAATGCTGATGAACGTTACAAATGTCATCAATTTCCGGATTGAAGAAAAGAAGCAGAATTTTATTGTTAATGTAAGCAAGGGACTTCCGTTTTTGGTAATCGGCGATGAGCTTCGTTTGACGCAGGTACTTACAAACCTGCTGACCAATGCCGTTAAATTTACGCCTGAGGGCGGCACGATCAATCTCAACATAAAAATATTATCCAATTCCGACGAAAAAGTATCCCTTCAAATTGAAGTAAGCGACAATGGGATTGGAATTTCCGCCGAGCAGCAGAACCGATTGTTCCATTCGTTTGAGCAGGCTGACGGGGGCATTGCCCGCAAGTATGGCGGTACCGGTCTGGGACTTGTCATTTCTAAAAGAATTGTAGAGCTGATGGGCGGACAGATCGAGATTCAATCGGAATTGGGCAATGGTTCAAAATTTGTATTTACGATTGAGGTGGAAAAGGGGAAGCAAAAACCGCAGATCAAGCTTGCTTTAAATAAAAATGATATCCGTATCCTTGCTGTTGACGATTCTTTAGATATCAGAAATTATTTTAACCATGTTATGGCGGCACTTGACCTTTCCTGTGACGTAGCGGAAGACGCTTATGAGGCCCTTAAAATGGTGGCCCAAAATAAGGACAAACCCTATAATATCTTTTTTGTGGATTGGCAAATGCCGGGAATGAACGGTATTGAGCTGACCAAAGAGATTAAGGAAAGCACAAAAAATAACGCCGTCATCATTATGATTTCGGTAGCCGAATGGAGTGATATTGAAGTTGAGGCAGTGGCAGCCGGCGTCAACCGCTTTGTTTCCAAGCCGTTGTTCCCGTCGGTGTTAATTAACAATATCAATGAATGCTTAGACATTTCCTATCATACGAAGACGGAAAACGTAATTCTGCAAAGTGTGCGAAGTTATAAAAATCATACCATCCTGATTGCGGAGGATATGGCGGTAAACAGGGAAATTATGTCAGCCATTCTGGAGAGTACGGAAATAGTAATTGATTTTGCCGAAAATGGCCTGGAGGCAGTAAAGCGGTTTGAAGAACATCCGGACAAATACAACTTGATTCTGATGGACATTCATATGCCGGAAATGGATGGCTTCGAGGCGACACGCAAGATCCGTAACCTTGACTTCCCACAGGCCAGAACGATTCCGATTCTTGCTATGACGGCTAATGTATTTCGGGAGGATATTGAAAACTGCCTGAAGGCCGGTATGAACGATCACATCGGGAAACCGGTGGATAATGCAGACCTGTTAAAAAAGCTCGACCGTTACTTACCAATAAAACTAATTGAAGATGAAAGGAATATTATTATGTCAGAAAATGCTATGCCAAATAAAAACGAATCCCCAAAAACAGAATTAAATTATGAAGATCTGCTTCCGATTATTGATGTGCAGGATGGACTTAACCGGATGATGAAAAATAAAAAGCTTTATCTTAGTTTGCTTAAAAAATTTTCCGGCCGGGAAATGGCTGATGAGGTAATTCGGGGCATCCGGGAAAATGATTTTTCGAAAACAAGACAGGCGGCACATACCCTGAAAGGCGTATCGGCCAATATGGGATTCCCTCAGCTTACGCGTGTTTCGGCGGATATTGAAGCACAGGCCAAGCAGGATTTGCCGTCGGAATCATTGATTGGTTCGCTGGAGGAGACGGTTGAGGCGACAGCCCGCCTGATCGAAATGTTATTGGAACATGGAATGGATTAACGGTTAACACCGGGCCTGATGGCCCGGTGTTATTGTTACGATCATTCGCTCCGGTTCCGAAACTCACTGGGCTGAATTCCGGTATGATTCTTAAACACGCGGCTAAAGTAAAATCCGTCTTTATAGCCCACCAGCTCGCCTACCTTCTGAATTTCCAATTCCCGGTTGTTCAGCAGCAGATGTTTGGCCTCATTTACCCGCAGCCGGGTCAGATATTTGGACAATGTTTCGCCGGTATATTTCTTGAAAATCTTCCCCAGATATTCCTGGGTAAAACCAAATCGGTCGGCCAGATCCTGCAGGGAAATGTCCATTTGATAATGTTCCTGCAGATAAGTTTCAATCAGGTTGCAGATGGATTGCTGGTCCAGCCGGCCGGTATCGGCGCGGTAGGATTCCAGCTCCGCCGATTTGCTGCCCAGGGAGATCAGCAGCTTCTGTAAGGACTCCGAGAGGGCTTCCACCGTTACCGGTTTCAGCAGATAATCTTTTACCTCATATTTGATCGCCGCCTGGGCATAAGAAAAATCGTCAAATCCGCTTAAAATAACTTTTTTGATGGCAGGATGGTTCTTATGTAAATAGCGGACCAGTTCCAGGCCGTCACACTGCGGCATCCGGATGTCGGTGATAACCAGTTCCGGGCAGTTCTGGTTAATCAGCTGGATCGCATCCACCCCGTTGGAAGCTTCACCAATCAGAGTCAGGGGAAGATTCAAGGACTCAATCTTCTTAATCAGATTTTTTCGGATCAGGCGTTCGTCCTCAACCACCATATATTTATAATTTTGGGTATTGTTCATCATATTCCTCCCTCGAATAGTAAACAGGACCGCCTAAAAGAAAGATGGTCTTGCCGGGCAGCTGGTTCTCGATCTGGAAGATGGCCTGCCGGCCATACAAAAGCTTTAACCGTAAATATACATTTTTCAGCCCCATGCCGCCGATTTCCAATGAATGCAGCTCTTCGTCCATATCCAGGTGATCAAAGGTATACAGCAATTCCTGCTTCTTTTCATCGCTTAAACGTCCGCCGTTATCCTCCACTTTGATGATCCAACAGTCACCGGCGGTTGCCGAAGTAATCGTAAGCTGCCATGGTGGACTCATATTAAAGGCATATTTAAAGGCATTCTCCACAATCGGCTGCAGAATCAGTTTCGGGATAATCAGCTGCCTGGAATCATCGGCAATATTCAGTGTATAAGAGAATTCTTCCGTGAAGCGCAGCTGCATGCTTTCCAGATAACGCCGGGTATAGAAGATCTCTTCTTCCAGCGGGACCAGCATATCCCGGGAAGAGGAAATATAACGGAAGTAGTCACAAAGGGCCTGACACATTGCCGTGATGTTTTCGTTCATATTTTCTTCTGCCATAATGCTGATACTGGTCAGGCAATTATACAAAAAATGAGGATTGATCAGTGACTGGGTAGCCTGTAGTTTAGCCTTGGTCTCTTCTGACCTGGAGAGCAGCACCTCCTGGGACGTGGAACGCAGTTTTTCATACATATCACGGATGGATTCGCATAGTTGGGAAAGTTCCTGGATGCTGCTGTCAGCAGTGGTAAGATTCACTTTGTTCTCGTCCAATACCCGGCTTAGGGTAATCTTGCCGGTGGCCTCGGTAAGCTTTTGCAGTGGAACAGTTAGCCGCTCCGAAATAAAAAAGCAGACAAACATGGTCAGCAGGATGGAACTGATTCCGACGACAATAAAAATCTTCTGGAAATTCTTGAGTGTCTGGTAGGCCGCATCTTTTGGTTTGGCAATAAAAACAGTCCAGTCATATTCCGGAATCTTTCCGGTAACAGCAACGACTGAATAGCAGTCGGCGGCAGAAGCACGGTTGCTGCTAATCAACTGATCATCATAGGGATAAATCAGTTCTCCCCGGTCGTTATATACATAGGCATAAATATCGGTATTCTGCTGTTCCAGGCTGGAGATCAGGGAGAAAATGGTATCGCAGTCCTGGACAACTTCAACAATGCCCTCCGGTTGACCGTCCGCAGTCAAAAACAGACGGACCAGTGAAATGAATTTTCGGGATTGTTGATTGGCCCCTTTAGCCGGAAGGTCTTTTCTGGTAGCTGGGAGCGTGATGTACTTGTAGCCATTGAGGGCCATTACCTGTTCATACCAGGGCATTTCTTCCAGGTTAACAGAAAGAACCCTTTGCCAGTAACCGGATTCCACGCAGGAGCCATCCATGGTATAGATATTGACTTCGGTGGCAGTCTGGTAAGCACCAACCATAGCTGTAACAATATCATGGATTGCCACGGCCTTCTCGTGGGAAGCCGCCAGGCCGGACGGGTCAATGCCGCTTTGCTGATAGTAGGTGGAGAATTCTTTGAAGTTGTTTTTTACAGCATTGGAATAGACAATATTCATTGATATCGTAGCGATATTGTCTAACTGTGCCGTAATGGAATTCTGGGCGGAGGCGCATACATTTTCCAGCTCTTTGACGGTGTCTTCCAGGGCGTTTTTTTGGTAATAAGTATAGGTGATAGTAAAGAATATCGCCAGCAGGACCAGAATAAAAGTGCCGTAAATGACGAAAAGATACATTTTTTGCGAGTAATATTTTGTTGTTTTTTTGATATGCTTTACACCTCCTTGATGAAAATCATTATACAATGTAGTTCAAAAAAATGCAATTTATAGTTTGGTATTGTCTATTTGTTATAAAAAGGAGATGTGGTATTATGAGGTTACACAGAAAAAACAGAAAAAGGAGGAGAAGTAGAATGAAAAAAACCGTGAAAAAAGCAGTCGGCGTATTATTGGCAATCGTGATGCTGGCGGGAATGCTGGCGGGGTGTGGTGGCTCCGGCAAGGAAAGTGGCCAGGCAGCAGATGCAGGTTCGGGTACACCGAAAAGTAATGTAACGCTGACTTTCGGCAGCCATCAAAGTGGTCTGCCAACGTCGGGAATTGTGCATGATATGGCCAGGGAATTTGAGGCAGAGACAGGAATCAAGATTGATTTCCAGATATCTCCGGATGCACAGTGGCGTGATTTGATTAAGGTAAAGCTGGATTCTGGTGAGGCACCGGATATTATATGTGTAGATACACCGATCGATTTAGCATCCGGTACTAAAATGGATCGTTATTGTGTGGAGTTGGGCGATCAGGAATGGGTGAGCAGAATGGATGACAGTGCCCGTTCGGCAGTATCGGCAGATGGCAAGCTTTATGGTATTACGTTCCCGGGTGCAAAGATGTATTTTTATCTTTACAACAAAGAGATATTTGCTGCCCAGGGACTGGAAGTACCGACCAACTATGAGGAGTTTAAAGTGGTTTGTCAGAAACTTCAGGATGCCGGCATTACACCGATTTACGAAGCTACCACCAATGGCTGGCATCAGGTATTGCCGTTGTTTGAGACAGGTGGACTGTGGCTGGCTCAGGATCCGGACATTTATAACAAGCTGAATAACAACGAAATCGATCTGGATCAGAT
>Ga0153923_100466_pt1 | contig 12938 bp, 9 predicted proteins | sample TSNJ007MetaG_FD_104682 | JGI IMG/M metagenome (GOLD analysis project Ga0153923, IMG submission 104682) | Attine ant fungus gardens microbial communities from New Jersey, USA - TSNJ007 MetaG | ecosystem: Host-associated > Fungi > Mycelium > Unclassified | place: USA: New Jersey, Brendon T. Byrne... | reverse complement strand
TACGAAAATGAGGTTGTTAAAGAGGGAATTTGATTATCAAATATTGATTTTACCAGTACTGATATTTTACTTACTGTTCTGTGTATATCCCTTTTTATCGACGTTCTATTATAGTTTTACCGACTATTCCAATATGAAATTAACAAATTTAAAATATGTAGGTCTTGAGAATTTCAGAAGTATATTTGATAGCGATCTGCTGATGATTTCCATTAAGAACTCTATTATTTATGCATTATTAATGACAGTATTTCAGACGACTTTAGGCTTGATACTGGCTGTATTCTTAGATCGTAAATTAAAAACCAAAAATATTCTACGATCGATGTTTTTCTTACCGGCAGTCTTCAGTCCTTTAATCATCGGTTATTTATGGAGTTATCTCATGTCTACTTCAGATTTCGGTCTGATCAACAGTGCGATCACTGCACTTGGATTTGAGAAGATCAACTTTCTTGGCAATCCAGACTTAGCTTTATATTCAGTCGTGGTTACGCAATTATGGCAATGGACAGGATGGGCAATGGTTATCTTTCTTGCCAACCTACAGTCTATTCCTAAAGATTTATATGAGGCAGCGGAAATTGATGGTGCAAATAGCTGGCGTAAATTCTGGAAAGTCACTTTGCCACTTATGCAGCCTTCCGTAAACGTTGTTGCAGTCACAGCCATGATCGGTGGATTAAAAGTGTTCGATATTATCTTTGCACTCACGGAAGGTGGGCCAGGTAATTCGACGGAAACAATTATGACGGCTTATATCAAGACCGTATTTAACGAAGGGTTTTATGCAAAAGGCGCTGCCTTCGGCGTCGTGTTCTTTATCGCTGTCATGATTATTACGATGGTGATGATGAGCTTCTTAAGAAAATGGGGTGAAAATACAAGATGAGTTCAAAATTCGTGCGTAAATGGGGTAACCCCTTGTTTGAACTTTGTATGATTGTTGCTGCGGTGATTACATTTATACCGATCTATTATTTGATTGTTACGACATTTAAAACACCTGAAGATGCTACGCTCTTTCCATTGGCGTTACCGTCATCGTTGAACTTTTCCAACTATATGCAAGCATGGGAGACGATGCAATATCCACGTGTATTTATGAATACGCTCATTGTAACGGTCACATCCGTTTTGGGGATCGTCTTGTTTTCTTCCATGGCTGCTTATTCTTTGGCAAGAAGAAATCACGCGTTTAACCGCTTTTTATTCATGTTCTTCTTGGCGGGTATGATGGTGCCATTCCAAATGGGACTCGTTAACTTGTATAAATTGATTAATGCGCTTGGTTTGATGGATCATCTTGCTGCGGTTACCGTTGTGAATATCGGTACGGGTAGCATCATCGCTATTTTCTTATTTCATAGTTTCTTTCTTAGTTCGGTCCCGATTGAACTTGAAGAAGCTGCTTTTATAGACGGATGTTCCGTTTTCAAAACATTTTGGCTCATCGCGTTCCCATTATTGAAGCCGGTTATTGCTACCGTGGTGATCTTAAGTACATTGAACGTGTGGAACGACTTTATGAATCCGCTTCTGTTCCTTCAATCCAGAGAAAATAACGTCATTCTATTGGAAGTGTTCCGTAATGTGGGTCAGTTCTCAGTTGACTGGACGAGTCTGTTCCCGATGTTGCTGATGGGTGTTGCGCCACTTATGATTTTCTATCTTGCTATGCAGAAGTACATTATTAAAGGTGTCGCAGCAGGAGCGCTAAAAGGATAAAGGGAAGGTGCATTCTATGATACTTCAGGTGGTAGATAAGATGGATGTATTAGGCATGATCGAAAGAGTGATTGGGCAAGAAAAGGCTTCACAATTTCGATTGGAAACGATAGACCAGGAGAAGGGTCAGGATGTATTTGAGTTAGAAAGTGAAGGCAGGGTCGTCGTTCTCAAAGGTTCCTCAGGAACAGCTCTTGCATCAGGCTTTCACTGGTATTTAAAACATACTTGCAAGGCGCATCTATCATGGTGTGGAAATAATCTTGAATTACCTGACGAATTAGCTAAGCTTGATGAGCCAATTCGTCTGGCTACTCCTTATATGTACCGATACTATTTAAATTATTGTACCTTCTCCTATTCGATGCCTTTCTGGGAATGGGATCGTTGGGAAACAGAAATTGATCGGATGGCGATGAACGGCATCAATTTGGCACTTAGTATTGTTGGGCAGGAGGAAGTATGGAGAAGAACACTTCTTCGTGTAGGATATCAAGAACAAGAGGTATCTGAATTTGTATGCGGTCCCGCATTCTTCGCGTGGCAGTGGATGCAGAATATGACTTCTTGGGGCGGACCGTTACCTGAATGGTGGTTCGAAGACAGAGCTCAATTAGCACAAGCGATTCACCAACGAATGAAAGAACTAGGTATTTCTCCTGTACTACCCGGATATAGTGGTATGGTTCCACGAGACTTCGGAGAGAAATTCCCAACTTCCCAACCTATCGATCAAGGGAAATGGTGCAATTTCGATAGACCATCACTCTTGCTTACGGATGATCCGATGTATGCAACCGTGGCTACCGCATTTTATGAGGAACAACAAAAGCTGTTCGGAACAGACATTCATTTCTATAGTGTAGATCCGTTCCATGAAGGTGGGAAAACCGATGGCATTGACTTAGGCGCCTATGCGGTTGGTGTTCAGTCAGAGATGATTCGTCATGATCCGAAGGGTGTGTGGGTGTTTCAGGCTTGGGAGGGTAATCCGAAAAAAGAAATATTACAGCATGTGATACCAGAGCAAGCCTTGGTTCTTGATCTGTGGTGTGAATCACACCCAACATGGGAGAGTAATGAAGCTTTTCAAGGGATTCCTTGGGTATGGTGTATGATTCAGAATTACGGTGGTAAAAACGGGATGTTCGGTAACTTAGAGACGATTGCACATGATCCCATTGCTACGATACATAATCCGGCAGCAGGACGGATGAGTGGAATTGGAATGGCAATGGAAGGGATAGAGACGAATCCCGTCATGTACGATCTATTGGCAGACTCCGTGTGGCGAACGGATGCGACGGATGTTGGGGAATGGCTAAATGGTTACATTGAACGACGTTATGGCAAGGTAACGCCACAAGCACGGATAGCTTGGAATTGGCTACATCACAGCGTATATAACTGTAATGCGGTACAACAGGGTGGTATGGAATCATTCATATGTGCGCGTCCATCTCTGGAAATCTCGAGTGTGTCCAACTGGGGACCAAAGAAAGAGTATTATGAACTTGAGGCTGTACGTCAAGCATGCAAATCTCTCTTTGCCTGTTATGAGGAGTATCAAGATTCGCAGACGTATCGATATGACCTCACAGATGTGACACGACAGGCTTTGGCGGATTTGTCCCGCGTGTATTATGGACGTTTCTCGGAGGCTTATCGGATAGGAGATTATGCAACGTTCGATAAGGAGTCAGAACAGTTCTTGCAACTTGTTCGGATGCAGGAGCAACTATTATCTACCAACAAGGCATTTATGCTTGGACCATGGCTTGAAGATGCTAAGCGTATGGGACGACGCCAAGAAGAGATAGAATTGTTCGAGTTCAACGCAAGGACGCTCGTAACGCTCTGGGGTCCGAAGGAATCTTCGGAGTCACTGCATGATTATTCTCATAGAGAATGGTCAGGCTTAATCAGAAGTTTCTACTTGCCACGTTGGGAAATGTTTATCCAGAGCCTTAAGGATGGGATATCCAAACAATCGACACCGGAGCCAATTGATTGGTACGTATGGGAATATGAATGGACACAAGGGCATGAATTATTTGCGATTGAGCCTCAAGGATCACTTTATGAAGCAGTGAGTACCATCTTGAATACTTACGCTGAATTTGGAACAGAAGAATAACATAGAATTCTTGCAGAAAGCAGCTTTCAGCCAAAATTATGGCGATGAAAGCTGTTTTTCCCGCATTTCACTTAAAATATAAGAAAGTATAAGTTTCACTTGTTACTCTATTCCTTATATTTCCGTTGAAACGGGTGCCGTGCTTGGAGAAAAACGGCGCAGCCGTTTCCTACTTGATTTACATGAATATGTTGAGCATTTAATACTATTGATCATTCAAAGAAGAAGTTGGTAAAATAGACCATGGAGGGGATATCACCATGTACAGAATGCTTATTGCCGACGACAATAAAAATGAGAGAGATGGTATGAAATACTTGATCTCTAAATATCAACTGCCTATCGAAATTAGCGAGGCGAGAAACGGTAAAGAAGCACTACAGATTGTTCAACAACAGAAATTTGATATTCTTCTAACGGACATTAAGATGCCATTCATGGATGGTTTGGAGCTAGTTAAGCACGTTAGGGTGATCTATCCAAATATGAAAGTTATGTTACTTAGTGGTCATGGAGAGTTTGAATATGCAAGGTTGGCTATTCCATTGAGGGTACTCCATTATTTGCTGAAGCCCGTTGAAGCACAAGAATTGCGTAGGGTACTTTCTGAGGTTATTGAAGAATGTAAGCAGGAAGAAGCAGAACGACATAAGTTACAACCTAATTTGAAACCGCATACAAATTTGGGTGCAGATTCAATTTTAGAATCCATGGGAAATCGTACACCAGAAACGGAGTATGGCATAAGAGCCATAGATGATTTGATCCGTATCATCGAGAGTAACTATGATCAGGATTTGAGTCTGGATTATTTAGCGGGGAAAGTTCATTTGTCCGGCAGTTATCTCAGTCATCTTTTTAAAAAAAGAACAGGGACGAGTGTCGTGAAATATATCAATCAATATCGTATGGAGAAAGCGAAAGAATTCTTAGACCAAAGTAATTACAAAATAAATGATGTGTATAAGATGGTAGGGTATTCAGATTTCTCATATTTCGGTGTGTCCTTCAAACAGCATTTCGGGCTTACGCCCACGCAATATCGAGAAAAGGCTCGATCACTATGAGAACATTATTGACGTTCTTCCGGGATATGAAGCTCAAGAACAAGCTGGTCGCATCCTATCTGGTCGTGATCATTATCCCAATCTTGGTACTGGGAGTCTATTCTTACCGAATGGCTGAGTTTCACTTGAAGCAACAACTCATGATGGGCATGGAGAATACCGTGAAGCAGATTTCGCTTAATTTAGAACAGAATTTTGAGAAACAGAGCAACTTTATTGATTTCATGGCATTCAATCCAATTATTAAGAAAATTATGGGATACGAATTAGGGGATATATTCAGCTATACGGAAGAACTAAATGAGAATATTGAACCAACACTTTGGTACTATACGAATATTAACATGGAGTTGAAAGAAGTCAGTTTCTATTCAGAATATACGGGTAAGCAGATCGGGAACTTTATCTATTCAAGTGACAACGTTCGGAATTTGGATTGGTACAAAGTAGCCAAACAGAGCAATCAGACAACATGGACCTATGACCAGGGTGTCTTATTTGCTACACATAATATTATGAAGAGTAATAATAGTACCTTCGCTGGTGTTCTGCATGTGAAGTTGGATAAAGATAGAATTTTCGAGAAATTAGACGAGATCAATAATAGTAGTGACTATGGCACGATTATTACGGATAGTAATCAACAAGTGATTTATTCAAGTGCGAGTGGTGGGGAAGAAGATGCTGTAGCGAGTAAAATCATCGGTGCTAGTACCGGACAATTAGATATTGGCGACAAGGAATATTCACTGGTCAAAAGTAATATTGAGCGTCCTGGATGGACTCTTTATTATTATACCCCTGTACGTTCGATGATCATGGATACTAGCAATATTCTAAAAGCAATGGTATCTATCATATTGGTGTGTATTTCTATCTTATTGTTCATTATATGGATCTTTACAAAGACGATAGTACTGCCTATCTATACGCTCAAAAAGAAAATCAGAATCGTGGAGGAAGGTAACTTCAATGTCCCTATCCACTCACACTCCAAAGATGAAATTGGCGAACTTACGAACAGCTTTGCAAGTATGGTTCGAAAGATAAGGGAATTGATTGACCAAGTATATCAATCTGGCATCATGGAGAAGGAAGCCGAACTGAAAGCTCTTCAAGCTCAGATCAGCCCTCATTTTCTATATAACACGCTGTCGATTATTAACTGGCGCGCTGTTCAAATGGAAGCGGAAGACATAAGCCTTGTGGTGAATGCTCTTTCGAAATTCTACCGTACAAGTCTGAATCAAGGAAAGCAATTAACAAGTGTCAGAGATGAGATTATTAATATCCAAGCGTATATTGATATTCAATTGGCTATGCATGATGATCGTCCGTTCGATGTCGTGTATGAGATTGAAGAAGGATTGAACTATTATCAAACGGTAAATTTCATACTACAGCCGATTGTTGAGAATGCGATCAAACATGGTATTGATGAAAAAGATGAGGGAAAAGGAATCCTTACGATTCAAGCCTATACATACGATGACCATATCCGATTTGTGGTAAGTGACAATGGAAAAGGGATGAATCAAGAGCTAATCAATCGTCTCTTATATGCTAGCGGAACGGGATATGGCCTGAAAAATGTCCATGAACGTATTAAATTATACTATGGAGAACCCTACGGAATTACAATTGAAAGCGAAGCGAATGTAGGGACGATGATATGTATTGATATTTCTAAACAGATGTAGGTGAAGATCCCTGTTGTATTAACAGTGCATCATGTTAATGCAATGGGGTCTTTTTTGTTGTTAAAGATAATCTAAAATTTTTTACTGAAAATATAACTTTTCATACTTCTTATCCATCTAATCTTATAGAGGGTAAAAAAGGGGAGGAACATTCGTGTGCAAATGGAACTAGAGGTAAAGAAAGCCCAACACGGAGATAAAGAGGCCTTTATCAGATTATTTCGAAGTATAGAGTTGGAGCTATACGGCTTAGCCAAGTCCATATTGAAGCGGGATGAGGACTGCGCTGATGTATTTCAAGAGACTACGCTAAAGGCATACAAGGCGTTAACAACCCTTAAAGAACCTAAGTTTTTCAAAACATGGGTCATTCGAATTCTGATTAACGAGTGCAACCAGTTACTGCGTAAGCAGGAACTAACTGTGGCAGATCCTCAAGAAGTATCCTACTTACCTCCGAGGTACTTCGAGAACTATGATAAGGTCGATCTTCAGGTGGCGGTTGACCACCTAGACGAATCGCTGCGAGTTGTTATTACTTTGTTCTATTATCAGGACATGCCGATTAAACAAATCTCTAGTGTTCTGGATATTTCCGAAGGTGCCGTAAAGACGCGTCTTCATCGAGCACGAGGTATTTTAGCTGCATGGTATCAAAATTCCCTTGAAAGGAAGATGATTTGTGAGCCCATTTAATCTGGATATGGAATTGAAAAAGGGAAATAGGGAGGTACCCCAGCAACTCCCCGATCTCATACGGATACGGCAGGATGAAATATACGCATCGTTAGACGATATACCGTTACATAACGTTATGAAGACAGGTAAGCAAAAGGCTATGCGTAGCATGCTTCTTGTTATTTCAGCGGCAGTAATTATGGGGATTTGCGTGATTGGAAGTGGATTCATATCGCCTGCTATGGCTGATTCTCTGAAACAAATCCCACTGGTAAGCGGCATATTCAAGCTGGCAGGGGATTTGGGACTAAAAGCCGCCGAGGAAAAAGGTCTGGTCACAAAAGTTAATCATAGTGATACACATGATGGTGTGACCTTAAGCGTACCTCAAGTGATGTATGATGGAAATCGCGTATCCATTGCTATTCAACGGGAGGCACAAGGCATAACTAGCTATCTTATAGGAAGCTATGTTACTCCAGAGGATATAGTCATCTTTGAGCCTGAAGGCACAAAGGGCACATTGAAAGACACTAACATATCCATAGACGGAAAGACTTATGGTAGTGGATTTTATATGAAAGGCGGCGCTGATCATAATTCTGTTATTATTGATTTTTTATCAAACAAAGGTCCAGATTATTCGCCCCTCCCATCTGAATTTGAATTAACACTAGAGATAACGTTGGAAGGGATTAATACACCGTATATCATTAATATTCCCGTGAAGAATACGCTGAAGAACAGTATCGTATTGACACCGGATGTGACTAAATCACATGACTATGTAACCATAACTTTGAAAAAGGTGGAACTTAGTCCTGTGGCAACAAGATTAGCCTTTGTTCTAGAAGGCACTTCTCGAAAAATCCCTGAAAAATACAAGTATGTTGGTTCTAGCATGTTGTCATTGAGTTACGATGTATTTGATGATCAAGGAAGAGAATTAAAAGAATTAAGTAGTCAAGGCGGTTATGCCTACAAAGATCTCCTATATGAACCGCTAAATACAACTTCTACTTTTTTCACAATTAAGCCATATACACATGTATACAAGGATAAAAAAGCGGGTGAATTCTTGTTCGATATGGACGGTTGGCCAATTAAGGATTATGTCAAGGAATTAGAAATGAAAATTCATATACCAGAAGATCCTTACTGAAAATAGAAATATACAAGAACTTCGTGCTTATTCAAGCTCACGGAGTTTTTTATATGCGATCTTATTTGACAAACAATCCTATTTTATAGATAAAACTACCATAATGAGGTAATATGAGAGTTGATAGTTTCTTAGTTACTTCTTTTAGATTATTCATAGAATAGGAGACCTACAATGAAAAGATTCGCTCAAATTTTATTATGCTCTATCATCACTATGAGTGGAACTACGGCTATAAGTGCCAGTACAAGTCAAGCAGCAGCGGGTCAGGTTAGCATTATGTTGGACGATTATTCGCTACCCTTTCCGGTACAGCCTACGGTTATGAATGAGACAACGATGGTTCCGTTTCGGGCGATATCTGAAGCGCTTGGTGTTAAGGTTGTGTGGAATCAAGCGAAACAGGAGATTACAGCATCGAAGACGGGTACAGCAGGGACCAAACAAGTTGTACTCACGATGGGAAGTAAGAATGCTGTAGTCGACGGTCAGGTGGTTAAGTTAATCGCTTCTCCGCAAACGGTTCAAGGTAGTACGCTGATACCATTGAGCTTTTTTAGCTCTCAATTTGGAGCAACTGTCGCGTGGAATCAAGCAACGAAGACAGTATCCATTACATCGCCTAAAGAAGATATATATACGATGGGGTTTTATGCTTTGTCTTCTTTTGACGAACGGTCCATGGTCTCGTCCTTCGATTCTGTTGCCTTCGGCTGGAGTCGGATCGATAAGGATGGTCAGTTTACAACGCAGGGCAAGGAATATAGATGGCCGCAAGCAGCTGGAACCGTTACGCCGGAATCTATTATTCAGGAAACCGATCAGCAGGGAACGACACCTTATCTGATGGTATATTCGGTTGACGGTGGTCTTGAGCTTACCAAGAACTTAGAAGACTTGGAACTTCAGAACAAGACGATTACGGCTATCGTGGATACAGCTTCACAAAAGGGCTTCAAAGGAATCGTACTTGATCTAGAGGGCTTGGGCTGGAGTGGCGATAAAGCGAAAGCACGTGCAGACTATAATGCATTTATTAAGAATCTATCTACGAAGACAGATCAAGCAGGCCTTAAGCTTAGTATCGTCCTTCATCCAATAAATAGTTCTTATACGGGATATGATTATAAAACGCTTGGAAGTATCGCGGATGACTTGATTATTATGGGATACGCTTTTGAAGATGAGAAAAGTCCGGAGCCACTCGTGAAGGTAGACGAAGCTATTACATTGGCTTTGAAGGAAGTGGGTAAAGATAAGCTAATTCTAGGTATCTCTCTAGCTAGTGAGAACGAGCAGTCGGTGAATGCTAAGATTGGCCTTGCTAAACGTTATGGCCTGAAAGGAATTGCGATCTGGCGTATTGGGATTATTGGACAAGCAGCGTGGACCGAAATGAATAAGTCAGTCTTCAAGTAAAGAGACAGTCATTTATAGGCATAGACCTAAGTGATTTCCATGTTCTTAGGGAAATTCACTTAGGTCTTATTTATATAGCGCTTCCATTAAGAGATTTTAATTTGCTATATATATTGACATAGAATTGTAACTACATTTTTTATATTGTTATTCCGATAAGAACGATAGATATATATTTTTTACTTCGTGAGAAAGGAGTAGGAATGATGTTCAAACGTGTAGAAAGTAAGTGGGAGCTAGATCGGTTTAATAACATTTGGACAACCGTTTGGTTAGAGAAAGGATTTGATCTTGATTTTTCCGAACATGTTCTGGATCAGTTTGTAATCGTTACGGAGGAGGGTGACTATATAGGCACATCCGAAATTAAGCCTTATAATATTCATGATAGTATGATTAATGAGATTGCACCTTTTGCCAATTATCCGCTAATTAGACAGGCAGAAGAAGGAGTGATAGCCGAAATTGATAAGATTGCTGTGTTAAGCCAATATCGAGGAAATAATATTGCAGATCTACTATCAGGATCTATTCTATATGGAAAAGAAAAAAAAATACAATATTATGTGGCATTGATGGAGCCTGTATTTCTTCGAGCCCTACGTATTACGTTTCAAGTACCCTTTGAGAAAGTTGGAGGCAAAGTATTTTATAAGGGTGATTATGTGGTACCCGTTATTATTGATATAGAGAAGATGTACAATAATAAAGAACAGTATCCATGGATTATTTATCCACAAGAAGTAAGTCAGACTAGGAAAACTTAACATTTCAATCCAATATAATAGCAGAAGGAAGAGATATATTAATGGTTAAAACGACACTTTCCGAACTAGATAAACGAAATCGGTTATTTATTAAAATTTTATGGGGAATGCTTACACTTGGAATCGTTACAGATATCGCCATTGGGTTAAATATTCAAATGATACTTATGCTTGCAGGGCTTGGCTCCGTTGCTTGTGGAGTGGCAACTCTTATGACCTATCGTCAAATTGGGATTCAATACATAAAATATTTTGTGGCGAGTATTATCATCTTAATCGTACTCTTTTTAATTGTCTCAGATCCGAAGCCTATCATTAGTACATATTTTCTAATCTATGTTAGTTTAGCTATGATGACGCTTTATCAAGATCATAAACCTATTATATTTACAGGGATTTTAGGTGGGGCTGTAAGTACATATATATTCATGGTTCCTTCTTTGCGAGAGCAGTTGTTTCCTCACGAATCCTTAGTCTATATCTACTTATATCTGGCATTTGCTACTGCCGCTCTTGCCTTCTCTGCTAAGTTCAGTAAAAAATTGCAGCAACAGGTGGAAAAAGAGCAAGAGGAGACGCTTGTGGCTAAGCATACTGCGGAAGCACTTCTGGATCAATTGAAAGCTTCCATTCTGATGTTGAATGAATTCAGTGATAGACAGCAAGAGAACGTTCGTATTACTGGAAACATTTCTAAGGAAGTAACTAAGACCTTCTCAGAAATGGCGGTTGCTATTGAGAGACAGACAGGCAATGTAATGAATGTAAGTGATACGACGCTTATTATCAAAGATGATGTGAAAGAGTTGCTGGATGGTACGACACAGTTGCAACAATATTCCGTTGATAATGCGGCATTGACCGAGCAGAGCAGTACCCAGATGGAAGTCTTATCATCAGGAGTAGAAAGTGTGCGGCAGATTATTGTCCATACCGTAGAGATTATGGAACTGCTGAATAAGGAGAATGAACGTGTGAGTTCTATTGTCGGAACTATAAGTGATATTTCTGAACAGACGAATCTACTTGCTCTTAATGCAGCCATTGAGGCTGCACGTGCCGGAGAGCACGGTCAAGGGTTTGCAGTTGTATCGAATGAAGTGCGGAAGCTTGCATCCAGATCTCGCAATGCGGCTAATGAAATTGATGGGATATTGTCTGGTATACGAAAGCAAATCAATGCAGTTGATACTCAGGTACAGCGTGGACAGTCGGTAGTAACAGCGAGCAGTGGGGTGTCAATAGAGGTTCAGCAACTGATTCAGCGTATTAATGAGAATGCGGATCGAGTGAAGATACATTCTAACATCGTAGGTAGTTCTGCGAACCGGCTTCATGGACGGCAGATGGGAATATCTGATGATATAACCAACATCGCAGCTACGACACAGCAGAACATGGCAGCGGTCGAGGAAGTGTATGGAAGTATGGAGACGCAGGATCATAAAATAGGTACAATCGTCAAAGATTACGAAAAGTTGGATCAATTGATATCAGACCTGAAGGAACTGGTCTCCGAACATTAACTTATACTAAGTATGAATATGAAAGAGCCCTACTAGACCGTGTATTTGTCTAATAGGGCTCTTTGTTATGCTATTAATATTTTATAACATGAATATCAATATGAATGCACTTAGTAGGAAACAGTACCACGAGAAGTACTTCAATTGACCGCGCTCCATAATGCCCATGAACCACTTCATAGAGAAGTAGGAAGTAACAAGTGAGCATATGAAGGCTAGCGCATAGGGAAGAGCTAATGTCCCTATTAGAGGGTCATGTATGAGGTTCGATCCCTCAAGAATCATACTGCCGACACTTACAGGGATATACAGAAAGAATGAGAATTTAAGCGCAGTTGATTGCTTAAGTCCGAGTCCCATTCCGGCAACAATCGTAGCTCCGGACCGACTGATTCCTGGGATTAATGCAACAGTCTGAGCAAGTCCGATGATGATAGCATCTTTCAGTTTGAGTCCTGCTTCATTCTTTCGACCGCGTAGATTACGGATCAACCACAGTGCAATTCCTGTAACTAGGAGGGAGATGGCAATGGTGAGCATGCCCTTAAAGACATCTGAGATGAGATCATTGAACAGAAATCCGATCAACCCCGCAGGGATGGTTGCAATAATGAGATATAGGATAAAGTGAAAATCCTTTTTATATTGTTCTTCTTTTGTTTTGAGGTACAGATATCCGTGTTTAATTAACTGTATTAAATCATTCTTGTATATAAGCAGAATGGCTAACAGTGAAGCGAAATTGACAAGTACC
>Ga0153923_100465_pt1 | contig 12949 bp, 13 predicted proteins | sample TSNJ007MetaG_FD_104682 | JGI IMG/M metagenome (GOLD analysis project Ga0153923, IMG submission 104682) | Attine ant fungus gardens microbial communities from New Jersey, USA - TSNJ007 MetaG | ecosystem: Host-associated > Fungi > Mycelium > Unclassified | place: USA: New Jersey, Brendon T. Byrne... | reverse complement strand
GCCGTTTCAGGAACTCCGTACATTAAACGTAGCGCCGCGCTTCCACCTGGCACTGATGACGATTTATCCAATCCACCTATGACGAGATGGTGAGCCTTCTCGGGATCAATCTTGAAAAAAATTGGTTTACCAAAATTACGATACAACACCGTTCTCGCTCCTTAAGGGGTACTTCACTAATCCACGTGTCTACCCGTTTCTGTAGGTTTCTTCTTAATTTTAGCCTTTTCTTGAACAAAAGAAAAGTATTTTACAGTGCGAGTATATTGGGTACATAACGCAGAGTATAGTAATTTTGTTGTAAACGCATTACAATATAGGTGTAATCAGCGATTAAGAGAGAAAGAAGGTATGCCCAGTATGTCTACTAAACGTAAACCACCAACTTTGCAGCAAAAGAAAGAAGAAGTTAACCGTAAAGCGCTAATGTGGATTGGCGTCAGTTTAACTTTACTAATTCTTCTAATCATCGTTCTGTTTATCGTTGCAGGAAACTAATTCAGCCAGTGGTATACTTTGTGGGGGTTGGTCTGATCATGCTTAGCAGTAGAGCTGAAGCGTTTAGCTGGCACAAGCTGCTTTTCAGGCAGAACCCCTTTACTAATCACTACTGTTGTACCTTTAGGAATCAGCGCGAAGAGCTCCTCCACATCTTCTCGGCCCATTCGAATACATCCAAGGGATTCATCCTTACCAACACTGTCAGGCTCATTCGTACCATGAATAGCATAATTACTGTCCGAAAGCTGAAGCCCTCTGCTGCCGAAATCCCCATCATCTCGACCATTTGGATTGACGACTTTATCTGTAATCACGAAATTCCCCTCTGGTGTTTTATCTCCGCCAAGTCCTACCGCATAATTTCGTAGAATAATAGAACCGCTGACTACCGCCAACCGGTGATTTTGTTTATCCACAACGACCCTCAGCGGCTGATCAAAAAAAGGAACGTCACTCGCAACACTTCCACTCACACTTAATACTGTCGGTATAGTCCTCACACCTTCGTTAGATGAGCTTGAAGGCTCCGCTATGTCTTCTGTTCCCGATGCCATCTTGTTCTTAGCCACCGCTTTAAGAGGGCTGAATTCCCGCTTCATGACGGTTGTCGTCCCACCTATCCAGTTCTCAGGAAAAGATCGTGTCAAATCCGCTAATGTATCTGGAAGCTTCCCTTTAGCATCTTGATAAGCCCGAATTGCACTCCATAGTGTGGCAAGCTCCTCTTGGTCACCCTGCCATTCTGCTCCATCCTTGGCGAGTTGCCCTTGCTCTGGCGGCTCACATGCACATGCCTTAGGATCGTAAGACTGATATACCAGCCGTCCCTTTCCATTCTTTTGCAGTGTGAAATTTAGTGGAAGCTTTTCTTTCCAGAGCAGCCACTTTCCCTCTCGCTCCATCCCTAACGCAGCAGCTTCAAAAGGTTCTTTACGCATTAGCATTTTCGCCATTAACTTTCCTTGTGAAACCTCAGTTGCATTTTCTTGCGCTGTATACATCACTTTTTTCGCCTCAATAACTGGCTCTTGGACGGAGTCTTTTGGATCTGGCAGATCTTTGACTTCTGGAGCTGCCGTGTCTTGAAGGACTTCTTGTTCTTCAGTAACACCAATACCCGGAGCCACTGCTGAAGGTACCATTAACAGTATAAGAAGCATTAGCGCCAGTGATATGTATCTCAATCTTTGTTGGCCGCGCTCACGCTGGCGACTCGCTTGCAGCAATCCATCTTCGTATTCGCGCAGCATTTCAGCAGGTACCTTACTATGCTCGAAAGCCTCATACACTTCACCAGCCTGATTGAAGCAATAATTAGCTTTTCCATGTTGACCGTTCTTATAGTATTCCTTTCCCAGCAAGTACCATGCCATTTTGTTATCTGGGTGCATCTGTACATATGCTTTGAGGTGCTGTGAGTTCTTCATCGGAACCTCCGAGAGTTTATAATTCCTACTTTATTAATATCGGTCAGACACAGCAAAAAAGACATCCCTAGCCGAACAAAATGTTCGCAGAAGATGTCTTTATCTGGTGTCGCACGTTACTCTTTATCGAGTAATTAACCTTCTTTGTTAAAAGGTTCGTCCGCAATTTTAATGGAGTCGGTTGGGCAACCATCACAGGAATCTTGGAGATCATCAAACAAATCGTCCGGAATCGCTGTCACACCGCAGTTTCTGTCATTTTCGTAAATAACTTCTGCCAAACCTTCGTCATCGTAATCAAAAATATCAGGAGCCGTTGCGCCACATGCACCACAAGCGATACAAGTGTCTTTTTCGACCCAAGTGTACTTAGCCATTTTTTTCTCTGCCTCCCGTTAAGCAATGCTGCGCTGTTGAACCAGCGTCTTATTTTTCTCATATTAATATAAAAAGAATACAATTTCAATTGATTTTCAATACGTTTGCATTTCTGACGCATTCTATAGTATCAATTTCGACACGTTTTATCAATCTTTATCTGACTCAACAGACAACAGATTATCCTTTTGCAGTGAGGTGCCTCGTTCCTTATGATTACGTAGCCTTGCAGAATGGGTGTCACTTAACATCCCAGCGGTCAAAACTGCATTTTCACCAAACTTATTGCGAAGCATATCCATGGCCTTGGTCAGTGACTCTTTCTTAGGCTGCTGTTCGTAATCGAACAAATCCAACTGTATTGCAGAATCCTCTTTAGCGATCAATCCTTGCAAGGTCACACCAAGCAGTCGAACAGGCTTCTCACCATTCCAATGTCGAACATAAAGATCACAGACAGACTTGTAGATATCTTCTCCACTCTCTGAAGGCGCCTCAAGCTGCCGCGAACGAGTAATGGTCTTCATATCCGGTGTCCGAATGGTAAGCTGCACACCTGAAGCCACAAGCCCTTGCTTTCGCAAGCGCCGCGCTACCTGATCACTTAGATTCAGCAAAATGGGGCGTACCTCAGCAAGGCCAATAACATCCCGCGGCAGTGTAGTGGTGTGTCCGATCGACTTACTTTGCTCTCGCTCAGGATTTACTATCCCATGATCGATGCCGTTCCCTGCACGCTTTAGCCAGGAGCCCATAACTCCAAAATTCTCAACCAGCATTTTCTCATCAGACGCCGCTAATTGACCAATGCTGTAAATTCCCAGCTTACGGAGCTTCTCTGCCGTTTTTCCACCGATACCGAACATTTCATTACATGGCTTATCCCATAAAATCTTAGGTACATCCCGCAGCCGCAGCACCGAAATACCATTTGGCTTTTTTAAATCCGAAGCCATCTTCGCCAGGAGCTTATTTGGAGCAATACCAATGGAGCATGGCAAGCCCAATTCTTCCATTATACGGCGCTGAATAGTTTCCGCAATTTCCATAGGCGTACCGAATTGCCTGGAGCCAGTTATATCTAAGTAACATTCATCTATCGACACTGCTTCCAGTAATGGTGTATAGCTATAAGCAATCTGCATAAACGCATTAGAATATTTGCGGTATAAATGGAAGTCCGGCTTAATAACGATAAGCGATGGACAAATACGTAGCGCCTTCTGAACCTGCATACCCGTCGAGATCCCCAATCTGCGGGCGACATACGAACAAGTAACAATAATCCCTTTCCGTAATTCAACGCTACCCGCAACCGCAGTAGCCTTACCTCTGAATTGGTCAGGATCCTCTGCCTCATGTACCGAGCAATAAAAAGCATTCATATCCACATGCAGGATAACCCTGCCAGTCGTTGGATAGTACTGATCAACATTCTGCACAATATCTACCTTCTTATCCTCAGGGTCTCTATTGTCCAATTTAGAATACCTCTCCGCTGCGGTTAGGTCAACTTAAGAGGCTGTAAAGTTCTTTGTTACATTCCCGCGTAAAAATGCTATAATGTATAAATTCATTTCCCTTGCCAATGCTTCCGATGTGAGTTTTGCACGAAGTGAATCCGGAAGACGAAGCTTACAAAACTTTTAGGAGGACACTCATGTCTAAGTCCATCTCCATCTTCGATACTACATTACGCGACGGCACCCAAGGTGAAGGCATCAGTCTGTCGGCTGACGACAAGCTGAAGATTGCCAAGAAGCTCGATGATCTGGGTGTGCACTATATTGAAGGTGGCATCCCGGGAAGCAACAATAAAGACATTGAATTTTTTAAAAGAGTCAAGGAGCTTCATCTGAACGCCAAAATCACAGCGTTCGGCAGCACACGGCGGAAGAATTCCTTGGCCGAAAACGATGACAATTTAAAACGTATGATTGATGCAGGAGTTCCTGCTGCTACACTCGTCGGAAAGTCTTGGGATTTTCATGTACACACTGCATTACAGACTACGCTTGAGGAGAATCTCGCCATGATTGGCGACTCCATATCCTACTTGAAACGCAAAGGCCTTGAAGTAATTTTTGACGCCGAGCATTTCTTTGATGGATACAAGAACAATCCTGAATATGCAGCAGCCGTTCTGTCCAAAGCCCGGGAAGCCGGAGCAGATTGGCTTGTAATGTGCGATACCAACGGTGGAACATTGCCTTTTGAAATTCATGAGATTGTTACCGCTCTGGCTGGGCAGCTACCTGGAGCAAATCTCGGAATTCACACTCACAATGACTGTGAGCTGGCGGTAGCTAATACACTTAGCGCCATCGGTGCTGGAGCACGGCAAGTTCAAGGTACCATTAATGGTTACGGCGAACGATGCGGCAATGCCAACTTATGTTCCATCATCCCTACCCTTCAGCTCAAAATGGGATACCACTGTATTCCTGGTGATTCTTTACCGCAGCTTACGAACACAGCACGCTATATTAGTGAAGTTGCCAATGTTAATCTGCCGGTAAATCAACCTTATGTCGGAAATGCAGCTTTCGCACACAAAGGTGGAATCCATGTCTCCGCTATCATGCGTGATTCACGGACCTATGAGCACATCGCTCCTGAGCTTGTCGGGAATAAACAACGTGTGCTGGTCTCTGAACTGGCTGGACAGAGCAATGTGCTCTCCAAGGCGCAAGATATGGGTTTGAATTTGGATCCAAGCAGCGAGCAAGCTCGCCGGGTGATCGAGAAGATCAAAACGATGGAGCATCAGGGGTATCAATTCGAAGGTGCCGATGCCTCGCTGGAGCTATTGCTTCGGGAAGCTACTGGCGAGATGAACGAAACCTTTACCTTTGAATCCTTCAAGATGTTAGTCGAAAAAACCGCAGAGCATCCAGTTGTATCTGAAGCCTTCGTTAAACTGAAGGTTGGCAATGAGAACCTTTATACCGCTGCTGAAGGTAACGGTCCGGTCAATGCACTCGACAACGCTCTTCGTAAAGCGCTGCAGACCTACTTCCCGCAATTGAAGGAAATGCATCTATCAGACTATAAAGTCCGTGTTATAGATGAACAGGATCAGACTGCTGCGAAAGTACGGGTATTGATTGAATCCAAGAACTTCACAGACACTTGGAGTACGGTAGGCGTCTCCAGTAACGTCATTGAAGCCAGCTGGGAAGCGCTTGTTGACAGTATGCGCTACGCACTTCTGAATCAACTCTCGCTGGAAAATGAACAGTCTGGAAGTACTGAACCTAGAGGCCTGGTGAATCATTAATTCATACCTTTCATAAGCATTCATATGACGAAGAACCCCCTTCAACAGTTTAACTGTAATGAAGGGGGCCTTTTATAATTCTTTGGTGTAGATCCTTTATGATTCGGTAAGCTTGATAATTTTTTTCTCCAGTTCTTCCGGACTAAGAATGCCCAGAATAATCTCTGAGATCACTCCATTCTTGTCAATAAGCACATTGGTAGGAAATACTGCTCCGTTATATTTGCTGTACACCTCATCTTTCACATCAAACATAACCGGGAACACAAGACCGTATTTCTTAATAAAACGTTCTGCATTGGGTTTATAATCCTGACTACTCACATTAATACCGTAAATATCTAGAACATCCTTATACTTAGTGGCCATGGTGTTAAGCTCCGGAGCTTCCTCCTTGCAGGGATCACACCATGAAGTCCAGAAATTAACGAGGACTGCCTTCTCTCGCGGTCCGTCAACTACATATGTAGCCCCATCCGTTCCTTGGAGTGAAAATGAGGGAGCGCGCAGTCCAGCCTTGGGTCCTATTTTCATTGGCGGCTCATCTTGTTGTCCAAAAACAGCGGTAGCCTTCGGCTCACGATTATGCCACACCGCAAACACAGCTACACATACAATAAGAATCACTATCGTGATATTCAATTTATTTACTGCTTTCATAGGGATCTGTTCCTTTTCGAATGGAATAGTTTTCTACTATTGTACCCTCATTAACTTCAATTTCAAACCATCCATTTTTTAGACAAAAAGAAAAAATAAAAAGAGGGTATCGTCAGCGACGAAACCCTAATGAAGAGAGAGGGGTGAACAAATGGCAGCATTACAGGGAAATGTCCAGCCTATAAGACTGAAATATTCCGTACAGCAAGCACTGGGGAAGCACTTGCTGTCCAGTTACCCGCATGAAGCATGCGGTGTCCTGCTGGGTGCTGCCGCAGCGGGTGGCATGCTCATCGATACTTACGTACCTATGCGCAACGTAGCGCCAGACCCGCTGCACACATTTGCTCCCCACCCTGAAGAGTGGATTCATGTTCTTTACAATGAGCCGACACTCATCGGTTTATTTCATTCCCACCCAAATTCAGAACCTGTACCTTCGGTTGCCGATTATAAAGGATTAGCAGCACTTGGATCTGAATTTAAGGTCTACCTTATTGGTTCTCCCAGAACTGAAGATGGCTGCTCTCCATTTCTGAATGGATTTTATATTGAGCGGTATTCAAAAGAACAAGGAAAAGCTTTCCCTGAACTATCTCATGCCCCGCTTCACGTTCTACTTAAATAAGCATATAAATCGCCTAAGGTATCTACTTGGCCCCGCTCCGAAATTTCGCGAAGATAAGCCACCCACAGCCGGGCTGTCATTTTGGCATCCTCTAATGCATTGTGACGTCCATGAATCGGAATTTCATGGACAAATAACAGTTCATCGAGTGTATAGTTATTTCGCTGCGGCTCGAGCCAACGTGCAAGCATCATCGTGTCCAGCACCCGGTGTGTAAGCTGAACTTTAGAAGTTCTCCATAGCGCGGCATTGAGAAAAGCTTTATCATGCGAGCTTGCATGTGCCACTAGCACATTTTGCCCCACAAAGGACATGAAATTATGAAGGCCATCAATTAAGGAAGGGGCGGACCCAGTCATCTCTTCCGTTATCCCTGTTAACCTCGTAATATCTTCTGGAATTGCCGTCTGACAATTCACCAAGGTGTAAAAGCATTCATCTTCCTTAATTTCCTCTCCAACAACCTTAATAGCACCAAACGACATAATTTCATCTCCATGCTGATGAGAAAATCCCGTCGTCTCTAAATCAAATATAACCGTCTCCAGTTCAGACAGCGGAGTACGCAGCACCTCAGGACGACGCTTCTCACGCATGAGAGATCGGATATAGGCCATTTGCTGCGCAGTCTGATGAGCAGTTTCTCCCCCTCTCATCGAAGCGATTGCCGACGGCATTCCACCTTGTCTCAGGTTGTTCCAGAATCCTCCATTCTTGCTTGGCTCCCTCATGTTCGCCACCTTTCCGCTGAGCGGAGCTGACGCTGCAACGCCCGATGAAGGCGTCTAACAAGCAGCAGACTTTCACGCAGCTCAGACAATAGCTGCTTATTCTTCAGTTCACTCTCAGCAATATAATCACTGCTGATTAACAAGCCATTCTGGACACTAAATGGCGTGTTCACTCGCATCCGCATCGCCAATAAGAAAGCCCGCCGAATATCATCTAGATGTTGATATTTGTGAAGTCTTTTAAGCTCTTCAATTCGCTCTAAGGTCGAGCTAGCTCTAATATGATGCAATAACGATAAGCGCCTAACAATGTTCACTACCGGGATATAGACTCCATACTTAATGTCAAATCCACCTGCATAATCCCCAAAGCGCTCTGTTAACACCTGTCCCAGCAGATTTAAAGTCGCTTTATGGCGGACTGTATTGCGAAGAACAGCCACAGACAACTCCTCATTGTCAATAAAACCCTCATAGAAAGCCTCTTGCCACAATGCTGATAACTCCGTACTTCCCGCAACATGACGCATATCTGAAGAAATGATAAGATACCGAATTGGCTCCCATTCCAACTGGGTTCTCCATTCCTTCAGCTGCTCCTTCCATTCCGATAACGTCTTCCTCCACATCCCTTGGGAGCACATTACTTTGCCTGCACATTTCTCATATCCCACTTCTTCAAGCAGATCGGATAACATCATTCCAAAAAATTCAAAGTATCTATTCTTCTCCCCATCCGGTTCACCCTCAACAATCAAACCATTATCCTGATCGCTCCACAGTGTAGCTTCCTGCCTTCCACTACTGCCAAACACAATAAAGGAATAAGCACAGGGAGGCGGGCCATAGCCCGCCTCTTTCATCTGCGCCTCACATATTAGTACTGCAGTCTCTGCAATAAGATCATGCATTGTATTCACACGAAACATCCATTCCTCAATCGGAATTACATTCAACTGTTCCAGTAGAATACTTTGGCAGGCAATTCGCCTCTCCCTAAGTTCCTGTGGCGAACCGGCTAAAACGATGGCCCTAAAGCTTTCTTCATCATACCCGTCTGTTAACTCCATCGAAGCCACACGGTCCGCCTCCCTATCTGAGGATTCATATTATTGTTTAAGGGTTTTGGATTCCGATTCTGCAATTAATTTCATTTGTTCAGGGTATCCGTAAGTACCATGCTCACTGATATCCAGACCCATCAATTCTTCTTCTTCCGTAACACGAAGTCCTGTTGTTACCTTCATTACATATAAGATAATGAATGAAAGCACGGCTACGAAAGCAAATGTTCCTACTACCCCAAGCACTTGAACACCCAGCTGGTGGAAACCTCCACCGTAGAACAATCCTGCTTCCCCTACCAAAGCACCTTTAGTAATAAGATCCGGTGCAGCGAATAGACCCGTGGAAACCGCGCCCCACATTCCCGCAATACCATGTACCGAGAAAGCATAGATTGGATCATCAAGTCCTGCACGTTCCAGCCATTGGGAAGTCATGAATGTGAACGCACCCGCTACTAAACCAATAATGATTGCCGCCCATGGTTCAACGTAAGCACATGCACCAGTGATCGCAACCAATGCAGCTAGAACACCATTCAGCATTGCTGGAATATCAGATTTACCAAAATACAACCAAGAAGCAATTAATGCCGCCAAACCGCCTGCTGCTGCTGCGATATTCGTTGTTAATGCTACGTGACCAAAGAAACCTCCCATTGGGGACAAAGCACTACCTGGATTAAATCCGAACCAACCAAACCAGAGGATAATCACACCGAGTACAGTAAATACTTGGTTATGACCTGGAATAATAACAGGTTTACCTTCTTTATTAAACTTACCAAGTCGTGGCTTAAGCAATATGGTTGCTACTACCGCTGCAGTGGCACCTGTAAGATGGACAACCGTGGAACCTGCATAATCTTGCATTCCCAGCTCAGCCAACCAGCCGCCGCCCCATACCCAGTGTGCTACGACAGGATAAATTACGATTGAGAATAAAATTCCGAATATAATGTACACACTGATCTTTGCACGTTCTGCCATGCCTCCAGATACGATAGCTAAGGAAACTGCTGCAAACGCCATTTGGAACAAGAATTTAACATTTAAAGTAACATCAGAAAATGCAAGTGATTCAAATGAAGATGCTGTTGAATCTCCGCCATACAAGAAGCCTGTAGTACCGAAGAAGCCGTTACCGTTACCGAAGCCAAGTCCAAAGCCAACGGCCCAGAAACATACACTCGCAATGGCTAGTGTCAGTACCGTCTTACCGGCTACGTGACCTGCATTCTTCATTCTAACTGATCCTGCTTCAAGCATCGCGAACCCTGCTTGCATAAAGAAAACTAAGATGAATGCCAGGAAGGTAAACGCGGTATCCAATCCGACCTGCAAATCTGCATTTGTTGGACCGTCCGCCGCAAAAGCACTTACCGGATAAACCATCAGCGTAATCATGGCCAGTAACATCATCAACCATTTCTTTTTCATTTTTACCCCACTCCCCAATGTTATATTTTCTAACAAAGCGTGAAACTCTTAATGTCATTATAATCAGAAGTCAGGTAAATTGACAAGACTATTTTTGGGAATGTTTTTATTTTATTTTCACTAAACTCACAAATTCTCCATAGTACACTTGGACTATCTCAGTATTTTAGGCCCATACAGCTGTGAATTTATTGAAATAACTACGTGAAGATCCACTCTAATATTACTTTTTTATCGAATTATCCTTACTGATCCTCCAATAAACATAACATTAAATGTCATGTTTATAGTTAGGATTTATTAATGAGCATAATCGGTTCAAATTTGATATCACATGGAGTTTGAGTGTATTGTATATAAACAACGCATTTCCTTTCATGAATTAACCTCTCTTTAATGCATATACTTTATGAAAGTATGACGTTTGACTGTATGGTTTCCAGTTTGTTATCATTACAGATAGCATAAAAGAAACCACCAATATAGGAGACGACTACCCTTTAGGGACAGTCGAATTCGATTAGTGAGGCGAGGTAGCATGGGGATATGATTCTATATCGAATTGGAGAATTAGCTAAGGCTGCTCAAATCAGTGAGCGCACCATTGATTATTACACGAAATTGGGGTTAATCTCCCCAGAGTCAAGAAGCACCAAAAATTACCGACTTTACAGTCATGAAACCTTGGTCGACTTAGAACGTATTAATCAATTAAAGCATGACAAGTATTCATTGGAAGAAATCAAATCCATGATGAGCAAATGGAGCGAGGCTACTCCTGAAACTGACGTATCTGATAAATTAGTCGAGCTTGAGCAACATATGCAACGACTAGAACGTGAAGTAAAGGCACTTGAACCCATTATAAGCGGTCTGAAGCCGGGACAGGCCAGACGCGCGCTCTCTAACTTACTCCCACAAGGAGTGGCCTGCATGGAGGCGATTCGGCTTCTATTGCTTACGCAAGGACCGCCAATGTAAATACCATATTTACAATACAGTGGAGGAATGCAGCTATGGGAATGTATCTATTAGTAATTATCGCTTTTATTTTTTCATTATGGGCCCAGTTCAGAGTTAAAGGGACATTCAGCAAATGGTCCAAGGTGGCCAACTTAAACGGTCTGACAGGATACGAAGCAGCTAGACGTATGCTCGACGCAAATGGACTTCACGATGTTCCGATTGAGCCTGTAAGAGGTACGCTTTCTGACCACTATGATCCAATTCACAGAGTTGTACGCTTATCAGAGCCTGTTTATTATGAGAGTTCTATCGCAGCAGTCTCAGTCGCTTGTCACGAAGTGGGTCACGCCATTCAGCATAAAGTAAGTTATCCTATGTTAACACTACGTCACCGGATGTTCCCAGTAGTTAATTTTGCATCAGGTATAGCACCATTCATGCTTATGGCAGGATTTATATTCGGTTACTTTAATCTCGTAGGCCTTGGTATCATTTTCTTCTCGGCCGCTGTTGCCTTCCAGCTTGTGACACTCCCAGTTGAGTTCAATGCCAGCAACCGGGCACGTCAAGTCATGGTAGAGCAAGGCTACATTCGTAACGAAGAGGAACGCGGAGTAGCCAAAGTCCTAAACGCAGCTGCATTAACGTACGTTGCCGCCGCGCTAGTCTCCTTACTCGAACTGCTTCGTTTGATTACCGTCTTTTTAGGTAACCGCGACTAATACAAAAATTCAGCACAAAAAGAAACCCCGGAAGGCTAAGAGCCAACCGGGGTATTATTTTGTCTCGCTTTAAAATAGGATATCAAAAAAGTCCGAAACGAACGTGCAACCAGCGGCAACTTACTATCTGTTCGGTAAATCAAACCAACCGTCCTCGTCACAGCAGGCTCCACAACCCTTACCTGAGCTGGCTGGAGAGGATTTGTCTGATAGAACGCCATCTCCGGCAGAAGGCTTACACCCATCCCTGCCGCCACTAAACCACGTATGGTATCAGTCTCCCCACCTTCGAATGCAATCTGTGGTTGAAATCCCGCCTGCAAGCACGCTTGCCAAACGATCGGTCTCAAAGAATAACCTTGACTGAATAGAACAAACTTTTCATTTTGAAGCTGTTCCAGTCGGATCTCAGATTCTCCTGCCAGCTGATGATTCTGAGGAAGTATTGCAAATAACTCTTCAGTCATAACAATATCTCCAGAGACATGCTCATCATTTTCCGGAAAAGGCGAAATAAATGTTAAATCCACCTCTCCAGATAATACGTCCTTTATCAGCGAAGGGTAAGAGCCCTGCTTAAAGCGAAACTTGACATGGGGATAGTGCTGGCGGAATTCTGCAACGATAGTCGGGATAAGATGCGTTCCAAGACTGTGAGGAAACCCTATACGAATCTCTCCACGTTCCGGATCTAGAAATTCATGCACTTCATTTACCGAATGTTCCAATTCCTTAAGAATACTATCCACCCGCTTGCAAAAGAGCTGTCCAACCGGCGTAAGCTGCAAATTACGCCCTTTTTGCATGAACAAGTCAACCCCAAGCTCTTGCTCCAATTGATGAATCTGACGGCTTACCGCAGACTGCGCTACATGAAGTTCCTCCGCCGCTCTTGTCACATGTTCTTTTTGGGCTACCTTTAGAAAATATTGCAGCTGTCTTAGCTCCACTCCATCATCGCCCCTGTCTTAGGCTTTTTTTAAATATACGAATAATAAGTCCATATAGGAAAAAGCCAGAAACCAAGCCTCCGATATGCGCAACCCAATTCACATTTGGTGTTGCAAACGACATAATAATCCCGATTACGAGCAAACCGTATAACGTCTTTCGCGAGCCTTCGTCCATCATCGCCCGTTGAATAACAGCAAT
>Ga0153923_100464_pt1 | contig 12957 bp, 12 predicted proteins | sample TSNJ007MetaG_FD_104682 | JGI IMG/M metagenome (GOLD analysis project Ga0153923, IMG submission 104682) | Attine ant fungus gardens microbial communities from New Jersey, USA - TSNJ007 MetaG | ecosystem: Host-associated > Fungi > Mycelium > Unclassified | place: USA: New Jersey, Brendon T. Byrne... | reverse complement strand
TGACAGGTTGTCCCTGATCCCAAAGAAGAGGGAGGCCGTGATCAGCAGGCAGCAGCACACCCTCGCCCAGTTCCTGCCCTCGCGGACCAGGGTGGCCAGGAAAATGAAGAGACCAAACGTCACGACCGCGACGGCGATATCGGCGACCCTCACCACGGCAAGCACAGATTCTGGCGGGACCTTGAGCTGCTGGAGCTGCAGGGCCACCGCAGGGAAGGGCCTGCCGGGGTCCAGGGCGGCCTGCAGCCCCACCACCAGGAGCAGGGCGCCGGCCGCGGCTATGAGCACGGCAGCAGCATTGACAGCTAAGGGGGCCCGGAGCCGGGGACGGCGGTCCGGGAGCCGCCGGGGAGGTTCGGGCGCCGGAGCGGGTGGATGCTCCGGACGGGGAGGCAGCTTAGCCGCTGGCTGAGCTTCCGGCCCCTGGCGCCGCGGCTGCCGGGCTGTGGTCAGGTCCACGCCCGGATCAGCAGCAGGTGCACCGGACTCTGCACCGGGCCCGGTGGGCCCATCGCCGGATCCGGTGAACTCAGCGCCGGATCCGGCGGCGGAGAGAGCTGCCGGCCCGGATACCTCGAGTTCCAGTTCACGGGACCTGTGCGCTGCGGTGGCGCGCCGCCTGGAGGCGGATCTGCCGTGGATTGCCTGCCGGAGCGCGATGCTTGGCCAGGGCCGCCGCTGGCGGCCCTGGGATGTAGTGGGTACTGCGTGGTCCGCCGCGTCCAGGTCCGCTGATGCGTCGGCACCGTGCCGGTTTCCCCGGACCGCGCTGCGCTGACGCGCGGAACCCGTTGTCTGGGTATTCGGGCCAGCTCCGGGAGAATCGGGTGCTGCAGGGGGAGTCGTCATAGTCGTCGCCGCCTTCAGGAGACCGGTAAGTGCTGCTCCACGACGACCCCGCAGGCCCCCGTGGAGCATTAAACGCTACGTCCCCGGCGCCCTGCTGTGACCACTTCGGCGGCGAACCCGCACTGCCTTCGGCGAGATTGTTGCAACCTGCTTTAGTACGGGCGGTACGGGTTGTACTGGTGCCGCTGGAAATAGGCGTTGCTGGGCTTGAGGTAGAGCATCACGATGCCCGCGATTCCGGCCAAAGTGGACAGCAGGGACAGGAACCCCAGTGCCGACATGAAGTAGGCCGGGAGGGAAACCAGCAGGCCGAAGATGGAGAAGGCAGCAAAGACGGTCCCGACGATGCGTGCCCAGTTGTGGCCCTTTCGGACAAACAGGGCGATCAGGACGTACAGCCCCAAACCAATCAGGGCGATGACGACCGAGAAGGTAATCAGGAATCCGCTGACATCCTGGACATCGATGTTTGTCTGCCGAAGATCCTGGATCTGGGAGGGGGTGAGCAGGTCCGGAAGGTTGAACGACGTAATCAGGTTGTTGATGAAGGCCAGGACGCCGGCGGCCAGGATGAGCCAGAAGCCGATCATCACTTCACGCGGGGCCGGCCCCTTAGACCCGGCCTGGCTGGCTGGGCCGCCGGGGTAGGCATAACCCGAGGGCTGCGCGGCTTGGTACCCGTACGGCGTCTGGCCATACTGGCCCTGTCCGTACTGGCCCTGGCTGGAGGTACCGGGCTGCTGGCCCTGCCCATACTGGCCCTGCCCATACTGGCCCTGCCCATACTGGTTCTGGCCATACTGGGTCTGTCCGTACTGGCCCTGGCCATAGGCCCCGGGCTGCTGCCCTGCTGGGCCCTGCCCGTAGCTGCCCGGCTGGTCCGGCTGTGCTGGTGCCCCCGGCTGCCCCGGCTGGCCGGCATGCGGAGGGACGTGAGGCTGTTCAGGCTGGCTGTACTGTCCGTAGCGGGGCTCGGGACGCTGCGGGGCCGGTCCGCTGCCCTGGCCTTGATCGCTGCCGTTGCCGTTGGCGCCCTCGGAACCAGGACCGCCGGCGGGCGTTCCTTCAGCATGCTGGGGGTCGTGGGGTTCGGGGGTGTTGGGAGTGCTCATGTCAGCCGCCTGCCGTGTGGATGGTCTGCCGGAGGATGGTGCCTGGTCAGTGCCGGTCAGTGGGCAGATCCCCCGTCTGCGAAGTCAGCTCCAGTCTAGCCCTCCACGCCACTCGGGAGACCTTGAACACCTGCCCCCGGGCCCCGCTCGGCTGAACCAGGCGTGCGAAAGGCCCGGCACGCCGTAGGGCGTTCCGGGCCTTTCGCGGGTGAAAAGCGGAATGCTTACGCAGCGACGAAGGCTACGTCCAGGTTGATGGTGACCTTGTCGCCGACCAGCACACCGCCGGTTTCGAGTGCTGCGTTCCAGGTCAGGCCGAACTCCTTGCGGCTGATGGAGGTGGTCCCGGCGAAACCGGCGCGCGTGGCGCCGAAGGGGTCAACGGCTACGCCGTTGAACTCAACGTCCAGGGTCACCTGGTGGGTGATGCCCTTGATGGTGAGATCGCCCGTGACCTTGTAGTTTTCGCCCGAACCTTCAACACCCGTGGCGGTGAAGGACAGTTCCGGGAACTGCTCGACGTCGAAGAAGTCAGCGCTCTTGATGTGGGCGTCGCGGTTGGCGTCGTTGGAGTTGAAGGATGCAGCGTCGATCACGGCGCTGAGCTTCGAATCATTCAGGCTCTGGCCGACCTCGAGGACGGCGGTGACCTTGTCAAAGCTGCCGCGGACCTTGCTGATGCCGGCGTGGCGGACGGTGAAGCCGACCTCGCTGTGGGAAGAGTCGAGGTTCCAGGTGCCTGCGTTAAGACCGGTGGGGATCATGTTTTTACTCCTGTGATAGTCGGCAGTGCTGCGGTTGCAACGCTACCAGTAGATGCATTTGCATCAAGCTTGACACACATTGCTCAAAGGTTCAAGTGATTGTGAAGATTTAATCTTCACAGGTGTCTCTGCGAGACTTGAAGTCATGTCCCGAGCCTCGATCCACCTCGTCCGCCACGGCGAAGTCTTCAATCCGGACGGTGTTCTGTATGGCCGCCTGCCCGAATTCCATCTTTCAGCCCTGGGTCAGGAGATGGCGCGCCGCGTAGCGTCCTATTTCCAGGAGCAGAGCAGCGGCGGCGCAAAGCTGGTGCACCTGGTGGCTTCGCCGCTGACCCGTGCACAGGAAACGGCCGCACCCATCGCGTCGGCCCTCGGGCTGGAGATCACCACCGATGAACGGATCCTGGAAGCTGAGAACCGCTTCGAAGGGCTCTCCGGCGTCAAAGGCCGGCTCCGGAATCCAAAATACTGGCCGCTCCTTCGGAATCCGATGAAGCCTTCGTGGGGCGAGCCGTATGCCGCGCAGGTGGAACGGGTGATGGCAGCCGTAGGGGACGCGCGGATCCGCGCCCTGGAACTGGGTGGCGACGGAGCCGAAGCGGTGCTGGTCAGCCATCAGCTGCCGATCTGGGTCACCCGCCTGGCCGCCGAAGGGCGCCGCCTCTGGCACGACCCCCGCAACCGCGAATGCACGCTGACCTCAGTCACCACCCTGGATTTCGACGGCGAGACCCTTACCGGCGTCCGGTATGCCGAGCCCTCCGCTGACCTGCTGCCCGGTGCCGCGAACATCCCTGGCGCATAATACAATTACTACGCGTTGTAGAAGTGGCCACCCCCTGCCGCGATGAAAGCTGGAAGTCCTTGAAGAAATCTGAGAGCGAAAACCAGGCTGGAGCCATGCACCGCAGGTCCTTCCTGCGGATTGGTGCCGGGCTGGCCCTCGGCGTGCCCCTGGCCGCTGCGTTGGCAGGATGCACCGTGGAGGATCCGCTGGCCGAGCAGGCGAAAGCCGGCGACAACAAAAATTACATTGCCGGCGACGGCTCGGTCACGGAATACGCCGCCTCTGAGCGGGGTGAGCCCGTGCAGCTGACCGGCACTCTCTTTGACGGGACGAAGGTCAGCGCCGCAGACTGGGCCGGCGACGTCGTCGTGCTCAATTTCTGGTATGCCGCCTGCGCTCCGTGCCGCAAGGAAGCGCCGGACCTGGTGGAGCTCCACGAAACCTTTGCGGCGGACGGAGCCCGCTTCTACGGTGTGAACGTTCGGGACGAAGCCCGGACAGCCGAAGCATTCGAGCGGAACTTCGCCATCCCGTACCCCAGCTTCGAGGACCGGAACGGGGAGGTGCTGCTGGCCATGACCCGTTTCGTGCCCCCGCAGGCAGTTCCGACCACCCTTGTCCTGGACCGCGAGGGCCGGGTCGCGGCAAGAATCCTGGGCCTCGCCGAAAAGGGCACGCTCAAGGCCCTGATCAGCGACGCGTTGGCTGCGTAGCAGCCGTGCCGCCCGTCCTCCTGTCCGCAGCTCTGCCCGCTGCAGCCCTGCCTGCGGCCAATGTCTTCGCGGAAACGATCCTGAACGGATCGATGCTGCTGGCCATTCCCGTTGCAGCCCTGGCGGGATTGGTGTCCTTCCTCTCACCCTGCATCCTCCCGCTGGTGCCCGGCTACCTGGGATACGTCACGGGTCTGTCCGGGGTGGATCTGGAGAACCAGCGCCGCGGCCGGATGCTCACGGGAATCGGATTGTTTGTCCTGGGCTTCTCCGTGGTTTTCGTCGCCATCGGTGCCGGGATCGGACAGCTGGGAGCGTGGCTCCGCGGGGCGGAGCAGGCCTGGATCCCGCAGCTGCTGGGGGTGCTCATCATCCTGATGGGCGTCATCTTCATGGGCGGGCTGTCCTGGTTCCAGCGGGACCGGAAGATCGAAGCCAAGCCACCGGCCGGACTGTGGGGGGCGCCGCTGCTGGGCATCACCTTCGGACTCGGCTGGGCGCCCTGCATGGGCCCAACGCTTTCGGCGGTGCAGCTGCTCTCCTTCTCCGGAGACGATGCCTCTGCGGCTAAAGGAGCCCTGCTCACCTTTGTCTACTGCCTGGGGCTTGGCCTGCCCTTCCTGTTCATCGCACTGGGATTCCGCCGCGGCATGGGCGCCCTCACCTTCTTCCGCCGGCACCGGGTTGCCATGCAGCGCTTCGGCGGAGGCATGCTGATCGTCCTGGGCCTGCTGATGGCCACCGGCGTGTGGGCACTCTGGATCAACGAACTCCAAGGCTGGGTGGATAGTGTGACCCTGCCGATTTGATGAAGACAACGATGCTCCCAGCCCGCCGGATCCCCGGAACCCGTCCCCAGAGAACAATGAGAACCAGTTGAAACCTGAACCGGACAGCGAAACCACGCAGACCCCGCCCGCGGATACGCCTGCCGCCGATACGCCTGCCGCCGCGGAGGCGCAGACTCCCGGCGGCAAGAAGAAACGGGGCGGCAAGCGGGACGACGTCGCGCTCCCTGCCCTCGGGCTTACCGGCACGCTGCGCTGGGCCTGGACCCAGCTCACCAGCATGCGGACCGCCCTGTTCCTGCTCCTGCTGCTCGCGGTCGCCGCAGTGCCCGGCTCGCTGTTTCCGCAGCGGCCGGCCAACCCGGGCGCCGTTACGCAGTACCTCGAGGACAACCCCGGCAGCGGCCCGTGGCTGGACCGCTTCCAGCTGTTCGACGTGTATTCCTCTGCCTGGTTCTCCGCGATCTACCTGCTGCTGTTCATCTCCCTGATTGGCTGCGTTATTCCCCGGGCCAAGGTCCACTGGAAAGCGCTGCGCTCCAAGCCGCCGCGGACCCCGAAGAAGCTCTCCCGGCTCCCGGAATACGGCACGCTGGCGGTGCCAGCCGGCACCGGCCTGACGGCGGCCGAAGCAGCCAGGGACGCCGCTCAGGTACTCCGGAAGCGCGGCTACCGGGTCGAGGCCCGCGACCTGGACACCGACCGCCCCTCCGTCGCGGCAGAGCGCGGCTTCGCGAAGGAGACCGGAAACCTTGTGTTCCACGTGTCCCTGATCGGCGTGCTGGCCTCAATCGCAGTCGGCGGGCTGTTCGGATACAACGGACAGCGCATTGTTGTTGAAGGTGACACCTTCGTGAACACCCTGGTTGGCTACGACACCTTCAGCCCCGGCACCAACTTCGCCGAGTCGCAGCTGGCCCCCTACTCCATCACCCTGGACGACTTTGACGTCACCTTTGACCGGCAGAGCAGCACCGGCAATGTTCAGCCGCTGGACTTCACCGCCTCCGTGACGGTCAAGGAAGATCCGAACGACGAACCTCGGACGGAGACCATCAAGGTCAACGAACCGCTGACCATCGGCGGAACCCGGGTCTTCCTGGTCGGCAACGGCTACGCTCCGGTGGTGACGGTGCGCGACGGCGACGGCAACATCGCCTTCCAGGGACCGGTTGTTGGTGTCCCCACGGACGGCGTCTACACGTCGCTGATGGTGATCAAGGCCCCTGACGCGCAGCCGGACCAGCTTGGATTTGTCGGATTCTTCCTGCCCACGGCCTTGGTCGACGGTAATGGTGTGTCCTTCTCCGGCGACCCCGACCCGGTGAATCCGCAGCTGAACCTCAACTCCTACTACGGCGATCTGGGCCTGGACGAAGGGGTCCCCGGCAACGTTTTTGTCCTGGACACCGATGACCTGACGCCGCTGAATAACCGAGACCTGGACTCCGGCGGCATTGTGCTGGCCATGAACCAGGTCCAGGACCTTCCGGACGGAAAGGGATCCATCAGCTTCGACGGGCTCCTGCGCTACGCGGCACTGGACATCCATTACGATCCGGCCAAGTTCGCGGTGCTCATTTTCGCTGTGCTCAGCCTCACCGGGCTCAGCGCATCACTGTTCCTGGCCCGCCGCCGGGTGTGGGTGCGTACGGGAACGAACGACGATGGCCGCATAATGGTCGAGTACGGTTTGCTGGCCCGCGGTGAAGATGCCCGCCTGGAAACCGAAGCCGAAGCACTGCGCGGCTTGCTGGAAAAGAAGTGGATGGCGGGCGGCGCCGCTCCGCAGGAGGACGGCCCGGACACCCTGGCCGACGCATCAGTGGCCGGCAGCGCCGGACGCACGGAAGAATCAGGTAAGGACGACTAATGCCATCCATCGACTACCAGCTCGCGGAATACAGCGACCTCTTTATGCTGCTGGCGGCGTTCACCTACACGGTGGCGTTCCTGGCCTTCACCTGGGATCTGGCCAAGAGCAGTAAAACGCTCCGGGCCATCGATCAGAAGGCCGGCACTGTGCAGGCCGCTGTGCCCGCCAAAAAGGCGATGGTTCCGGCGGGCGCTCCCACGGGACCGGAAGGCTCCAACCGCCAGTGGGACGCCAGCAGCGCCGCTCTCACCGCCGATGACGCCATGGGATACACGGGAGAACGGCGCAATGCCGCCCGCGTTGCCGTCGCCCTGACGGTACTGGGCACGCTCATCCATGTTGCCGCCGTCGTCTCCCGCGGCCTAGCCGCGCACCGTGTGCCCTGGGGCAACATGTACGAGTTCTGCACCACCGGCGCGATGGTTGTTTCCATCGTCTTCCTGCTCGTCCTGCTCCGCCGCGACCTGCGGTTCCTGGGAACGTTCGTCGTCGGCCTGGTCCTGATCATGATGATGGCAGCCACCATCGGCTTCCCCACGCCGGTCGGCCACCTGATCCCCGCGCTGCAGAGCTACTGGCTGATCATCCACGTATCCGTCGCCGTGATTGCCTCCGCGCTGTTCACCCTGACCTTCGCCATGTCGGTTCTGCAGCTGCTGCAGGCCGACCGTGAGGCCAAGGCCCGTGCCGGCGGCCGCGAACGCCTGGGCTTCCTCAAGATTGTTCCCTCCGCCCAGTCGCTGGAGACCTTCTCCTACCGCATCAACGCCGTCGCGTTCGTTCTCTGGACGTTCACCCTGATGGCTGGTTCCGTCTGGGCCGAACAGGCCTGGGGCCGCTACTGGGGCTGGGACACCAAGGAAGTCTGGACCTTCGTGATCTGGGTTGTCTACGCCGGCTACCTCCACGCCCGCGCCACCCGCGGCTGGACCGGCACCCGTGCCGCCTGGCTGTCGATCGTCGGTTACCTCTGCGTTGTCTTCAACTTCACGATCGTCAACGTCTACTTCTCCGGCCTGCACAGCTACTCCGGCGTCTAGCCCGCGATCCAGCTGCCAGCCAAGGCCCCGTCCCGGACTCGTTCCGGGACGGGGCCTTTTTGGTTTGGGGGTGTGGACTCGGGGCTGGGGAGGCTGTGAGGCTGGGGGTCCGGGGACTCTGGGCTGGGGGCTATGGGGGCTATGGGGGTGTGAGGGCACGGGGGCTGGGGGCTATTGGGCTGCGGAGTGACCGAGAATCCGACAACGCAAATGCCCCGTCCCGGACGGATCCGGAACGGGGCATCAGGGCTTAGATGCGAGGCTAGCTGCTGGGCTTCTCGTCGTCGTTCTTTTGGCTGGCGCGCTTCTCCCGGTCTGCCAGCTCCTGTTCGCGGCGCTTGAGTTCCTCTTCCTTTGCCTTCTGGCGGCGGCGGATTTCCAGGTTCCGGAGGAACTCGGGATCGTCATCGGGGGCGGTGGGGTGCCGCGCTGCCCGCGGCTTCGGTTCCGGACCATGGGTCGGGCGCCCAAACAGGAACCACAGGATGGCCCCAATGACCGGCAGGAGCACGATCGTGAAGAGCCAAGCGGTCTTTGAGATGCTGCGCACTTCGTGGGCTTTGGACATGATGCAGTCAATGAGCGAGTAGATGATCAAGGCTGCGACGACGATGACGCCGAGGAGTACGAGGCGGGGCATGCCCCCAATTGTAGTGGAGACAGCTGCGGCCCGGCCGGTCGAATTCCGGGAACCTCCAAGAGCAGTGAATTACCTGGGAACCGGACCCGGGCAGTGCCCGTAGAATGGAGCCGTGGCTTTCTGGAAATTTACCGCTCTCCGCCTTGGTCTGGTGGTCGTCTTCTTCGTTGCCGGGTTGTTCCTGCAGCTTGGAATAGTGCTTTCCGCCCTGGTTGCGGCAATTTTGGCCTGGTGCGTCACCTACCTGTTCTTCCGGGACATGCGCGACGCCGCTGCCCGCAGCGTGCAGAGCCGCTTCAGTGACAAGACGCCCCCGACGCGCAACCGCGCAGAGCTGGACGACGCCGAAGCTGAAGACTCCGTGCTCGACGCGAACCCCGACGTAGCGATCGACGCCGACCGCAAGCCCCGGGAAAGCCGCGAAGGCTAAACCCGGACGGCCAGGGCTCCGGAGTTGCAGGCACCCGGGTTCCGGCATCCTCAAACCCGCCTCCCCGCCGGTCTCCTGACTCCGGCTTCACCGGCCCGCCCGCGGCCCACCGCCGTCGCCCGCCCGCGGCCCACCGCCGTCGCACCGGCCCGCCCGCGGTCTGCCGCCGTCGCCGGCCCGCGGCCCACCGCTGGCGCCCCGGCCTGGTCCATGCCCCGGCCCGGGCCTCCGGTAGGCTCGCACCCATGAGCGACACCCGCAGCCCGGCCAGCCGCACCGAAGAACGCACCGAAGGAACAGTGCGCACACCAGAGGCCGAGCAGGCCTACAACCGGCGTTGGCTGACCGGACTGATCACCCTGCCGTTGGGCTTTAGCCTGTTTGCCGCGGCCTGGATGTTCAGCGTCGCCGGAGAACTCCCGGATCCGCTGGCCAGCCACTGGGGCCGGGACGGAGTGGACGGGTATATGTCTCTCGCGGGCCATGCCGCGATGGCTGTTTTGGTGGGCGGTGGAAGCGGTGCCCTGCTCGCCCCGCTGGGGGTCCTCACACGTGGTCACTCCCAGCTCATCGGCAGGCTCGGAGTTGGCTTCGGGCTCGGATTCGGTGTCCTGATGACCGGGCTCTTCATCGCGGTGGTGGCTGGCCAGATTGGTTTGGCGGACCCCTCCCAGGCAGCCGTGGCTGCTCCCGTGATGTGGGCCGCAGCAGCCCTGGCCGTGCTGACCGCTGCCGCCGGTTTTTGGCTGTACCGGCCGGGCGGGGTGGACCGGTCCCAAAGCCCCGAAACGGCTGACCTGGATGGCGCGGCAGCGGATCAAAGCTCAGCCGTGTCCACGGCTGCCCGCGCGCTGGCAGCCAACGGAGAGACCATGAAGATCAGTGTCTCGATGGGGCGGTGGAAGTGGCTGGCGAGTCTGGGGACCGGGGCAACCGTGGCGCTGAGCCTCGTTTTCCTCCACCCCGCGCTGGCTCTGCTCGGCGTGCCCAGCGCAGCACTGCTGTGGGTGTTCTGCCAGGGCCGCGTCGTACTCGATCCGGAAGGCATTCGGGCACTGGCCGGCGGCTTCTGGAAACTCATGCCGCTGACGCATCAGGAAATACGTGCCGCGTCCGTCAAGGACGTCCAAGCCATGGATTTCGGCGGCTGGGGCTACCGGCTGAATGCCGGAAGTGTCGGCTTTATTATGGGCAGCGGTCCGGCGCTGGTTCTGGAAGCCGGCTTCGGGCAGCGTTACGTCCTCTCAATGCCCGACGCCGAAACGGCGGCCCGCGCGTGCGCCCTGGCCAATGCGTACCGGGCGTTGGCCGCGGGGAAGGAAACGGGAGAGGTCAACACCCCGCGGAAACGGCCATAAACGCCGGCCAGCTGGCTATAGGGATGAATTCTGCTGGCTGCTGGTTGGAGATTGCCGTCCGTGGGCGGTTCCAGCGCGTTGAGTCCTCCGGCCGTGGCTAGTGTGACAGGCATGGAACCAGTCTTGAGTCTGACCCGGCGGTGGGGCGCCCCGGCGGCGGCCGTGATTTTCTTCGTCCTGTGGTGCGTCGCGGAAGCAGGCCGGATGGGAGCACCGATTGGTATCCTTCCGGTTTTCTGGCCTGGCGCCGCTCCGCTCCTGCTGATGACGGCGGCTATCGCGGTCGCGGCCCGGTGGCCCACACTGTCGCTGGCGCTGACCGGGCTGCTGCTGTTCGGCCAGTTGGTCCGTTTGGTCTCGCCGATGCAATCGACGCATTGGGCCATCTACCTTGGCTCGTTCATCGCACTGGGATTCATCGCCTGGACCGGGACGAAACAAATGCGCGTTGTCGCCATTTCCTCGAACACTGTATTCGCCGCGGTCATGGCTTTTCAGATGCTCTCTTGGCGTTACGGTGCCGGGGTTGGCTGGTTCCCGCCTCTCCACGGCGGGGATATGTTGACCCTAAGGGTCTACGGATGGCAGCTCTTCTCCCTCTTAATGCTCATTGCGGCGGCGTGTTTCGCTGCCGGGCTCCTGCTTTCCCTGTTCCAGGAACGCGGCAACCTGTTCCACGCACGCGAACTGGCGCAGAGCACGCTTGAGGACACTGAAGTCGACCTGATTGTCGAGCAGGAGCGGACCAGGATCTCCCGGGACCTGCATGATGTCCTGGCCCATTCCCTGGCCGTCATTGCCGCGCAGGCCGATGGCGCCCGGTACCTGGTCAAGGACCAGCCGCTGCCGGTGCTGAAGGCGCTCGAAACGATTGCCGGTTCGGCCCGGAGCGCGCTCCTGGACGCGCAGCGGGTGATCGAGGGGGTCAGCGAGGACGGGATGACGGCGCCGCAGCCGCAGATGAAGGACATCACGGATATGGTCGATGGGATGCGGAGCAACCTGCGGGTCCGTGACAGTTCCTCCGGCCAGCCGGTGGAACTCTCCAGCGGGCAGCAGCTGGCGGTTTTCCGCATTGTCCAGGAATGCCTCACCAATGCCCTGAAACACGGCGGCCGGGATACCGAGGTCCGCCTGCACCTTGACTGGAGCGGGCCGGGGCTGACTCTCCACGCTGCTTCCGAACTGGCCCACAGGTCCGAGCCGGCCGAAACACCCGGGCGGCCCGGCCGCGGACTGGCCGGCATGCGCGAACGGGCGCATCTGGCAGGAGGCTGGCTCACTGCTGGACCCGACGGCGAACACTTCCGGGTCACTGTCTTTATCCCGTACGGGGCGGGGGCCGGGGCAGAAGGCGGCTCCGGCGTCGAACAATCCGAACCGGGCCGCGAAAACCGGCCGCTGGCACTAGCGGCACCCACCCCTGGCGGAACGGACACCGACAATGCCTGAGGCCGGCAACCGCATCTCCGTGGCACTGGTTGATGACCAGCCGCTGTTCCTGGCCGGGATCCGCATGCTGATCGACAGCCAGACGGACATGGAGTTCTGCTGGGAAGCCGGTGACGGGCAGCAGGCCGTGGGCCTGGCCGCGGAGCAGCGGCCCGATGTGATGCTTATGGACCTGCGCATGCCTGTCCTCGACGGTGTTTCGGCCACCCGCCGGATCATCGGGGACGCGGAGGCAGCCGGGACCGAACATCCCAGGATCATCGCGCTGACCACCTTCAACCGGGACCAGGCGGTGGTGCAGGCGGTCCAGGCGGGGGCCAGCGGCTACCTGCTAAAGAGCGCGGAACCGGAGTTCCTCCTGGCCGCCATCCGGACCGTCCATTCGGGGTACTCCGTGATCGCCCCGGGCTCCATCCACTCGCTTTTCGACCATGCGGCGCGCAATGCTCCGGCGGCGCCGCCTGACCTGTCGGTCCTTGAGGTGCTGTCCGCGCGGGAGCGGGACGTGTTCCTCTTGGCCGCGAAGGGGCTCAGTAACGGTGAAATGGCACAGAGCCTGTTCGTTTCCGAAGCCACCATCAAGACGCACCTGCGCAGCGTCCTGGACAAGCTGGAGCTGCGGACCCGGATTCAGCTAGTCTCCTTTGCCCACGAGCGCCACCTTTTGGGCGGCTGAACGGTGAGGCTGGCCCGGCAAGCCAAACACGCCCGGCAAACCCGTCAACCCAGGCAATCCGGTCAAGCCAAACAAACAGGACACCTGGGCATCTTGGCGGCCGGTGTCCACCTGCTGTCCTGGTGTGCCGTGGGGATCCTGGCCGGGCTGGCGCCGGGCCAGGCCGACGGGAGATATGCAGGCTGGACGGACGCCGGCTGGCTGATCGCGCTGGTGTTCCTGCTGGCCTCCGCGGTCCTGTTCCTGGGCGTGGTCCTTGGTGTTATCCGGTCCAGGCCAGGCAGCGGCCAGGCAGCGGCAACGCTGAGGGCTCCTAGCCCACCAGCAGCTGCGTCAGCACCAGTCCCAGACCGTAGAGCACGCTGAACCCGAGGTTGATCAGGCCGGTCTGCTTCAGGACGGGGATCAGGCTGCGGCGCTTCTTGCCTTTGAGCATAAGCCAGCTCGGCATCAGGCAGGCCGGGAGCAG
>Ga0153923_100463_pt1 | contig 12964 bp, 12 predicted proteins | sample TSNJ007MetaG_FD_104682 | JGI IMG/M metagenome (GOLD analysis project Ga0153923, IMG submission 104682) | Attine ant fungus gardens microbial communities from New Jersey, USA - TSNJ007 MetaG | ecosystem: Host-associated > Fungi > Mycelium > Unclassified | place: USA: New Jersey, Brendon T. Byrne... | reverse complement strand
TTCCTGAACCTTCGCGTCCGGATTTGCCGCATCGAATGCAGTATCGATCATGATTCCCTCAACCGCGGCACCGCCCAGGTTTGTCAGTTCCGGAGAATTGTATCCCTGCCCGATGACCGGATAGCTGATACCGTACTGCTGCATCTGCTTGCAGATCATCGCGACCTCCGTGTGATAGCCCCAGAAGATGAAGAAATCCGGATCCGCCTTCTGCATCTTGCCCAGTACAACGGAAAAGTCAGTGTCACCGGAATTGTAAACTTCATTGGCAGTCATCTCCAGATGATAGCTGCCGCAAAGATTGCCGGCAATCTTATATCCGCCGGTACCAAAGTCAGAAGACTCATAGAGGATGGCAAATGTCTTTGCGCCCTTTTCTTCGGCCATATACTTCATAATGTTTCTCATATGCAGCTCATCGGTCGCCGTCATCTGATAGATATATGGATTTCCGCTCTGAGTCACCGCGACATTGGAAGACGCCGGCGTAATCTGCGGAATCTTTGCCGCCTTTGTGATCTCCATGTTCGCCAGCGTACAGGAAGAGGCCTGGGCACCGATCACCGCCTGAACCTTATCCTGCTCAACCAGCTTCTGCATTGCCGTAACAGAGGTTGCCGGAACCCCTTCATCATCAACCTCGGCCATCACAATCCTGATATTTCCGTTAATACCGCCAGCTTCATTGATTTCATTGACTGCCATCTCCGTTGCATTTTTCAGAATCTGACCGGATACTGCCGATGAACCGGAAAGCGGACAAATCAGCCCTAAAGTAAATGTGTCCCCCGATGCCGGCGCCCCTGCTGCTGCCGTATCCGCCGTTGTCCCCGCGGTTGTACCGCTTGTTGTTTCGGCTGCACCTGCTGCCGTACCCGCCGGAGCCGTGGATCCGGTGCTGCCACATCCTGCCAATGCCCCTACTGCCAATAATGCCATTCCCCATAATAATATCTTCTTCATTGTGATTCTCCTCCTATTTTACTGGACACGGAGTGCACTGTCCGCACCCCCGTGCGACATAGTTTGTAATATTTCCTGGTTTATTTGGCCATTTCTGCTGTAATCCTCAGAAATTCATCAATATCTGCATAGGTATGGCAATGCAGCGGCGATACTCTGACAATTCCATGATGGTTAATGGAATTTACCTGACGCGCAGAATAGAGGCTGGCGTCGGTACGTTCATGAACAACAACGCCCTTCTCCTCATAGACTCTGGCTGCCTGCTCACATGACAGCTTGTCAAATACAATCGGAACAATCAGGTCACGCTCGGTGAGATCGTCCATCTCAACCGCCACGTTGACCCCCTCCATGTCAAGCAGGCCTTTGACCTCATCCGATCCATGCAGCAGCCGGTACAGCAGCGCCCGCTCATGAAGCATGATCTTATTCATTCCTTCGACATACAATGCCCTTCTGTCTTCTGTTTCGATAAACTGTTCACCAATCCAGCACACATAGTCAAAGATCGCGCTCAGCATCGCATACATCCCCGGTGCACAGCCGCCCATCTCCCAGTTGCTCTGCTTTTCCCGGATCAGCTTCCGGTGGGGAAGATTCATCACCCGCCCGGAGAGCCAGCCGACCCCAAGACCTCTGACTCCGCCAAACTTATACGGGGCAAAGTTCACACAGTCAAGCCCCCAGTTCTTCATATCTGTCAATCCATGAGGCGTATGCTGAACCGAGTCACAGATGATAAACAAATCCGGTTTGATCTTTCTGGCCTCCCGGGCAATCGTCTCGATATCCAGAACCGCGCCGGTGATATTGGAAGTCATAATCACACTCAGCAGGCAGGTATCCTGATCAATCAGTTTGACAACCGTTTCCGGATCAACCGTTCCGGTTCTGGGGTTGGTCTTGGCCACCCGCAGTTCCTTGCCATACTTTTCAGCCGGAATCGCGCAGCCGTCAAACGCCGACGGATGTTCAAGTTCGGTTGTCACAACATTGGTTCCCGGCACATTGGCGATAATCACCTCCGACACATCGAATAAAACAATGGATGCCGTCATGGAAGTGGCAATGCATCCGCCCTCGGCATTGAACATCATGGAGATATCCCGACAGGCCTGGCCGCGGAGGGAATCCAGAAAGTCGGAAGCAGCGCCGCCGTGTCCGCCGCAGTTGGGAAGATGATCCGTATTCTGAAAGGCGGCACTGGCAGCCTTCAGCCGGAAGGAACCGCCGGAGTTGTCAAAGAACAACCTTTTACTTTTTGTAAACGGATCCTCTTCAACAAAATAGTATTTGTCACGAATTTTTGCTGTTAACTCAGCCGGCATCAGCTCGCCGTTTTTAATTATGTCACTCATTTTTCAATCCTCACCTTTGCTATGTATTAGAGTATTAGTCAAAAACCACCTTGCCTTGATCAAAAATAACTTTTCCATCAAGCTCGATGGTCGGATCCTTGAACATCATATCGATGTGCAGGATGAAATCCTGGTTATCCGTCTCGTTGTTTCCAATCGCACAGTGCACATATCCGCTGCAGCCCTCGTCCTCAAGCATTCTGCCGCAAAGAGAAGCATTCTGATTCAGGCCAATACCAATCTCACCGACCCGGTACATTCTCGGATCATAGACCGCAGCCATCTCTGCTGCCAAAATTTCTGCTTCCTCGCCGCCTTCGATCCTGGTAACGAAGCTGTTCTCAACATAAATGGTGATCGGCTCCTTCAGCAGACCGATGGCCGGATGTGTAATGCTTCCGTCAACAACAATCTTGCCATGTGCGGTTCCGGGAATCGCTCCTGACGCCATCTCGATATCAGGCGGCGAACATGTCTCGCCCGGATTTCTGACCATGCCATACTGGGGAAAGAGCTTATGCCCCTTGATACTTGCATAGTAATCCGTACCGGCTTTCGAGGTAATGTGGATCTGATCACCGTCTTTCATGTGCTTTAGCATCTGATCAACATACTTTCTGTTTGCTTCGAAATCCGTGTAAAGACCTCCCCGTTCAAGCATTTCCATACTGTAATCACAGCAGTTTAAATCTCTGGCACCGGCAGCACACGCATCCCGCCGTGCATGACTGTGCGAAAGTGAAAATTTTGTGGCACGAAATATGACGTCCGCTTTCAGCATTGCAGCGGCAACAAGCGCGGTTGGCTCCTCTCCATGCATTTTCCTTGGCTCCATCATGACCATTGTCTTATTGGGAAATTCCTCTGCCGCATCCCAGAGTGCCATGCCAATCTCAAGACTATCCGTATCGGTAACAATCAGGATATTCTCCTCCGGCTGGCAGTTACCGCAAACGGTCAAAAGACGTCTGCATGCTTCGTAAATTTTTTTCTTTGCCATTTTGAAACTCCTTCCCTTTGCTTCATGTTTTTCTATAACAGAGGCCTTTGGCCTTAGTTACACGTGTAAATATGTTGTAAAAAAAATATTATCGCCCTATTCTTTCTTTTTTTTGAGTATTTTGGTTATTTATTGTATTTAAGTAATTGTTTATATATAAACATTGTTGTTTTCCATGAGCATATAATACCACACGCATCTACTCGTGTAAATACCTTTTTTTTAATTTTTTTCCTCACGTGTCAATCTGATATTTCCTGCCCTTTGTGGATCTTCCTCCAAGCCCCCGGCGAAGTCCCTTCCGCCTGCTTAAAGCTGCGAAAAAAACTCTTGGCAGTTCCGAAGCCTGAAACGACATCAGCATGGAAATGTTCCAAACGCTCTCGCCAACAGAGCGAGTGATGTTTCGGCAGGAGTTAGTCGTTGCGATTTTGCGTGTCATTGTCGAGCATTTCACAAACTTGGAAGGCATCGGATTGTCAGAGGATGAACTTGGCGTTTTCTAGTGATGATGATTCTATGACTGATTCTGAGCGACGGCTCCATGAAAAATACGGTGAGTGGCGCTTTTGTTCCTTTATCAGTCGTACATCATAAATTCTCTTGCGATATCCCTTGCCTGTTCGTGGATAAGGTGTTTTTCAAGGTCTTTGCGAATATTGCTTTCTGTTCGATGATAAGATTTGCTGTAACCGTCAAGGAAGTCCTGCATTTCACCTGATAGGACAAGCTGCGCATAAGTAAGCGGCTCGTTAAAAATCAGCCAGTCCCTCTTACTGCGCCCTGCCATGCCGGTTTCAATCTGATTTTCTACCTCAACCGTGTAAATGCTGATAACCCCGCCACTGTCGAAAATTAAATCGACGTAGGCAGTATCGTGGTTAAACGCACAAGATTTAATTTTCGGCATAGCAATAACCTCCATAAATTAATTTACGACAATCATTTTTGGAGGTAGTGCGTATGAGGGATGTTGCTCAAAGAATGAAATTGCTTTAGACATCTTTGTCAACAAGATTTATCTATACGATGGCGATGAAAGCCACCTTGACATCTATTGCAACGCACAGGATACAAAAATAACGATTCCCTTAGACAAACCCGATGGTTCGTCTAAGGGAAGTTTGGTGCCCATATAGGGCGGTGAACCACACTATTTATGCTCTTGGTACTGTTCAAATGCTTCCTGCGTGAAAAAATAACTATTTGGAGATTGCTGATTGCTACTTGTATATTTCTCAATGATACCATAAAGTTCCTCAATATTTTGAATTTCCAAGTGTTTCATCAGCATAATGCTATCCTCCATATCTTTACTACGGCGGCGTGCAGATGTCAATTTCAATGCAAGCAAACCTTCTGCATCTATACTATACACCTCAAGATTGCTAAAACTTTTATACAAATCTGCTTTTAACTTATCAGTGAAAAATCCCTTTACTCCATCATTCAGCCAATCTTTTTCAAGTCCATGCTCTTGCGCCATTTGCTCAATAATTTCTCTGAATTCTATAGAAGGTTTAAACAGCGCATCAATGTCGTGAGTTGCACCTCTCGCATTAAACACTACCGTTAATGCCGCCCCACCAGCCATGACTATTTCACCATGTTTACCAATTTTGTTTAATCTATCATTGATCTCTAGAAAGTAATTATCAATATCTTTTTTTGACAACATTTTAACACCTCTCCAACGATGTGTTTCCAACCATAAGGTTTCTTTGTTTATACTCTAACGGCGTAGTCCTTTCTAAATGCTGCTGAAATTCAGGATTTTTTGTATTGAAAGCATAGTATATCACATTGGAAGTATACCTTTTTTTAAAAACCCAATCTGGAATTGATAACTGATAGTCATTCGCCAATTTATGAGCTGTTCCTGCTAAATCACATAAAAGTATTTTCTTATCTTCCCTGTATGGTGGTTCTTCTTCTATCAGAGAATACTTGTCTTCTGCATGGTAAAAATCATCTAAAAACTGACCAAATAATAAGTCCTCATCTTCGTCTTCTGACATTAGCACAATATCTTTTATACTTATTCTTTCTCGCATGGCTAAGCAACTCCTTCCGTTTTTAATAAATTGTTTCCTAATTGACTCCATTGTACCATATCCACTAAATTCGTGAAAGACCTTCACTGGCAATTTGTTCGCCTCACCGACATGGTTGTTCTGAAACCAACAATATTTGTACCCCTTTAAAAATCTCTCAGGCGCTTTCACGCACCGTGAGAGAAACATTGATAAATTCATCCTCCGGATGTTCTCCACTAATCAGTTTAAGCATCGTATCAACCAACTTTTCCGAAAACTCCTCCTTTGAGAAGTCAACACTGGAAAGCCGAGGTGATACCATCTCCGCCAGATATGTGTTATCCATACCCACAATTGCCAACTCTTCCGGTATTCGGACTCCAAGCTTTTTCAGATACTGCATAATATGTCCGGCGAGATAATCATCTCCGGCAATGATCGCGGTTGGACGCTCCCTGGGATCGCTGGCAAAGACAAGGTCAAAGATCGTGGAACAGATCGCTTCCCTGGATTCCGTATTTCTGCAGATCAGTGATTCCTGGTATATCAGGCCATTGGCTTCAAGCGCTTCTTTGTATGCCCGCTCCCGAAAACCTTTCTGGAGATTCATGTTGTATCTGACCGGAGGAACAAGAATCATTTTCTGATGTCCTCTGACCGCCAGATAGTTGACCGTTTTCATCACACCGCCATAGATATCCGGGGCTACAGTCACAATATCAGGTTCCAGGAAGCTATAATCTCTTGTCTTGTATAAAACAATCGGTATCCCCGCACCGGTAATCTCGTTCAACTGTGTGGCCGTGTATCGGTTGGACAACATAAACACACCGTCAAATCGGCCCTCGATCAACATATGAATAAAATCATCGCTGTCACGGCTATAGCAGTGAGATACAAAGTATCCCTTATCAAAAAACTTCTTCTCTGCGATTTCCAGCCAGTCATTGCGGAGATTATCACAGACAAACGCAATTTGCATCGATCGGTTGGTCTTTAAACTCCGTGCATGCAGATTGGGCCGGTATTGTAAATCCTCAATTGCTTTTCTGACAGCATTTGTCTTCTCTTCACTGACAAACCTGGTCTGATTAATTACATACGAAACCACTGCAGGCGAAACACCTGCCAACTTTGCCACATCATTTCGGGTAACTTTTTTAGCCACTGTTTACACATCTCTCTTTCTAATCCTTTATTTGCCTACGTTTCCTTTGTTTTTCCTGCCAACGAACGATACTTTCGGTAATTTTCACGATGTAGGATGCAAGTATGATTCCAAGTGCAATTGCTCCGGCTTCCACCAATACTTGATTTGAAGAAATGCCGAATTCCGTATAGCGGCCCTGAACCAGATAGTACATGGTATCGTAAAGGTCGCCTCCGGGGATTTCCGGAATAAGCATCGGCACAAGCCAAAGAATCACCGGTGTTTTGAGTATCCGTGCCAAAATCTCGCTGACGGCCGCCACAAACAGGCTAGCCACAAAAAGTCCGGTAAACACACCATATCCGGCCGCCACACACACAAGATAAACGATCCAGCCCACACCGCTGCAAGGAGCAATCACGGCCAATTTCCAATCATAAATACCAAACAAAACGGCAAAGCCAACCGAACCAAAAATTCCCATGATTGTCTGAACTATATAAGGCTGCATCCGCCACCTCCGATGAGCAATATAATCGTAAATCCCATTGCTACCGCTATCGCCTTCAGCAGTGCTTCACTCATATTCAGAAGCCCGCTGATGGTGTCTCCATTGATCATATCCCGAAGTGAAGTCGTAAACTGTATTCCCGGAATTACCAGCATGATGTTGCCAATCATAATTTTATCCGGATGTACACCGACTCCTGCCCCCACGAGCAGAAGCACAGCGGCCGCTGTGATGCCACTGCAGATCATGCTCTGAATGATACTATTCAGCTTCAGAGCTGTGCTTCCTCGCAATGCTGCAAACAGAACAACACCTGAAAGAGCTGCGGCAAAGCCGTCCATCCACGTTCCGCCGAAGAAAACAGAAAGTGATGCCGAAATCATCATGTACATTCCCAGATGAAGCAGTACCGGTGCCTGTTTCATGTTTTGAATTTCTTGTATTTTTTTTCGGAAATCTTCCAGCGCAACTGGCTCTGCACATATCCTTCGGGACAGCGCATTGATCTTTGCCACCTTGCCAAGGTCCGTATCCCGTTCTCTAATCCGCCTGGTCTGTGTAATCGCCTTTCCGTCGGCAGTCATCACCGTCACTACGATACTGGATGTAATGGTAAACACATCGGAACGGGCAAAACCATATGCACAGCAGAGACGCATGATCGTATCCTCCACGCGGCTCACCTCCGCCCCATGCATAAGAAGAAGCTCCCCTATATCCATGATGGCAAAAAGGCAGTAATTCATCTCTTCATAATCAAATTTATCCAGCTCATTGCATGTCATCTTATTTACACGTAATTCCTTTGTATAATCCTTATCTATTATCAAAATTATAATCAATTCATTTACTCGTGTCAACCCCCATAATTTATGCAAATCCTGCTACATCAGCAATCGAAAATGATATGACCTTTTTTAAATTGTCAAGCGTCAACTCCACCTGATAACCAATTCTGCCTGCACTAAAAATGATTGTATCAAGTTCTAATGCGCTCTTGTGAATGACAGTCACAAAGCTCTTCTTCATTCCAATTGGCGAACAACCACCATGAACATAGCCTGTCAATGGCAAAAGTTCTTTCGATTTTATCATTTCTACCGACTTATCACCAACAGCATCTGCAGCCTTTTTCAAATTCAATTCACTGTCAACTGGTATCACAAACACATAATGTTCGCCAGATTTTCCTATCGTAACCAGGGTCTTAAAAACTTGCTTAGGGTCTTGCTCCATCGCCGCCGCAACATCCTGTCCGCTAACAGCATCCGTATATGCATAACTATGGTGCTGATACGGAATTTTTGCCTGTTCCAATAATCGCATTACATTTGTTTTCTGTTCCAATAATTTATCTTTACTTGATTTTTTGCCCATAATATGCTCCACTCTCATGCTTATGATAACTGTCAATCACATCATTTAGAACAATACCTATTTGATTAAGCCCTTCTACAATTCTATCCTCAGGCATATTTGAAAAGTTAATTCTAAATGTATTTTCCCTGCCACCGTTAGGAAAGAAAGAACCTCCCGGAACAAACGCAACATTTTTTGTAAGACATATTTCAAGTACATCCCTTGCATTTATATAGTCTGGCAGCTCAATCCAGCTAAAAAGTCCGCCATCTGGTCTTGTAAACAAAACCTCCGCCGGAAACTTCTTGCTCATTGTCTCCACTGCCAAATCTCGCCTTCTTTTATACGTTTCCCGAATTTTATCAATATGCTGATCAATATCATATAACTCTAGAAATTTTGCAATTACCATCTGAGCAATTGTATTGCATTGCAAATCAGCACCTTGTTTAACAAGTACATATTTTTGGATAAGATCTTTTTCCCCGGCAAGCCAGCCGATTCTATAACCCGGGCAAAAGATTTTTGAAAATGTACCCGTGCAGATTATATTTCCAAGCATATCAAACGATTTTACAGAGGGGAGAAATTCCCCTTCAAAACGCAGTTCCCCATAAGGGTTGTCCTCAACCACAGCTATGCCATACTGAGCCGATACTCCTGCTAATTGATGCCGACGTTCAAGACTCCATGTCCGGCCAGTCGGATTTTGGAAGTCTGGAATAACGTAAATGAATTTGGCCTCAGGATATCGCTGCAGCTGCTTCTCAAGTTCAGAAATAATCATGCCATTGTCATCAGTGGGTATTTCAACAAACCGGCATCCATATGCCCTAAAAGCACTAATCGCGGCAAGATAGGTAGGACTCTCACAAAACACAATATCTCCCTCGTCTAAAAAAACTTTGCCCGAAAGATCAAGTGCCTGCTGTGAGCCATGTGTGATAAGAATATGATCGCGATCAAATGAAGTGCCAAGCCGATGATTCATACGCTTTGCAATCCATTCCCTCAACGGTGCAAATCCCTCCGTAGTAGTATATTGCAATGCTTTTTGACCGTCGCTTTCAAGTACAATCCGATTCACTTCTATAATTTCATCAATAGGAAAAAGCTCGGGAGCGGGTAATCCGCCCGCAAAAGAGATCACTTCCGGCCTTTCTGTTACTTTTAATATTTCTCTTATTTCTGACGCTTTTATATCTGACATTCTTTTAGCATATTTCATATCGCACACCCCCTCATTGGATTCATCCAATTTTATTATACATTAGAATTGAATTATAAAAAACATCCAATTTGAAATATATCTCTGTCACGCCGCCAATTTTATTCAAGAACCCAACTCATAATAGGTTCGTTTACCAGAAAAGCCAATCAATACGATTAACAATGCCGTAACAAACATAATCAGATAAATCGAGTCTGATAATTTTTCATACATAAATCCGTACAAGGCCATTCCAATCGGCAGTGCACAATTAGCAAGCGTCATATAAAAGGACATTACCCGGCCAAGCATATGTTCAGGAACTTTCTTTTGTATAGCAGACATGAGAAATATTCCCGCTATGCTTGCCGCAAGAAAGATCGACACACAACATATTACTAAGATAACATACACCGTTACCGGTGGCAGTCCGAAAAGGAAAGCCATTCCCAGGGGAATCATAGAAGCACCCATTGAAATAAACAACATATATAGTTTGCGCACCCTAAACCGATTTGCCATAACACCAGTTAAAAATCCACCCAACAGGCCGGCGACGCCCATTGCGGCTTGTGAAATCCCGTTCAAAACGGAACCAAGCCCCAACGAAACCTGTATCATGTAAGGCGCACCAACAGTTATGAAAGGCTGTATCAACAATATAAAAAGAGCGTTAAGCAAAATGGCCTTAAAAACAAAAGGGCGCTCTTTGACTACAAAATGTACTCCGTCAGCAATATCTTTTTTTAGGATTTCCATTGCATTACCTGTACTTTCCGGCTGTTGACAGGGTATATGGATAAATGTCTCTAAAATCGCCGCAAGAAAAAAGCATAATCCACTGCCGTAAATGATTAATTTTACTTTTGAAAAGCCCATAATGCCATAGAGCATACCCGCCAGAAGCGGCCCGGCTAAACCCGCCAGCATATTGATCTGATTTACAACGGCATTGGCCTTTACGAGGTTGTCTTTCGACTGTATGATCGGAATACTGGATTGGACAACAGGACCTTCAAATGATGATATCACCGAAAGCAATATCATCATAATTCCCAAAAGTACCACCGTATGGCCGATTGCCAACATACTGCCAAGAACAACGGCTATCATGCCATAGGAAAAATCCAGCGCAACCATCATATTACGCTTGTTTTTCCGATCAACCAATACGCCGCCAAGCGGAGATAAAAAAATCGGTGGGATTGAAGAAATAGCTGTTATCGTTCCAAAGATCGCCGCCGAGCCGGTAAGGTCTAAAATATATAAGGATACTGTAAATTTCAGAATGGCCGTACCAAACATAGATACCGCCTGGCCAATTGTTATGAAAATAAAATTTCGTGTAAACAGCTTTTGCATAGGAACTCCTCCGTCATTATCTGCTTCCCATTATAAAAGAAAAAACCCGACACCGTATGTCAGGTTTTTCTGCTAATATAAATTTTAGCTATTTTATGGCTCTTTCGTGTCGCGCCAAGAGTTCTTTTCTGATACAAACAGGTTCCATTACCGTAACATTTTCCCCAAATGACATTAAAAATTCATATAGCCAATCTCCCTCCGGCAATGAAACATTTACCTTAAAAATCTCCCCATCCTTGGTGATTACCTCTTCATCTAAAATGTCATATAGCCGGTAGGCAACTTGCGGCTTAAAGTGCAGTGTCAGCTCTATGAGCGGGCCATAGCTTTCCGGCTTTGCCCAAATTTCGCCCATTTCTTCAAGCGTTCGGTTAAAACGTTGATCTGTTAAAACTGCGTTTTTAATACGGGAAACACGAAAAACACGCCCATCCGATTTTTCCGGACAATATCCATACAGATACCATGCCTTATCTTTATAAATGAGCTTCGCAGGCTCTATTGTCCTGTCAGACTTAACACCGGCAGAACTAAAATATTCAAATGCAACGTTACGTTTTTCTAAAATGCCTGTTTTTAATAATGCAAATAAATTTTTTTCTCTTTGTTTAACACTACCCCAACGTGAAAAATCAATTTCAATCCAGTTTTGTCTATCTGATTGAAATAATGCGCCCAGCTTTGTCAATATTTCATCCGTATTCGAATATTGCGCAGCAGTTAAACTCTGCAGCCCAAATAGTATTTCATCCTGCTCTTGTTTTGATAATACTGACTTACTCAATACAAATCCGTCAAGTAACTGAATACCGCCTTTTCTGCCATTATTGGCATAAACAGGTATACCCGCACTGCTTAAAGCATCTATATCCCGATAAATCGTTCTTACCGACACCTCCGACATTTCAGCTAATTCGGAAGCTGTTGCCTTTCCATTATTCAATAAATAATAAAGTATCTTAAACAAACGGCTCTCCTGCAACATTTTCACCCCGTGCTTATTGTAGCACAGAAAATATGACAACACACGTCATATTTTAAAGTTACCGTTCACGGACTGGCCGAATATGCGATTGCCGTTATACCTTTTCTTCTGCCAGCAATTTTTGCAGTTTTATCATCTCTGAATTTTCATGTGCAAAATCGTACATCTCACAAGTGAGATCCAACTTCATTTCAAGTTGACTGCCCGTTGTAAAAGGATTCCATACCGGCAGGCCTTCTCCGTTGGGGTTGCCGCTTTTGGCGAAGTTCGTCCAATAGCTCACCATGGTTTCGGAGAGCTTTTCGTCCTCTGGCGTGAACGTGCGCCAGCAATTGCGATGGGTTCCCATTGCATACCAGATACAACTGGAATGGAATGCCCCCGGATTATCATCTCCGGGCACCTTTCGGGTGAATGTATAGGAGTAAACCGGCTTTTTACGCATAGTATCCAACACATAAGCCAAAGCCCGGTGCTCAGCCATCCACTGCATACCATGCGCCTTATTGAGCAGCACCCACGCCTCGTAATCGTCCTTCGGGTCACAACAGTCGGCCAGCAGCTTAAACCAGATGCCACGTTTTTCCACCATCGTCTTACGGAAACTCTCCTTCGTCACCGCTTCGGGTTGGAAGGACGGGAATATCTGGCTTTCGTCTATGGTGGAGCCAACCAGGTAGTCGATATCGAGCTGCTTACCGGCCAGGAAAGTAGTTCCCTTATCCATCGGCAGCACATACCCGTCTGCCACAATAGGGAAAGCGCCGAAACTGTCGCGGTTTGTTTTTACAATGATATCCAACACTTTCTCGGCCGGAAGGGCGCGTAGCGCAGCGATGGATTTCGCACCGGCGTCTTCCATAAATTCCACACCTCTTTGCTCCAGAAAGGGAAGGCCGAACCTCATCTGCGGTACCGATAAACCCGCGCCGCTTTGTGCAATAGCATGGTGCACCAGTCCCTTGGCCAGGGGACTGGCGGCTATCGCCTGTACCGAAATAGCGCCCGCTGACTGCCCAAACAT
>Ga0153923_100461_pt1 | contig 13004 bp, 11 predicted proteins | sample TSNJ007MetaG_FD_104682 | JGI IMG/M metagenome (GOLD analysis project Ga0153923, IMG submission 104682) | Attine ant fungus gardens microbial communities from New Jersey, USA - TSNJ007 MetaG | ecosystem: Host-associated > Fungi > Mycelium > Unclassified | place: USA: New Jersey, Brendon T. Byrne... | reverse complement strand
CGTCGTCGGAAGTGACGCCAACACCGACATCGTCGCCGGAAGTAACACCAACACCGGCACCGTCGTCAGAAGTAACGCCAACACCGACGCCAACGCCGGAGCCTCCGGTGTTCCCGACACCAACACCATCATTTGTAATTGGCACTATCATTGTTAATGATGATCCTGTGCCGCTGGGCCCTGTAGCTTCGTCGACTCCAGTACTAGTACCAACACCAACACCGTCGAGCAATACAGAGGTACTTGTTGATGAGGAGGAGATTCCATTAGGACCAGTATTGACAGTAACACCAACGCCGTCACCAGAGGATATTGCTGTAGTGGATGATACAATCCCGCTAGGTAATCCACCTGTTGATGAACTTCCAAAAACGGGAGAATCAAGTTCAGTCCCTTATTATGTAACTGGTCTAGGTTTTGCACTTATTGGATTGCTAATGAGAAATAGATTCTCGAGCAAGAAATAATAAACGGTGATTGTAGCTTGAATACAAGTTATGCCGTGAAGAATAGTAAAGCCGCTTTCGGGACATATTCCGAGGGCGGTTTTCTTTTGTTATGATTGTTATATTTTGGCGCATTCTAAGTAGATGTTATACTGATTTACAACGGATATGAGGAAAGGACGGGGAAGATGAATTGGTATGGTTCTTCATTAGCGCTGTCATCGTCATAGGAGCTCTGATCTATGCGGGCTTTTTCTTTTATGGAATTGCTATTAAACGAGCACCGAAGGAATTCCTGAGTAATAATCGTGATTTGAAGGTTGATCCCCCGGTTGCCGGGGCTTCTTGGGGTGAGGGGAAGGATTGGATCTCCAGTCAGAGCTTTGAGAATGTGGAGATTACATCTGAGGACGGGCTACAACTAAGAGGGTACTTGCTCCTTTCGGATCGTGCTGAAGGTCGTACGGCGATTCTAGCTCACGGTTATTCTGGAAAAGGGAAGGATATGGGGGCGTACGCCAAAATCTATTACGAGAGACTGGGCTTTAATATCCTGATTCCCGATGCCAGGGGACATGGGGAAAGCGCTGGGGATTATATTGGTTTTGGATGGCATGAGCGCAAGGATTATTTGCAGTGGATTGATTATATAATTGAAAAGACTGGGCCCAGTGCTCAAGTTGTACTACATGGGGTCTCTATGGGTGGTGCTACAGTGCTAATGACCTCAGGCGAAAATCTCCCGTCGCAGGTCAAAGCTATTGTCTCGGACTGCGCTTACAGCTCAGTTAAAGCACAATTAGCCTACCAACTACGGCGTATGTATCGCTTGCCAAGTTTCCCTTTTATTCAAAGTGCGAGTCTTATTACTCGTTTGAAAGCAGGGTATGGGTTTAGTGAAGCGTCTGCCTTGAAACAGGTGCGGAAGGCGAAGGTGCCGATTCTATTTATTCATGGGGATGCCGATAATTTTGTACCATATAGTATGATGAATGAATTGTATGAGGCATGTCAGAGTCCCAAAGAGAAGTTCGTAGTGCCGCAAGCAGGGCATGGGTTAGCTTACGATATGGATAAGACGGGGTATATAAACGTAGTAACAGCTTTTGTGAATCAGTATGTAAATTAGATGCCCTGAACGTAGACAGCGCCCGATAACCGCTAGGTAGCGGTTATCGGGCGCCTATATTTTTCCACACATGGCATGTGTCCTTATGTAAGGTTCGTACAGCCATGCTTTTTCGTTATATTCATCCCCCGCCGTTCGTGAGTAACGGGTGTCTTAATTCCTTGTTATTTCCAGCAGCCGTGTGGCGAGAATAATCCTTCCAATACGACAAAAGCCCTACCTCTCTTTTGCCCTTGCGGCTCCATTGACCGCGCCAGTGTGAATCGGAATGCTATATTTCGAATTTAGTCTCATAAAAAGGAAAGTTTCTGCAAGAAAACATGAAGCCTCTGTGTCCAAATTGCCGAAGTGTAAAATAGTCGGCCTGACATCTTCTTGATGGGGATATTCAATATATCGAAAAACAAATACGATATAAATATAACACAGTATTGTTTAAAAGGCAAATATAATAATGAATTCCAAGATAAGGGTTGTTTGATTTAGAAGGGGAACAAGCAGAGCAAGAGAAAGCGTTTGATTTGAATATATCGTATGCTGGATTATTTGTGGATTAATTCGGAAAAGCTAGAAAGCCAGAGTAAATGGGGCTGTGGGGGTTATTTTGCGTGCCTATTTTGTGAACTGGTCTCTAAAACTTACATTAAACCCCAACATTGATTGAAGGATTGAGGGTAGACCGTTATAATTAATAAGTCTGGATTTTAATTAAAAAATAAGGGAGATTTTTATGAAACGCGCAGATGTGTGGTTGATTTCCATCGTGTTAATTGCTGCGCTCGCTTTTCTCGCACCGAGATGGTTTTCGGACAATGATGATAAAGGTGGGGCCGGTAAAAATCTCGTAGCCAATGTAACGGTGGACGGCGAGTTATTTAAAACGGTAAAGCTTACAAAAGAAGAACAAACCATTGAGGTTCGTACCGAACGTGGCTATAACCTCTTGAAGGTGCATGATTACGGGATTGAAATGTACGATGCCGACTGCCCGGATCAAGTATGCCTAGGTTTTGGTTTTATTACCCTGCCCAAACAGACGATTGTCTGTCTACCGCATAGAGTATTAGTGGAAATCACAAGTGCGTCGGGGGAGGATGATATAGATGCCTATGTCCAGTAGTGAATCTGCAACAGCTTTAAAAAGAACGGTAATTATTGCGATTTTCGCCGCAGTGGCAGTAGTGCTTAGTCTAATAGAAGCGCAGATTCCGTTGTCAGGAATGGGACTGGTGCCGGGTGCTAAACTAGGATTAGCTAACATCATGATTTTGACTTGTATTTACTTTTTACGTGGACGGGACGCATTCCTGCTTGTCATCCTCAAAACGTTGCTTACTGCATTTTTGCTAGGTACTTTTTCAAGCTTACTATTCAGTTTATTCGGTTCGCTGTTTAGCTTTGTTGTAATGTTCGTGTTAATGCTGATTAGTGGCAAAGGCAAGAGTATAAGCTTGATCGGCATTAGTATAGCTGGTGGGATTGCACATAATATCGGTCAGCTGCTGGCAGCTTCTATGGTATTCTCATCCCTTAGTATTTTTTATTATCTTCCCATGCTGCTAATCACTGGAGTAGTAACAGGAATTGCCGTGGGCTATGCAGTCCGTTATTTGGTGGCTTCATTGTCAAAAATATCGTTGTTTGAAGAGTTTTTGGACTGATTAGTCACATCAGCGGAAGGATGACTAACATGAATGAATCATATGAAGGTCAAGGATTAGAGGGAGAAGGACAAGCTATCATCTCTCTGGATGGGGTATCGTTTGGTTATGATCCTGAGCATCCGATTCTTCAAAATATAACGTTATCTATTTCTCAGGGACAATGGGTTAGCTTGGTTGGTCCCAATGGCTGCGGGAAGTCTACGCTAGTTAAGCTACTAAATGCTTTGCTGCCTAAGAGTGCTGGCGAGATTGTGGTTAGTGGTATGCAACTGAGTGAGGAAACGATCGGAAGCATTCGGCAATGCATCGGTATGGTGTTCCAAAATCCAGATAATCAGTTTATTGGAGCCACTGTAGAGGAAGATATCTTATTCGGCCTGGAAGGGCTTTGTTTGTCGTACGCAGAGATGGCTGAGCGGCTACAGGCTTATACGACGAGGCTGGGAATAAATCATCTGCTGTCCAAACACCCAGGTGAGCTGTCTGGAGGCCAAAAGCAGCGTGTCGCTATCGCCTCCATTCTTGCTATGGAACCAGGCATCGTCATTTTTGACGAGGCCTCTTCTATGTTGGATGAAGGAAGCAGAAATGATCTTCTTGGTATTTTGCAAGATATGCGAGCGGAAGGAAAGTATACGATCCTTATGATTACGCATGATGCAGATGAGATTTTGGCATCGGATCGGGTGCTTGCGCTGCATGGAGGTGGCTTAGCTGCTGATGTTACACCGGCGGAGCTGTTCCGGGACGAGGAGCTTCTGCAAAAATGCCATCTGTGTGAGCCGTATCCTTGGCGTCTTACACGTGAGCTGCAGAATCAGGGCATCCATGTGGATGTTCCCGCCAGTGAAAAGGAGCTTATAGACACGTTATGGCCATAGAATTACAGCAAGTAAGTTATTCCTATGCTGACCGAAGCCTATGGAAGCTGACGGCGCTCCGCGACATTAACCTCAGTGTTCCAACAGGCTCTATGGTTGGTATTGCTGGAGCGACAGGCTCTGGTAAATCGACACTGCTGCAGTTGTTTAACGGGATACTGAAACCAACGGAGGGGACGGTAAAAGTACTCGATGTAACCATCCAGGCGGGGGAGAAATCACCTAAGCTGATGCCGCTGCGCCGTAGAGTCGGATTGGTATTTCAATTTCCAGAGCAGCAGATGTTTGAAGATACGGTCGAAAAGGATCTTATCTTCGGTCCTCTTAACTTCGGCATGAGCCTCGAAGAGGCAAAGGCACGCGCAAGACAGGCCATGCTAGATATGGGGCTGGATCTGGCGCTGCTAGAGCGAAATCCTTTTAAATTAAGCGGTGGGCAAATGCGTAAGGCAGCTATCGCCTCCGTACTAGCTATGGACCCTGAAGTCATCGTTCTGGATGAACCGACGGCTACGCTTGATCCCATCAGCCGTGCAGAACTAATCCACTTGCTGGAGCGTTTATGCCGTGAGCAGGGGAGAACGATCATCGTCGTCACGCATCGGATGGATGAGTTATTGCCTTACGCGGACAACTGGCTTGTCCTTAAAGAGGGCAGTACGGCATTTCAAGGCAGCGTAAAAGCGCTGGCAGATGACCCTTCGATTCTGGAACAGTGTGGCTTGACGGTTCCGCAGTCCCTTCGTTACTGGCGTGCAGTAGCTGATCGCTTTGGTCTTACGGATGAAGCTCCTCGCTTAACGGCTGAGAGCTTAGCAGAGCTAATCGCTTCGCTGCCATCTGGATCAGGCAACTCTAGCGAGCAGCACGAAGGAAAGAGGGATGGCCATGAATGAGAAGCTAATCATAGGGCGCAGTATTGAGACCGGTTCATGGGTGCATAAGCTAGATGCTCGTGCCAAAATCACCGGAATGCTATTATACGTAGCTGTTATCCTGCTCTCCCGTTCGTGGATGGCTATGGCGCTGCTGGCTATTTTCTCAATAGCGGTTATGGCTTCCACTCGGATTCCGCTTAAATACTTCCTGAAAGCAGCTAAGCCTTTACGGTATTTAATGCTATTTATCTTTATCGTACAGCTGCTGTCTGTGAAGACGGGTGAGGCGGTGCTGACGCTTGGTTCGTGGTCCATTTATGAGGGAGGGCTAAGATTAGGCGCATTTTCGGTCATCCGCATGTTCTTTCTGATCACTTTCACGGCGTTACTTACATTCACCACAACGCCGGGTAAGCTGAATCAAGGGCTGGAGGGGATTTTGGCTCCATTCAAAAAGTTTGGCTTGAAGCCCGACCGTATCACACTGATGATCAGCATTTCCCTTCGTTTCATACCTACGATTCTAGATGAGTCGCAGATTATCATGAAAGCGCAGGCCTCACGGGGTGCTGATCTGAAGGAGCTACCTTTAAAGGAAAAGGGACGAATGTTAGTGTCCTTGCTGGTTCCGATTATCGCTAGTGCGTTTAGGCGTGCGCAGGATCTGGTATATTCCATGGAAGCTCGTGGCTTTCGTATGGATGCTCCGCGTAGCCAGTATCACCGCTTAAGGTGGGGCATATTCGATACTATTTTTATTACTATGTTTATTGTAATGGGGATTGCAGTAGCTTTGGTGTAAAGTACAACTTGTATGGAGAGTATCAACTTGGGAGGGAACTTGAATGGCACGTTATTTTAATGGTAGAGAGATTGAATTATTAGCACCCGCAGGAACGTTTGAGATTTTCAAGGAAGTGATCCAGGCACGATGTGATGCAGTTTATTTTGGTGGACCTGTATTGAATATGAGAATGATGCGTAAAGGATATAATCTGTCTCATGAGGAGATCGTAGAGGCACTAGATATTGCTCACCGTCTAGACAAAAAAGTGTATATCACAGTGAATAACCTATTTAGTGAAGAAGATGTGGAAGAGGCTAAAGAATATTTGCGTTTCCTTGATGGTGCTCGTCCCGATGCCTTGATTGTTCAGGATATGGCAGTGCTGGAGCTAATTCGCGAGATGGAGCTTAATCTTCCTATTCACTCTTCGGTCATGATGAATGTTCACAATCTGGAAATGATCTACGCATTGCGTGATCTGGGTGTAAGTCGTGTGGTTACTTCGCGGGAAATGGATTTGCAGACAGCTAAGCTGCTAGGTCAGCGGAGTGGGATGGAACTGGAGTATTTTATTCACGGGGATATGTGCTCCGTTCACGGTGCGAATTGTTATTTCAGCTCCCATGTATTCGGTATGAGCAGTAACCGTGGGAAATGTATGAAGCCATGCCGCTGGGATTATCGGGTTAAAAAAGACGGGTATGTATATCCGGCCGAATACCCCCTAGCTGTAAAAGATATGTTCATGTATGAGCATCTTCCGGAATTGATTGAATCAGGGATTACCTCCTTCAAAATAGAGGGCCGCATGCGGGATAAGGAGTTTATGGTGATGCTGGCGAATAGCTACGGCGAAGCCATTGACCGGTATATCGATGATCCGATTGGCTTTGATCGTACGGTAGATACGAAAGAGCTTCATAACAACCGTAAACGTGACTTTTCGACAGCGTATGCCTTCGGCAAACCAGGACTGACTAACATTAACCGTCGTTATGAAGGAACTGGTAAATTCTATAGCACTGGAAAAGTATTCAGTACACCAACTGCAGAGCGTGAGCTGTCTGAGAAACGAGTTGAGCAGTTGCGGGAAAGATTGGCTGAGGTCGAGCAACCGCAAAAGACAAAAGCCAAGTTAGCTGTACGTGTGAATAATATGGAACAGGCACGGATGGTCTTAGAGCTTGGTGTAGATAGCCTGTACTTGCCAGGGGATGTATTTGAACCAGATAAACCTTTTACAAAGCGTGACATCAAGGAACTGGGTGAGCTAAAGGGCGATAGCAAAATCTACTTGGGTTTACCACGGATGATGACCGAGCTGCATTTTGACCAATATGATCAATTGCTTGGCGGAGAACGCTTGCCGATTGACGGTATTATCGTTACAAATTTAGGAGCTATTCGTCGTTATAACAATACAGGTTATCCGCTAATTGGGGACAGTAACTTAAATGTATACAATCATCTTTCAGCGCAATTATATGCTAACTTAGGTTTAACTCAGCTTTCGGTATCGCCAGAAATGACGCTAGAGCATTTTGCTACCTTTGCCTCTCGTTGCAAAACGCCTTTGGAAGTTGTTGTTCATGGTACACCTGCACTAATGTATATGGAACATGATCTTTATGAGAATACGGAGTTAATGGAGCCTATTGCTGAAGAGGATAATCAATATGTACACAATAATGTATTGGTACTAAAGACAGACCAAGGCGAGAATCCGGTATATCGTGATCAGCACGGCCGTTGCCATCTTTTATTCGCAAAAGAGCTTTGCTATTTACCTTTGTTGAGTGAGATGAGTGGACTAGGGATATCAAGCTTCCGTATTGAAGGAGCAACCTATAGCGTCGAACAGCTACGTGAAATTATTGTTTCTTATCAACAGGCAATCAACCGATCTGATAGCGGGGATGACATGCTGGGCGGCCTTAAGCCGGTCTATGCTGGTTATACTTTGGGCTCGCTACAGTTCAACTAATTGTATTTTAATGGGAACTAAATATCGCCTAGTGATAGGGCAGTGCACAGGACTCTATGAATAAGTTACTATTTTCACAAAAAGGAGAGAACCCTTCATGGAACAACAAGACTTCATCGGAAGAGAAGCAGTAGCAGCCAAACGTAAGCAATATTTCTATCCTTGTACACAGCATTTTTACCGTGATGCACCTCAGCTTGTTCGTGGTTCAATGCAGTTTGTTTATGATGAAAAAGGAAAGTCCTATACGGATTTCTTCGCTGGCGTATCCGTAGTCGCATGTGGTCACTGTAATCCGGCCATAACAGTACGCACGATTGAACAACTGCAGCAGCTGCAGCATACGACAACCATCTATCTAACTCAACCGAGTGTAGATTTGGCAGAGCGTTTGGAAGAGGTTATGCCGGGTGGGCTACGACGGACCTTCTTTGTTAACAGTGGCTCTGAAGCTAATGAGGGAGCTCTGCTGCTCGCTCGGATGTATACGGGACGTAAAGGGTTTATAGCGCTGGAGAGTGGCCTGCATGGCCGTACCAATCTAACTATGAGTGTGACAGGCCTGCCTATGTGGCGTACCGATAAATACTTGGATCATGACGTTGAGTTTATTCCTCGCCCTTATCATCCGGATTTATCGCTGGAGGAAGCGGCATCGTTATCCCTGGAATCGCTAGAGCGGGTGCTTGAAGAGAAGGGGAATACTATCGCTGCCATGATCGTAGAGCCAATCCAAGGCAACGGCGGAATGATTATGCCAACCCGAACCTACTTCCGTGATGTAAAAGCATTGTTAGAGAGATACGGTGTACTCCTAATCGCTGATGAAATCCAAACTGGATTTGGACGTACAGGTAAAATGTTTGCTATGGAGCATTTTGACGTTGTACCCGATATTATAAGTATGGCCAAAGCACTCGGTAACGGAATTCCAGTTGCAGCCTTCGCTACAACCGATGAGATTGCCCTTGCTCTAAACCGTCCTTCAGCTTCCACATTTGGGGGGAATCCGGTATCTGCTGCAACAGCGCTGGCTGTGCTTGATTATATTCGAGATGAACGGCTTCCTGAACGCTCGGTACAGCTCGGAGAACGATTGAAGGCAGGTCTGAAGGCTTTGCAAGCTCGTTATCCTTCGATGATGGTTGATGTGCGGGGAACTGGACTAATGCTGGGTGCGGAGCTAACGGGTGTAGATGCTGAGGGTGCAGCGGCACTTACAGATCAAGTGCTGGAGGCGATGAAGGACCGAGGTTATCTAATCGGCAAAAATGGCATAGGGCGCAATGTACTAGCCTTCCAGCCACCGATGATTATTACGGAAGAAGATATCGACGGGATGCTTAACGTCCTGAATGAAGTCCTTGCGGAGCTTAATGACTAATACAATGAATTTCAAGTAGCGAAGAAAGAGGAAAACGAATGGCTATTCTAAACATTTTTAAAACTGCAGGTCTAAAGCTTAAAATGTTCAGCGAACTGGTGATGTTCTCTCATACACTTTTTTCGCTGCCATTTGCCATTATCTCGATGGTGTGGGCCGCTGGGGGGTGGCCATCAGGGCATGTGATGATCTGGGGATTGATTGCATTGATAGGCGCCCGTAATGGCGCCAATGCATTCAATCGGCTGGCGGACCGTACGTTCGATGAACAGAATCCTCGTACGGCACATCGACATCTGCCTCAACGCTTACTGGCGGAAAAAGAAGTTGTTGTCTTTGTTATTGTCAACTATGCCATTTTCATTGTGGCTTCAGGCATGCTTAATTTGCTCTGCTTGATCTTGTCACCGGTGGCTATCGTATTGATATCGACCTATTCCTACACGAAGCGGTTTACCTTTCTCAGTCATTTATATTTAGGATTTGTTATTGCTTCTGCACCGATTGGCGCATGGTTCGCTGTAACCGGAAATATCGCATTTACACCGTTTGTTATCGGAACAGTTGTTATGCTGTGGATTGCCGGATTTGATATTATTTACGGCACTCAGGATATCGACTTTGACCGGCGGCATGGTCTATGGTCTATTCCTAGCTTTTTCGGTCTAGAGAACGCGCTGCGCATTGCAAAAGGACTACATTTCATCATGATTATGCTGCTATTGTTCTTATATCTATGGCGTGATCTCGGCTGGATCTATCTGGTGGGGATTGGAATTGCGACGCTGCTCCTGATGACCGAACATAAGATTATAAAACCATCGAATCGTAAGCTGATGAAGGTGGCCTCTTATAATCTGAATCAGGTGATCAGCATAGTGATTTTATTGTGTACGCTGATTGATTTTTTTTATGTTAGCTAGGGAGAGTTAGTTCGATGGATGGTTAGGAGGTTAGGAAGCTGCACTGCGTGGAATGTTGGACTTTCGATCGCTGTTATCCTCGGATTTCTTTGATTTGAACCGGCTGTCTGCGGTAGAAATCCGAGAATAAAGGCGAGCACTTCGTTTCTACAGTTCCAAAATTCCACTCCGTTCTGTCCTAACCTCCAAGCTAACAACAAAAGACAATAGCCTACCCAAAAGGGGGTAGGCAATGGGATCGGAAAGCTGGCTACGCGGCTTTCCTTTTTTGTTTTTGTGGGCATCTGCGAGGGGGGCTAGAGCAGTGTGAGAGGGCTGAACTAATCTAAGGTAGACTTATAGGGGAAAACTCCCTATATTTCCGAGCTTAAGTGACTTTCGATCTTGTTATAGGGAAAGTCTCCCTCTAAATTGGCTGATTGGTCTATAAACCATGCGAATTTAGGTTTTTAGAGGGAGGAATTCCCTATAATCGTGGAATTCAAGTGATTATTAGCTAATTAGAGTGAGGAATTCCCTATATAGTAACGTCAAATCCTAAGAGACTATTCTCCAAGAGCTAAACACGCTCACGGGCGCTGCGCTACGTTCGGCTTGTTTAGCAAAAGTACATAAAAAAAACGGATACCAACCCAAGTAAATGGGTGGTATCCGTTTTTGATTGCTCTGAGAGCAGATCCTTAGCGATCACGGTCGGCAAAATATTGCAGTAGCGTATCCAGATCGGCATGCGCCGGATAGGAGGAGAGCTGCTGCACAATCGCTCCAGCCTTATCTAGGTAGTTCTGGCTGAACTGTTCGGCGCGAGCTAAGGCATCGCTTCTCTTAATAAGGGCGAGCACATGTGCCACCTCAGCATCCGAAGAATCAGGGCCGATTGAACGAATCACAGGCGAAAGCTTTGGATCCTGTAATGCATAAAGCACTGGCAGGGTAACCTGACCATGACGCAGATCGCTGCCGGCGGGCTTACCCAGCACAGCCTCAGACTGCGTGAAATCCAGCAGGTCATCTTGTATTTGAAAAGACATGCCTAAGGCTTCGCCAAAGGTATACAGAAGGTTGGCCACTTCCTCTGAGCTTTCGGTGGATAATGCACCCACACGTAAGCAGGTGGCCATAAGAAGAGCTGTTTTGTTTAAGGACTTCTCAAGATATTGTTCCATTGTAATCTCATAATCAAAAGCATGTTCCATTTGCTGATACTCACCTAGACAGAGCTGAGCAGTAGCTACAGAAGATAAGTCATGAACATATTTGTTTTTGTCTCCGGTATATTTGCTTAACAGTTCGATAACCCGAGCGGACATATAATTGCCAATATGCACAGCTGATAGTGTGCCCGTCTTAGTATGTAGGGCGGGTTTGCCCCGCCGTAACTCAGAATCGTCAATGATATCATCATGAATTAATGAGGCAACATGAATAAATTCAGCGGCAGCAGCTAATTGAAGCGCTCTTCGACCCGTATCCTTTCGGCCAAAACGGCTGCCAACAATGACCATAAGAGGACGGAGGCGTTTACCTCCAGAATTTATAAGCTCAAGAACACTCTGCCCGAGTTGTGATTTCTTAGGAACATCCTTATCTCGTGCCACAAGATTTACGATTTCACGATTAATTTCATCTATGTCTATGTTTAAGGCCTCATGCAGCTTCATCTTATAGATCCCACCTGTCAAATGGCTTTGCTTGTGCGACTGCGCTGTCTGCACTCTTGAATCAAGAACTGTTCGATTCCAGCCGCCGGATCATGTTCCGCGAAGTCTCCATTTGACCGTCTAATTTGCATTTTTTTGATCGAAGGAGCTAGATAAGCAACTAGGTCGAGCTCACGGCATTTCACCGCAAACTGAAGGTAAAAGCTGTACAAATAATCTCCATCCAAAATGTTGCGTGTAAGGTCGGGATGATGTGGGATACATTCCATATGGCGCTCAGCTGCCAAAGTGAGAATAGTGTAAATACCCAGCAAATTGACTTTGCGGTTGTATTCCAGATCATGGCGTTCTAGTACCGAGATTAGCTGCTCACATGCAGCCGGAGAGGGATTAAGCTCAATTCCGGCAATAGGTGACATTTCAGTATGCAACAACCGGAGGGTATCTTCTATGAGTTGTTTGTTCACAAGATTCTCTCCTTCTTGTCGGTTTTGCCGGAAGAAACCATACCCCTGATCATCCCTACAAAACCATTCATTAAAGAATAAATTGACCATTTCCTGATATTAGGAAGATTATTTTCTTCTTGTAAATAAGGAGAGTAATGTGTCCTAGGGACACATTACTCTGAAGTACATCCATATTTAGCTTAATGCCATGCAATCTACATATTTTCTTTGAAATAAATTACACGAACTCAGGGCTTTATAATCAGTCGGTGTATAGATACCATCGTCTGACGATCGGAACTCTCTTCCAATGTTTCTTAAGCCAAGGAAGTACATAGTAATCTAGGCCAAATGTGCTGCCCGATCCGCCGATGCAGGCGATACCCGCACCAACATACCATAACATTTCTGTAGAAGCCATTTTGGTCGACCAGATCATGACGGACATGGCTATCGTCGCTATAGAAGCAATAGCTGTGAACAGACCAACGATAAGCATAATACCGAACACGATTTCTGCACATACCATACCGATTTGGAACCATTTCGCGAGGAATGTATAACTTCCGTCGTTGTTGTAGAACATCAAATCCATGAACCAGTTTGTAATATTATAAACGAAGCCAGGAACTGGCAATGCTTCAACCGCTTCTTTTGCAGTGGATACTGCTGAAGCTGCAGATTGTGCATCTACTGTTGTTTTAACTGCATCCACCGCTACGCTGGCTGCTGATGAAGCATCCGTTGCAAAAGGAGCGGCTGGAATTAGGAATATCTTGTTTGGATCTACCCAAATTTTCCGTAGCTTATCTATACCT
>Ga0153923_100460_pt1 | contig 13090 bp, 10 predicted proteins | sample TSNJ007MetaG_FD_104682 | JGI IMG/M metagenome (GOLD analysis project Ga0153923, IMG submission 104682) | Attine ant fungus gardens microbial communities from New Jersey, USA - TSNJ007 MetaG | ecosystem: Host-associated > Fungi > Mycelium > Unclassified | place: USA: New Jersey, Brendon T. Byrne... | reverse complement strand
GGCCAAACCCTCTCACTGGTTATATTCTAAGAGGGTATTTTTTATGATATTTCCAAGGATCTTATAAACTTCCTCTCGATTAGAATTATAGAAATAATCAAGATCAATGGAAGCTAACCCACCGTTTAAATATTCAATAGTGATCTTAAATTGTTGATTATCTCTTAATTCGGGCCGGTGACTATATATTACTTGTAGTTGGGCATCTGATAACTTGCTAAATAACACTTCTTTTCTGGCACGTCTGAGAAGATGAGTACTTAAAGGTTGTAGTGCAATAAAGCTGCTAGTCATTGATATAACATATTGTTCAGGGTTCGTAAAAATAGTCAAAACATCATCTATACCAGATATGTATTCCTCTACTAATTCATTCTCAATATGATCAACCAAAGCATAAATATCTTCAAAGTGTCGGTAGAATGTGGTCTTATTAATGACGGATAAATCGGTAAGTTCTTTTATGGTCATTTTTTCAAGTCGTTTTGTTTCAATTAGTTGTTTAAAAGCATTCATGATGCTGATTTTCGTCTTGTACACTCTTTTATCCACCATGGATCAACGACCCTCCTACTAGAAACATCTGTGTATGCAGCGTTGTATATAGTTCCCCTAGCATCTTCATAAATATTGACATAAACCTATTCTATCACAACTGACTCTAGCATTTCCGACAAGATTCCTTTAGGTAAAGATAAAAAGACGTAACGTAGGTCTTTGACCCAGGTTACGTCGATGACATGGATTGTGATTCGTACTGTGAACGCAACACTGTTGTAACGATCAATATTCTTCGTGCAGCTTCAGGGGTTAGAGGTGTTGTAGCTATTGAGAGTCTAAGAAGGACAAGAAGGGGGAATCGAAAAATTAAGAAGTTGTTGGGGTGATGGACGGCCCTTGTGTGTTTAATGGATAGAAAGTGATACACACAAGGGCCGTCCTTTTGTTTCTAATGTTAGTTCTTACGTTCATTTGCTAATGCGATTGCTTTTCTCTTCTCAGCTAAATCAATTGGCAATTGATTTGTACGTTGTTTATTCAGTGGATATAACAAGCCTAATAGTAAGAAAATAATTAAATACAGAACCCCTGGTGCTAGCGTCGAAAGCGAATAAATACCATTGATTGCCGATTCTGTCTGTACTTCTAGTGTGGAATCATATCCAACAGCAGCAATGGCGAACCCACCGATCCCACCGGCTAGCGCCTGACCTATTTTTCTAGTCATTGAAGCAATAGAGTACACGGTTGCATCTTCTCTAAATCCAGTTAAATATTCATGATAATCGATAACATCTGTTATGAACGCCCAACTCGTTAAACCAAAGAAGCAAAATGCAAACATAGCAACGCCTGTAATTATAATAAATTGAATGGCAGTTAAGTCATGTAAGAAGAATAGAAGCAGATAAAGAAGTGCAGCAATTAAAATACCAATAGATGAAACTTCCTTCTTTCCAAACCTTTTCACAAGCGGTTTCACTAATGGGACTGCAAGAATCATAGAGACAATTTGAACGAGTCCTACCATACTTAATGCTCCTGCGTTACCGAAATACTCTTTAAATAAATACGTGTTAACTGTATTGACGAGCAATGAACTCACCACAGATACGAGCATGGAGACTACGATCCAAAGGAAGGGTTTATTCTTCAAAAGACTCTTCATTGATTTACTGAATTGTCCTTTTTCTTTAGGAAGGTCAGGCGCTACAATACGTTCGGTTGTTAATTTATAACAAGCCATATAACAAGCAACGGCAAGAACAGCAAAAATAGCAGCAGCCATGAATAAACGATTCGCATCAATCTTATTATCAACAAATACAATGAGTGGAGCAATGACACCAACGACGATACCTGCCAACAAAGAACCAGTTGTTCTCCAAGTAGATAAGGTGGTTCGTTCAACGGCGTCATCTGTCATGACAGAAGCCATGGATCCATAAGGAATAGTAACTGTACTATATAAAGTTCCCCAAACAATATATGTCACGAAAGCCCATGCAAGATAAAAGCCATTGGACATACCTGGAATATGTACGAACATCAATATGCCTGTTATGACAAGAGGGAGGGACATTCTAAAAATCCATGGTTTAAATTTACCGTTTATTGTCGTCTTTCTTGAATCAATAAATCGCCCCCATGCGACATCGGCAAAACCATCCCATATCCGTGCAATTAAAAAGATAATACCAACGGCTGCAGCATTAATGTGAAAAACATCGGTGTAAAAAACCATTAAATAACTACTAACTAACAGGAAAAAGAAATCGTTACCAAGATCACCAAATAAATATCCGAATTTATCTCTTTTGCCGAACGGACGTACAGTTTGTCCTAGTCCTGTTACAGACTTTTTGTGTTCTAATTGAGTCATACTCATAGCGTTTTCCCCCTAAGATGAAAATAAAATTTCATGAACATTTTTTCTATAACCTTCCACAATAAACCTCTTATTTCATATTGTAGAAGATTAAAAAGTAACTTATAAGAATCAATTTGTTCTATTGGTAGGATATGCAACTAATTCTGTAAACGGTTTCATTATTCTGGCGTATACAAAATAAAAAAAGAGCTTGCTGAACAATCCATTTTACTTGGCGCTAAAGATAGCGCGGATAATCATATCATAAATATAGGGAAATGTACTGTGATATATAGGAAGGTGTCGAGATGAATTCAAGCGGCACAAATAGCAGAAAGAGCACCCCTTAGACAGGGGTGCCCTTTGAATATTGTTGAATGCTATTCCTTCATGGAGGCGTGGTAACCTGAATCATTTATCTCCATAAAACACCTTAGATTGAAGCAGATCCAGTGCCCGCTGGATCTCTGCTAGTTCTTCTGCGGAGGCATCCTTGATTCGATCTAGAAAACGTCCACCTATCCGTTGAAAGGCCTCATTCATCATCGCTTGTCCTACTTCAGAAAGCCGAATCAATTGCTTACGGCGATCCTCAGCAACATCGAACTTCTCGCAGAGATTCTTCTCAGTTAATTTCTTGAGCTCACGACTCGTGTTCGGCATGGAGATATGCTTACAATCGCTAATCTGACTCAGGGTAACGGGTTGGCTAACCGCAATGTACTCCAGAATACTATATTGAACGGGCGTAATGTCATCGGGTTTAATATCTTTGGTTAATTCGTATGTCACTTCATGTACGGACGTTGCAAAGGTCACACATTTTTGGAACAACGCTTCTTTATCCACAAGCCTCACCTCTTAATGAAACAATAACAAACTGATTATCACAATACAATTATCATTTGACAACTAAAAGATGTCCGTGATACCATTTAGTTATCAAATGATAATTAATGGGGTGGAGCAATGAAAGTCTTAGTCATTTATACGCATCCGAATCACAAGAGTCTAAGTTATGCATTTTTGAAGAAAGTCATACAAGGCAGCAGCGAAAATCTACATATTGCGGACGTACAGGTGCTTGATTTATATGAAGAGGGATTTGATCCGGTTCTTATGTTTAATGAAAACAAGCGTAGAAGAGATATGTACATCGATCCCAAGCTTGCGAAATATCGTGAACAAATTCTGAATGCGGATAAGATTGTGTTCGTGTATCCCATCTGGTGGGGGCGACCTCCCGCAATGCTCTTGGGTTATATCGATCAAATGTTTGCTTCGAATTTTGCATACAAGGATAAGGGCGGTATGTTACCCGAAGGGCTACTAAAGGGGAAGTCGGTGGTCTGCATATCAACCATGAAAGGGCCTAAGTTCTATCCGTTATATTGGTTGAATAATGCGCATAAAGTGCTCATGAGAAAGGCTTTGTTTCAATATGTGGGTATACGGAAAGTGAAATTCTTCGAATTCGGGAGCATGGAAAGTCCGAAGGGTAGGCATGAGAAGAAATTAAATCAGGTCTTTCAGTATTTTAAATCGGTAGCCCGTTAATGGATATAGAGGTAAATTGATGGGGAAATGACGAAAGTGTAGAAGTATGGTGAATGAATATGTTCATGAAAGAAGGAGTCCACCTCGATATACGGAGATGGATTCCTTCTGTTATTTCGTCATAGATTGTTCGATATCATTTATAGTTATTGGGATTCTGCGGTAGGAAGTTTAGCGTCACTCAAATATTCTGTTTGTGCAGTGACCTTAGATTCAACTGGTTTTATCTTACGGTGAGCGATATTGGTGGGGCGGCATTGATGAATGACCTCGCGCCAGCTGAAATCGCCTCGTTCGAGTGCGTGTACAAGTAACTCGGCAGTTGCCATGTTGGTTGCTACAGGGATACCGTATACATCGCATAGTCGGAGTAAAGCAGTAATGTCCGGCTCATGTGGTTGCGCAACAAGGGGATCACGAAAGAAAATTAACAAGTCCAGTTCATTCTTAGCAACCATGGCTCCGATTTGCTGGTCACCGCCAAGTGGCCCTGACATGAATCTTACAATATCTAGATTTGTATTTGTCATAATTAATCCGCCAGTTGTGCCAGTAGCAAACAATGTATGCCTCTCGAACAAGGACTGATAAGCAATAACGAATTGAATCATTTCGTCTTTCTTGTGATCATGAGCAACGAAAGCGACATTCATAGCTATCCACCCTTTCAATTTCCGTAATGTTATTTTAATTAACATAAGAATATCACTTTTGTTATAAAAAAACAAGAAATTAATGGAATTTAACTGCTTATAAGAAAAAAACGGGTACATAATGAGTTTTTATGTAATATAATCTAACACAACATATAACATGAGTATAACTTCTTTCTAAGCGTAAATAAAATATTTGTTTTATTTTGACTAAGGGACTAACACGTCTTTTAACATAGATGAAATTCTTCTCTATCAATCCGCCATCTGGATGACACATGATCCATATATAGTATAAGAGTTCCGCTAGTGACAAAGATGGATAACGTATCAACAACCTTAGAACGCATTCAATTTCTATTTATCTTCAGCATTTTCTGGGAAATAATACAAAATAGTTAGGAGAAAAAACATGTTTGAAATTAAAAATGTATCAAGAGTCTTCGGCCAGGAGTATGCACTCAAAAACATATCACTTGAAATAAAGGGTGGAATTAATTTTATTATTGGGGCATCAGGGAGTGGGAAGACGACACTTCTCAAAATACTTTCTGGCTTGGATCAAGATTTCACAGGGGAAGCTTATTACCGACAACAAAGCCTGAAAACGCTTAGTGCAGAGGAAAAGAGTGAGTATTACAACAAAAAAATCGGAATTGTATGGCAAGAGTTTAACTTAATCGACGATTTAAGTGTGTTTGATAACATTAAAATGCCCCTCTACTTAAATGATGCGATGTCCGATGAACTAGTAATGTATACAATGAAACAACTTAAAATTAATGAGTTGGCAAATCAAAAGGTAAGAAATCTATCTGGTGGACAGAAACAGCGAGTGGCTATTGCAAGAGAACTTGTAAAGAATCCAGAAGTTATTATTGCAGATGAGCCAACGGCTGCTCTTGATCCGAAGTCTGCTAGCATTATTGTGAATATACTCAAACAAATTGCCAAGACGCGAACAGTGATTATCGTAACGCATGATCGCTCAATGCTTGATGACAATAGCAGTATTTACGAAATGGACAAGGGTGAAATTGTTTCAACAACGTTGAAAGAACAAGGTAAAACAATAACTTCAAAGAAGACAACCAACCCAGCATTATCGTTAAAAAGGGCGCTATCCGTATCCATCACGAACGTGAAAAGTAAAATGGGTAGATATGCAGTACTTGCGCTCGCCATACTCGTATCCACAAGTTTTCTGCTAATGAATACATCAGGTAGTATACAAAACAGTAGTGAAAATGATTTTAATAAATTATACGAAGCTATTGGCGAGGGACTGTTGGATGTTGAACTTGCAGCCAGCTTTATCAGTGCAGGGGGTATGAGTCGATCTGAAGACGAGCAAAAGCCAGCTGTCGATGTAAATCAGGATATCGCAGGTCTTTATGATAAATACTTAAAAGATGAACGTGTGGAGCATGTGGTATTTGCTCAGGCAGTGAGTAACATTAAGGTCGTAATCGACGGTAAAGAACACACCATTGAAACCTCAAACAATGTCCCTGTATTTAAAAAGTTATTAGCTGGGAAAATGCCTATGGGTGAAGGTAATGAAGTGGTTGTGTCAAGTAGCTTGGGGGATATTGTAGGTCTTTCAAATAAAGAACTCATCGGTAAGACGATAGACCTCAGCGGAACATTATTCAATTGGGATTCAGGACAGCCGGTTGAGATGCCTGTAGGTACGACTACAACCATCGTTGGTGTGGCGGATACAACAATGGTTGTCGAGAATAACGGTGAGTTTAAGGAATACCCCGTCGATGACTCTTTCTTTTTCAGCAAATCATCGGTTATGGAAATGCGCGGACAAGCGAACATGGCGTCCAAAACGTCTAATTTCTCTATGAGAGCAAAGAGCCCAGAAGATATGATTTCATTGAAGGACGAGCTGTTAGCTAACGGAATTGTCCCAAATGGTAGATTTGAACTTGTGGAAGATATGGTTCGATTAAATGATCAGGCCAAAGAGCAATCGGGCTCAGCGGTCATTGTCATCAGTGTTCTTGCGTTAGTCGTATCTCTTGCTGTTTCGTTCATGACGGCAGCTATGCGTAGAAAAGAATATGCAATTTATAAAATAAACGGATACACCAATGGCCATCTGACAAAGATTACATTGTTAGAATACCTACTTGTTGGCATAGTGGCCATCGTATTGTTCTTAGTTACCTCACCACTCATTAACATGGCCATGAGGTCTTTTACAGGTTCAAGTATTCTGGATGTAACAACATTCGCTATTGCAGGTGGACTGATTATCCTACTATGTGGATTGTGTGGCATGGTTGCATCGATGGTTATCCCTACGATTAATGTGTTTACATCGTTGAAGTCAGGTGACAGATAATGATTACATTAGAAGCCATAACCAAACAATACGGTGACCAGACCATTCTTAAATCTATTGACTATCAGTTTCGAGGTACAGGGATCACCTGTATCCTTGGAGCATCAGGTAGTGGGAAGAGCACATTATTAAACCTGCTCGCAGGATTTGATACGAAGTATGATGGAACAATTACGGTATGCAATGAGAAGATCACGACGATGAATCCAGTAGAACTGTGTCAATTTCGGCAACAGCATATTGGGTTTGTTTTTCAAAGTTATAATTTGATCAGTGGTTATACGGTTGTAGAGAATATTATGCTTGCGGCAGAGTTAAATGGGAAATCAGCGGAAGAAAACCTTGAGAAGGTCTCCGCTTTACTCGCAAAACTTGGCATAGAAACGAAGGCAGGGGAAAAGGTCGAGAACCTTTCAGGAGGGCAAAGGCAACGTGTAGCGATTGCTAGAGCACTTGTGAATGATCCGCAAATCTTATTTGCAGATGAACCGACGGGAGCGCTTGATCGAGATTTATCGAATCAGATTATGGATATTTTAAAAGAAGTATCGATGGACCGGCTGGTTGTTGTCATCACCCACGATACAAAGATATGCGCTTGGGCTGATGAAGTCATATCCATTGTGGAAGGGAAGATAGAGGTTGTTTCATCAGAAGAAGCAACAGCAACAACACCTTCGCAAGCACAGGCACATACGGAATCACAGCAACGTCATGATCGTGCGAAAGTGTCTATTTGGAAGCGGGCTGTTAGGAACTTTAGAGTGCATCTTCTTCGCTATCTCACGGTTAGTGTGGTCATTGCTATCGGAATCTCATTATTTGTTGTGTCGCTCTCATCTAACAACATTATGAGCAAGTCTATTACTGAGTTCATAGAAAAGAATACCGCGTTCAATAATGGCTATATTGCGATAGATAAGAACCAAGATCCATCCACACAATTAAGTGAAGATCCTAGAATTGAAAATATCTATCATCAGTATGTGCTACAAAATTTATCGCTTGCTTTTAATGAAGAAGTGGTTAGTTTTAATGAGAAAATACCTATGCCCAAAGCGACTGAAAATATGTCTTATGGCATCATGCCGAGATCTGGGAAGAATGAGATCTCCATAACACCAAGTGTAGGTAAGAAATTTACGAATAACATTCATGAACTCATAGGCCAAAAATTAACACTTGAATATGAAGGCGAGAGTCACCTCTTAACCATTAGCGGGATTTATAACGCAGGATATGATGACTTCTTCATCAGCTCTGATGTGGAACAATCCATGTATAAGCATGTGAGAGAAGAGAAGCCGCGGTCGGTTTCTTATGATGTGATCAACTTTTCGGACATTGTAGCGGTAACTGAAGGGTTAACCAAACAACATATATCTACCAAGACAGCTGTAGAGCAAGTTGCTGCACTGGAGAATACGTTCAACAACTTAAAGAAGCTATTTATGGTTGTTTCTATTCTTATTTTATCCATAGCACTATTCCTAAGTAGCGTATTACTTGCCAAACAAACGAACGCAAGGTACCGTGAAATAGGAGTTCTAGCAGCTCTTGGCTATAACAAGCGATGGATTCGGGGGATTTTATCTGCTGAAAATATTCTCTTATCTTGTACTGCAACGGTATTTAGTATGGGAATGTTCTTCGCAATCAATTATGTATATAGCCTCTTACTAGGCGGGGATATGATAATCCGAATCTCACAAATTGTGATTACCGTGATTTCAACATTCATCATCATTCTGTTATTAAGTACGATTGTAAGTCGGAAATTGATTGCTACTGAGCCAGCGGAGGCACTTAGAAAATAAAGAGATAGCAGTCAAGGTTGTGTAATTATAGAAAACAGTCTAAACCTCTGTGTAGAAGGGGTTTAGACTGTTTTTATTCATGTTTACGGTTAGATTGTATTCGTTAAGTTGTGCGCTGAAGAGACAGGGTGAAATAAAAGGTTACGCCATCTTCCTCATTTCGCACGCCGTACTGGCTTCCATGTCGTTGTAAAATAGCTTTTACAATGGACAGGCCAATGCCCGTTCCTCCAAGTTCACGGCTACCTGAGCGATCTGCTCTGTAGAAAGTGTCCCAAATATAAGGTAGATCCTCTTCTGGAATTGGCATGCCCTCATTCGTGACTTCTAGCCGAACCGACGAATGTTCGGGTATTAACCGTATTTCCAGAAGTCCTTGAACAGGTGCATGGCGTATAGCGTTGCCAAGGAGGTTGATTAGCACTTGCTCCAATCGCTGTCGGTCCGATTCTACCCACAATTCTTCCGTATCAAGCCCAACCCATTGGGGACGGATGGATTTCTCTTTCAAGAGAGGATCCAATTTGATGAATACAGAGCGGATCGTTTCTTGAAGCGGAACCTGTGACCAATGGAGTGCAAACCGACCGCTCTCTAATTGGGATAAGTCCAGCAGATCGGCCACTAGACGAGCCATTCTTTCTGATTCCTCGATAATCACGCCCGCATATTTGTCTCGCTTCAATCCATGGGCTACATTGTCTTTGAGTGCTTCCGCATAGCCTTGGATAAGACTGACGGGAGTCTGCAACTCATGCGACACACTGGCTACAAATTGCTTGCGCAGTCGTTCAAGCTGCTTTTCTTTCTCAATATCAGCCTGCAATTTAGTGTTGGCTTCTTGCAAATCAGCCATTGTTTGCTGCAGATTGTGGGCGAGGCTGTTCATCGTTTCTGCAAGTTGGCCGATTTCATCCTTGCGGTTCATTCGTACAACTGCGGTGAAATCCAGCTTAGTCAACCGCTTAGCGACTTTGTTCAGTTGAATAAGCGGTAATGTGATGGTACGTGAAAGGAAATAAGCAAAGAGTAGAATAGGAAATGCAGCCAGTACGTAAAAATACATATAAAATCGGCTCATGACTTGAACGGCATCACCGATGGGCTGGAGTGTAGCAAGCGCAATCAGATAAGCATCTCCATCCAGAGGGTTCACTGTGTTCGGAAGCTTCACTGCGGCGATCAGCATGTTCTCGTTGTCAGCATCGAAATCTGATATTTCCGTAACCGTGACCTTGCCTGTTTCGGAGAGCATGCTAAACCGCTTGGCATCTTGCAACCAAATGCTTAAGGCACCTGATAGCTTCTCACTATAGGGGTTCAGATAGGAGGCCGGCTGGAGAGGTAGCATCTCTATGTTGTTATCATTCAATGGCGTCTTGGTGGTTGGTCTTAAATCAGAATGAATAGTAATATCGTAATTTGGTTGCATTATTGAATGTGATGGTGACATCGGAGTAGCGGGTAAGGCATTATATCCCCCGACATACACGTCTATATTATTTCCTTGCTTGTATAACGTGGCTGTTAAGCCGTAGAAACGTTGTTCGAAGTCAACGATCTCTGTTGGCTTATCATTTAGTTCATACACGCCATCGGCATATTTATGATAAATCTTCTCCAACTGCTGTGATAATTCATTGGATTTCTGATGCACATAGAAAGTGCCGAAAAATTTGGTTTGGAGAACCATCCACAGAATCGTAAATAACACCAACCCGATCAAGGTAACCCAGAATACTTTGAAATACAATCGTTCTCTCTTCATCATTAACCTCATGATTTATCTTGAAATTTGTAACCAATGTTACGTACGGTTTGGATGCAATCAGACTTGTCACCCAGTTTCTTGCGAAGACGTTTGATTTGCGTATCTACGGTGCGAGCATCTCCGAAATAGTCCATTCCCCATATGCGATTCAGAAGTGTGTCCCTTGTTAATACATGATTTGGGTGTTGGGAGAACAACAGCAACAAGTCATATTCTTTCGGCGATAATTCGAGTCGTTCCCCATAAAGATGGACCTCATGGGCTTGTTCGTTAATTTCTAAATCCCGATGACCCATTAGCTTTGCAGACCCATCGTGAGGGTTCCAACGACTTAATAATGCTTTGATTTTGGCGATCAATATTTTGGGGCTAAATGGTTTGGTGACATAATCGTCTGCTCCCAATTCGTAGCCATATAATTTATCTTCTTCCTCTGACCTAGCCGTCAACATCACAATAATCGTCTGGGAATGACTGCGAAGATGTTTGCATACTTCGAACCCATCGATGCCTGGCATCATAATATCAAGGATGACCAGATCGGGAGGGGTAAGACTTGCATATTCAAGCGCTTCATAACCATTTGCCGCTTGTATGACTTCAAAGTCCTCTTCTTCTAAATAATCTGCAATCAGTTCCCTCATCCGAGGCTCATCCTCGACGATAAGTATTAAGGGCCGCTTCGAGATGATGGACATCAAGGGATGCCCTTTCTCAGCCATGTGATTCATAACGGACATCTACTCCTTGTCATCCGATTATTTAAGGAAATCAGTATCATTTTATTGTAGTATACGGATTTTTTGTACGCAACTTTGACGCACAAGATATAAAAAAATAACCAATCACCCCGACCTCGAGAGGTCAGGGTGATTGGTTATATGTATGGGCGTAACATCCGTTAGCCAAGACTTTTAACTGGACTTTCTTGAATGATTTCAGCTATTTTTCTCCCGATTTCACTGACATCCTGAGCGATATTACTGAGGACATGTACACAAACACCACGATCTATAAACCTTAAGAGAATGGAAGAAAATCCAGGAATACCACCGGTGTGAGTAACGAGCTTACCATAGGGGGTCTCTTGAATAACCCAGCCGTAACCATAATGATAATCTTGCTCGCCATTGACAGGGGTGAACATTTGATCGATAGATGATTTCCCTAAAAGCTGTTCCGTATAAAGAGCTTGATCCCAAATATGAAGATCTTCTACTGTGGAAATAATAGCACCGGCAGAGTAGGCATTGGTGGAATTAAAGAATGGGGCATTTAAGAGTGTTCCTTCATCGCTGAAGTGATATCCTGCTGCGCGTAAATCTAATATGTAATCTGGACGGTCTAATCGAGAATCCTTCATTCCAAGAGGTTCAAAAATTTGTTCTTGTAAGTATTGTTCATAGGATTTCCCTGTAATTTTCTCTATGATGGTACCCAGAAGAATATAGCCGGAGTTGGAGTATTTGTATTGTTCGCCAGGCGAGAAATCTAATTCTTTCTGTGAGAAACGCTCTATTATTTTCTCTGGTGTAGAAGGGTGAACGGCCCATTCGAGCATGTGAGGATCATCTGTATAGTTGGCGATACCTGAGGTATGTGTCAATAAGTGATGGATCGTGATGTGATCGCCATTTGGATAATTGGGATAGTATTTACTAAGGGGATCTTCGAGATGTAATTGTCCCCGTTCAACCAATTGTAGAATACACACTCCAGTAAACGTTTTGGTAATAGAAGCAATACGGAACTTAGTCTTAATCGTGTTATTTACAGCAAGCTCAATATTTGCTTTCCCAAATGCATTGGAATAGACAATCTCTCCATGTACTGAAGCTAAGATGGCTCCGGAGAATTTCTGGTCTTGGGCTAAAGGTTCTAAATAGGCATTTATTTGCTCTGTTATGTGTGACATTTAACGTTCCTCCTTTTAAAATAATGGTCCCCACTTCATGCTAAGGTTAAAATTGGAAAAATACAAGTTGCTTATATAAGGAGGGGCACTAACACATTATGACTTCGATATTTGTGGTTATGGATGGAGAGCCTACGATATTGCAGAATTTAGATTAGCAAGAGAAATACATAGTGGGCACAATAAGGACGAAGTCGAGAAGTTATGGGATGCGTTTCTAACTGGATACAGGGACATAAGATTTATCAGTGTTAATGATATTAACGTCGTCCCTGCATTTGTTGCACTTAGACAGCTTTGGCTCTTTGGTTTATGTTTCAGTGAATCAGAGCTTATTGGAGTAGCGGACTTTGACCAGGGATTTGTGGATAGTAAGATGGATTATTTCAGGAATTTAGCTATCCGTTAAAATCACATGGATGAAGGATTTATGTATAAACGATACATCCTTTTTTCTCTAATAACTCTAACGTTTTCGTTATTTTCAAGTTATGATTCCATCTTAAATCGAGCTTCTCCAATTGTTCAAGGTTTAGAATGGCATCCGGAACTTCTTGTATATTATTCTCTCTCAAATCCAATTCAATGAGGTTTTCTAATTCACCGATTTCTTCGGGAAGTTCAGTTATTTTATTTGTTCTAAGGTT
>Ga0153923_100459_pt1 | contig 13093 bp, 16 predicted proteins | sample TSNJ007MetaG_FD_104682 | JGI IMG/M metagenome (GOLD analysis project Ga0153923, IMG submission 104682) | Attine ant fungus gardens microbial communities from New Jersey, USA - TSNJ007 MetaG | ecosystem: Host-associated > Fungi > Mycelium > Unclassified | place: USA: New Jersey, Brendon T. Byrne... | reverse complement strand
GGCAGACGTTGACGCTTTGATTGTCGGTATCCGCTGCCCTTCCTGGGCTGAGGACTTTCCTCAGCCCGTGGACGAGGACGCGGCTCAGCAGTTCTTCCAGACGGGGCTGCTCGGCCCGCGGGCCGGGATTTTCGGTGCCCGGCTGATCCGGGAGCGCGACGGCACAGCGGTTGGAACCATCGGTTTTCTTGGCCCTCCGGTCGACGGCGCAGTGGAAGTCACCTACAACATCGTTCCGTCCCGGCGGGGTCTCGGGTACGCGACTGAGGCATTGGTTGCCATCAGCCGGTTCGCCCTGGCCCAGCCGGGTGTCGAACGGGTGACCGCGTACACCGACGAACAGAATGAAGCCTCGCAGGCGCTCCTGCTGACGTCAGGGTTTATGCCGGTGGAATCCTCGGGCCCGGACCTGGCCTTCGTGCTGCACCGCAAGGCCCAGCTGCCCGACGCCGAGGGGTGAGCTGGTAGGGTCGCCCGTAACTTTCAGGGGGGACAGATGTGAACACGAGGACGGATGCTCGGACGAAGCGGGCAATGTTTCTCGCCGGATTGCTGCTACTGGTCATGGGACTCGTCTCCATCAGCGTGACGCTTCCCTACCTGTCCGGCGGCAGCGGGTGGGACGCCGGAGTCCCGTGGGTCGCCACCGGCTGCAGCATTTTCGGCATCGCCGGTGGGTTCTGGTGGCTTGCACAGTCCCGGCGGAGTCCAACGAATTCACCTCGTGCCAAGGAACGGGTTCTGCGCGACCGGGACGGCAGCTTCAACTTCAGTGTTGCCCTGCTCGGTGTATGGGTTCTCATGCTGGTCGTGGCAGTTCTGTTTTTGAAGCAGCCCACGGTAAGCACCGGGCTCCCTCCGCTGCTGGCATTGGGCTTAGTCAACGGTCTCTTTGTAGTCCCGTCCGGGGAAACTACGCCTTCCCCAATGCCAGACGACGGGCCGTCCGGAAATACCGGTTCGTAAACATCTCCTGGGTGCGCCGGTTCAGCGGTCCACCGACGGCGATGAGCAGGTTGGCGGGACGGCTGAAGGCGGCGACGCGGAAGAACAGCTGCCCGTCGTCGCTAAGCTCGACGTAGAACCCTTCTTCCCCTGCCTCGGGATGTCCGCGCAGGGTGCCGTAGCCGAAACCGGCCCGCTGTCCGCGCTCCGGGCGGCCGGCGTCGTCGACCACCGGTTCGGTGCTCCACAGCACCCGGCACGGCGCGTGCCAGCGCAGCTGCCCAATGCCAACGCCGGAGGACATCTCCAATCCCGGACGGGCCCGGGGAGTACCGGCGTCCACCCGCAGTCCGCTGCCGCGGTGCAGGTCCCAGCCCAGCACACCATCCACCAGACGCAGAAACCCCGCTTCCGGATCCGGCACGCGCACGCGTTCTTCGCGCAGCACCAGGCGGTAGTGCTGGGGCCAGCCGCCCTCCAGCGGCATCGGGTACGGACGCTCGGTCCGGCCGGGGTCCAGGTAGGTCAGTTTCCGCTGCGTCATCCCTCGGCCAGGCCCTTCCAAGCCAGGGATTCCCGGTCCCGGCGGGGAAGAGAAGCCACCACCAGGTCATAGGAGTCCTCTACGAGGTTGCGCACCAGCTCGTCCTCCAGGTTCCCGGAGAGGTCCAGCTGGTTCCAATGGGTTTTGTTCATGTGCCAGGCTCCGGTGATTTCCGGGTGCACGGACCTCAGTTGCTGGGCAAGGTCCGGTTCACACTTGAGGCTGATCATCAGGGGGTCTGCGGAGAGCGCCGAGAGAGCGAACATTTTGGCCGCCCGTCCTGCGCCTGCCGCCCGGACCTTAAAAACGGAGGACTCAGGCCCGAAGGGGAAGTCCTCAAACGTTCCGGTCAGGGACAGGCAGTACTGCCTCAGGGTTGCGGCGTCCATGGATCGACCTTAGCGCCGCGTAGGTCCCGTGCACCACAGATGGCAGGATGGAGAAACCACTAAGCACACGCACTGCTTCGGCGGCCCCACAAGGCGCCGGCAACCTTTGGAGGACGATTGGGCAAGGACCGGACGAACGCCGGCGGGAGCAGGATGACGCATGCCGCGGAGCGTGCTGCCGATTCCAAGTCATTTGAGCGGGCTGCGCGCATGGGCTACGTGGCCAGCGGCTTGCTGCACGCCCTGATTGGCCTCATTGCACTGCAGATCGCCTTCGGTGACGGCGGCAGCGCGGACTCCTCGGGTGCGATGTCCGCGCTCGCTTCCCGGCCGGGCGGCATCTTCCTGATCTGGGCCTGTTTCCTCGGCTGCCTCGCACTGGCGCTCTTCCAGGTCACCCGCACGTTCCTTGATTCGGCCGGCAGCCGGCAGGACGTCTGGAAGAAACGTGCCACCGACGCCGGCTCAGCCGTTGTCTACGGCGCCATCGGCATCAGCTTCGGAGTTTTCGCGCTTGGCGGTTCCAGCGACAGCGGGCAGAACCAGGCCACCTGGACCGCCCGGCTCCTCAGCCAGCCCGCCGGGCAGGTCCTGGTGGGCCTGATCGGAGCGGTGGTCGCCGGCATCGGCATCTACTTCGTCTACAAGGGCGTGATGCGGACGTTCCGGAAGGACCTCGGACCGGTTCCGGCTGGAACCTGGCGGCGTGCCGTAACCGTCACCGGGATCACGGGCTTCACCGCCAAGGGCATCTCACTGCTCATCCTGGGCGGCCTGGTCATTACGGCCGCCGCCACTGCGGACCCGCAGAAGTCCAGCGGCCTCGACGGCGCCCTGCACGCCTTGAAGGAGGCGCCCCAGGGTTGGCTGGCGCTGGGCGCCGTCGGGGTTGGGCTGATCTGCTACGGCCTGTACCTGGGCATCATGCGGGCCCGGTTCGGCAAGCTCTAGGCCTGCCACCAGGCGTCGAGTTCCGCCAGCGGGTCAGCGTCCCACGGCGTGGGCAGCACCCCGCCCATGTAGCCGGCAAACCATTCCTTAACCTCGGGTGACTGGTACGCCTCTTTGAGCGCAGCGGCCTTTTCGGTTTCGGCGAACTCCGCAGTTCCGGCGACGACGCAGCGGAAGGGAATCTGGTCGGCTTCCTTTTCGAACGCCAGGGCGTCCTCCGGCGTGTGTCCGATTTCCGCGGCCAGGCGCACGAACAGGAATCCGGCGTCCACGTCCGGCAACGTCTTGGACAGCGACTGCTGGTCCACTTCCACGAAGGTCAGGTTCTTCGGGTTGGCGGTAATGGTCTCCTGCGACGTGTGGATCACGCCAACACCGTCCTTCAGCTCCAGCAGTCCGGCGTCGCGCAGCAGCAGCAGGGCGCGGCCGTTGTTTGAGGGGTCCACCGGCAAGGCGATCCGGGCACCGTCGGGCAGTTCCTGCAGGCTGGAGTAGCGTTCGGACCAGATGCCGCCGGGTGAGCCGTAGACGTAGAACAGCGGCTGCACTTCCAGCTTCTGGTCCACGTTGAACTGCTGCAGGTAGGCGCCGTGCTGGAAGTAGTTGGCATCGAATTCGCCGTTGGAGACGGCCAGGTTCGGCTGCACGATGTCGGTGACGTAAGTGGGTTCCAGCGTCCAGCCCTTGGCCTTGAGCAGTTCGACGGCGATCTTCGTCGGCTCCTGATAGGGGGCGGACTCGGTGACGATGATCTTGATGGTTTTGTCATTCGCGGCGGACGCCCCGCCGGTGAGGCCGCAGCCGGTGGCGGCGGTGAGCGAGGCGGCGCCTGCGCCGGCCAGGGCCAGCTTGAGAAAGTTCCTGCGTTCCATGGTTGTCCTTCGTAAGGGATGGGTGACGTGAGTGGTTACCGGTAGGCGGAGGGAACGGGATCGGTGCCGTTGAGGAAGTAGCGGCCGAGCTCGTTGTATTTGTAGGCCACCGGGTCGTGGAGGGTGTGGGTGCGGACGTCCCGCCAGTAGCGGTCGAAGCCGTATTTGCTGCCCGCGGCCCGGGCCCCCGTGACGTCGAAAATCCGTGCGGTGACGTCCAGGGAGACCTCGTGCGCGGTGATCTTCGCGGCGGCGATCTGCTCCGCCACTCCGGCCCGGTCTGCGGCGGTCAACTCCTCCCCGGCATCCCAGGCCCACTGCAGGGCAGTAGTGGCCTGGTCCACGACGGCGGCCAGTGCCTGGAGCCGGGCGGCGAAGGAGCCGTAGTGGTTCTGGATAAACGGATCCTCCGCGGCGGTCTCCACCTCGGCGTGGAACCAGGGCCGTGCGCCGGTCAGCGTGTAGTCCCGGGCCGCAAGGACGGCGCCCTCGGCGGCCGCGAGGTAGGCGTGCGCGAAAAGCAGCTGGAAGGCGGGGGTGGTGAGGACCTGGTGCGGCTGCCTCTCGCCGTCGTGCGCTCCCAGATTGGTGATGACGTCCGTGTCCGGCACAAACACGTCCCGGAATTCGATGGTGTTAGTGGCCGTGAGCCGGGAGCCGAGCACATCCCAGTCGTCGTGGCGGATCACGCCCTCGGACGCGGTGTCGATGATCAGCGCCAGCCGGTCACCGCCGTCCACAACCGCCCGGCCGTAAATCCGCTCGGCGACCCGGCTGCCGGTTGAGAACGGCTTTTTGCCGGTGACAAGGTAGCCGCCGTCGACGCGGCGGGCGGTGGCCTGCGGTCCCTGCGGCGTGCCGGTGGAGGACCAGAGCCACTGCTGGGCCAGGCATTCCTCCGCCAGTGCCTGGCCGCGTTCCTCGTCCAGGTCGATGTACGGGAAGGACTGGAAGATGTAGTGGTACCCGAGCAGCTGGCCAATGGAGTTATCCGCCCGCGCGATCCGCTGCACAATCTCGAACGCCGTTTCCCAGTCGATTCCCGCCCCGCCGAAGCGGGTGGGAATGGTCAGCGGCAGCAATCCGGACCGGCGCAGGACCTCCACTTCGGTGAAGGGCGGCTTGTTCGCCAGGTCCCGTTCCAGGGCATCGGCCCCGAGGATGGCGGCGGCCTCGTCAGCCAGCGCGAACCAGTGGTCCTGGCCGGCGCTGGTGCTGCGGCCGTAGCGGTGGAGCAGGCTGGCGGTCATCGGGTTTCTCCTGCGGTGGCAAGGCCGGGGTATTCGGGAGCGGCGGCGGTGAAGGCGCCCCGGAAGCGGGCAGCCGGGTGGCGTTCGTTCAGCAGCGGTCCGTTGTCCGCGCCGAAGAGCTTTTCCCGCAGGGTTCCCGGCGCATACTCGCTCTGGGCGAGTCCGCGGCGGCGCAGTTCAGGCAGCACGCCGTCGATGAAGTCGGTGTAGGAACCGGGCAGGATGGCATTGATGATGTTGATGCCGTCCACACCGGCGTCCTGCCAGCGCTCCAGCTCATCGGCGATCTGTTCCGGGGTGCCGGTGAGCTGCTGCGCTTCGGTCCGGTAGCGGGCCACATCGGCCAGGGTTGGGTTGCCGCCGGGGGTGGAGTCGATGATGGCCTGCAGCACGCCGCGCCCGCCCTCCGTCTGCACGTCGCCGAGCGGGGTCTCGAGATCCAGGCCGCCGAGGTCGATCCCCAGGCCGCCGCCGATGTGCGCGATCACGGCGTCCAGGTCCAGGTATTCGTCCAGCTCGGCCTTCTTCCGCTGCGCTTCGGCTTCGGTGCCGCCCACCACGAAGGAGAGTCCGGTGAACACCAAGACGTCCTCCGGCCGGCGTCCGGCATCGACGGCGCGGGACCGGACGCCGGCGGCCACCTTGGCGGCGTGGGCGGGGTTGGGCGCGAAAATGAAGGTGGCCTCGGCGTTGGCGGCCGCGAACTGCTGGCCGCGGCCGGAGCTGCCGGCCTGGAAGAGCACGGGGGTGCGCTGCGCTGAGGGTGCGCTCAGGTGCGGTCCGTCAATGGAGTAGCGCTCGCCGCGGTGATGGATCTTATGGACCTTTTCCGGGGCCGCGTGCACGCCGCTGGCCTTGTCCTGGATCAGCGCGCCGTCGTCCCAGGAGCCTTCCCACAGCTTGTACACGGCTGCGGTGTACTCATCTGCCCAGTCATACCGGCGGTCGTGTTCCGTGAGCCCGGCGCCGTCGAAATTGCGGTGTGCGTTCTCCAGCACCGAGGTGACGATGTTCCAGCCGGCGCGGCCGTCCGTGAGGTGGTCCAGCGTGGACATCTGCCGGGCGAACTGGAAGGGGTGGCTCTGGACCACCGATGATGTCGCGGCCAGCCCGATGTCCGTGGTGGCTCCGGCCAGCGCAGCGAGCAGCAGCACGGGATCGTTGGCCGGCACCTGCAGGCCGCGGCGCACATGGGAGGCCCACCCGCCGTCGTGGTTGCTGTACAGGCCGACGACGTCGGCGAAAAAGAGGGCGTCGAACTTCGCCGCTTCGAGCTGCCGGGCCAGGTCCGTCCAGAAGCCGAGTTCGTTGAAGCGGTGCTGCTCGGCCTCGGGGTGGCGCCACTGGCCGCCGCGGATGTGGCTGGTGGTGTTCATCAGGAACGCGTTGAGCAGCAGGCGCGGCCGCGGCCCGGAAAAACGGGTGCTGGGGATAGGCATGGTGGTTCTTTCGGTTGAAGGCTAAAGACGCTTGTCAGCGCGCCGGGAAATCCAGGAGCCGCCCAGCTGGACGGCCTGTACCAGCAGGATCATCAGGATGATGGCGGTGATCATCAGTCCGGTCTCATAGCGGTAGTAGCCGTAGCGGATGGCGAAGTCGCCGATTCCGCCGCCGCCCACAAGGCCGGCCATCGCGGAATAGGAGATGAAGCTGACCGTCATGATGGTCACGGAGCTGATCAATCCCGGCCGGGCTTCCACCAGCAGGACGTCGCGGACAATCTGGCTCCGGGTCGCACCCATGGAGCGGGCTGCTTCCACCACTCCCCCGCCGAGGGAGGTGATGTTCTGCTCCACGAACCGGGCAAAGTACGGGATCGCGTTGATGGTCAGCGGTACGATCACCGCCGCGGTGCCGATGGTGGTGCCCACGACGAACCGGGTAAACGGGATGATGGCGATCAGCAGAATCAGGAACGGGAAGGACCGGACCAGGTTGACCAGCGAGTCCAGGATCCGGTGCAGCTGGGGTTTGTGGACCAGCCCGTTGGGACCGAGCGCATACAGCAGCACCCCCAGCGGGGTGCCGATCAGCACCGCCAGGGGAATGGCCACCAGGAGCATGATGCCGGTCTGGCCCAGCGCGGTGAGCAGTTCCGGCCAGACTTCGATGATGCGCTCAAGCATGGTGGGCTCCTTCGAGCCGGCTGGCGGCGGTTCTTTCGGCACGGTCCAGGCTGATGTCGTCCGAGATCAGGTAGCGGCCGATCGAGGTGGCGGGGCTGAACCCCGGCCGCTGCAGCTCGGTGAGCGCGAACTGCTCCACCACCCGCCCGTCCTCCATCACTGCCACGTTGTCCGCAATCGCCTTGATGACGTTCATTTCGTGGGTCACCACCACGATCGTGATGCCGAAGCGGGCGTTCACGTCGCTGAGGTACTGCAGCACGGAGGCGGTGGTCCGCGGGTCGACGGCGGAGGTGGGCTCGTCGCACAGCAGCACTTTCGGCTCGGTGGCCAGGGCCCGGGCGATGGCCACCCTCTGCTTCTGCCCGCCGGAAAGCTTGGCCGGGTACGCTTCCGCTTTTTCGGACAGGTCAACGACGGCGAGCGCCTCGAGTGCCCGGCGGCGGCGCTCCGCGGCGTTTTTGACGCCGGAGAACTTCAGGGAAAGCTCAACGTTCTGCGCCGCAGTGCGGTTGTTAAGCAGATTGAAGTGCTGGAAGATCATGCCGATCCCATGCCGGGTGGCGCGCAGGGCTGTGTCATCCAGTGCCGTCACGTCCACGCCGTCCACCAGGACCCGGCCTGAGGTGGGGCGCTCCAGCAGGTTGATGTTGCGCAGCAGCGTGGATTTGCCGGCCCCGGAGAAGCCGATGATTCCCTGGATGCTGCCACGCGGGATCTCCAGCGACACGTCATCCACGGCGGTAAAGCTGGATTCTCCGGTGCCAAAAACGGTCGAAACATTCTCGATCCGAATCATGCCGTCCTCCTTCGGTCATTGCCCGGCAAGAGGTGAGCACCGCACGGCATCCCGTGGGTGCGCTGAGGCGAACCCACGGGGGACCAAAAGAAAGCGGGTGCTTCTCCATCGGTCCTGGCGGTAGCACCCCTCTCCTCCGCAGGATTACGGAAGGGGTTGCTGCGGCGTCATGGAGCCAGGTCTCTCAGCCGCTCTGGATGGTTATGGGTCCATAAAAGCCGGGGAGGCCCCGGATGGACAAGAAGATTTCCGCGTATGGCCCGGTGCGTCGCTCTGTGACGCACCCGGCGTCACACTACGGCTTTGTGACGTCACGCGAGCGGCGGGCGTTTCCTGCGCTCCGGGGCGGCGGCCCGCCGCCTGCCGCCGGTAGGGCAGGATGGTTTTGTGCCGTGTTTCGAACTCTCTCCCTGCCCTCCCCGGGCGGATTCCCGGGCAGCGGCCGCTGCCGGTCCGGGCCCAGCATGAGGGGCTGGCTTTTCCTTGGGTGCGCCATCGTGCTGGAGGTGGCCGGCTCCCTCTCGCTGAAAGGCGCGCTCTCCGCTCCCGGCTGGTACGCCGTCGTGGTGACCGGCTATGTGGGCGCTTTCGTGCTGCTTTCGGCCACGCTGCGGACCGGAATGCCGCTGGGCGTGGCCTACGGAATCTGGGGAGCTGCCGGCGTCGCGCTGACCGCCGTGATGTCCTTCTTCCTGTTCGCGGAGCCGGTGACCCCCTTGATGGCCCTGGGCATCCTGGCCATCATGGCCGGCGTCCTCTGCGTGGAGCTGGGACGGCAGGCGGCGGAGAAGCGGTCAGGAGGAGAGGCTTGATGGCGTGGCTCTTCCTCTGCACGGCCATCGTCTTCGAGGTGGGCGGCACCCTGTGCCTGCGGATGTCCCTGGAGAACAAGCGCTGGTACGCCGGTGTTCTCACGGGCTACCTTGTGGCCTTCACCATGCTGGCCCTCACCCTGGCCGGCGGGATGGCCCTGGGCGTGGCCTACGGGATCTGGGCCGCTGCCGGCGTGGCGCTGACCGCGGTCCTGGGGCGGATCCTGTTCAAGGAACCCCTGACCTGGCTGATGGGGCTGGGCATCGTCCTGATCATCGGAGGTGTGCTCCTCGTGGAGATGGGTGCGGGAGGATAGGAGGCGTGACTCATTCCGAACGTCCCGCACTCTCCCCCGCCCTGAGCGGGTCAGAGTTCCGCCGCTGGTACTGGCTCAAGGAAGAGCTGCAGGCTTTTGCCCGTCACCAGGGTCTGCCCGCTTCGGGTTCCAAGGAAGTTCTGGGCGAGCGGACCGCGGCGTTCCTGGACGGCAAGCCCCTTCCCGCCGTGCCTGCCCCGGCCGCCAGGAAGGACAGTGCCCGCCGCCTGGTGCCCCCGCTGACCATCCACACCGTGGTCCCGGCCGGGCACCCCTGCAGCCAGGTCCTGCGTGAGTTCTTCGTGAACGCCCTGGGCCCCGGGTTCCGGTTCGACGCACCCATGCGGGAATTTTTCGCCGGCAATGACGGCACGGCAACCATGGGCGCTGCGCTCGACCACTGGCACGCGACCCGGGACAGCGCTGCCCGCCCGATTGGGGCGCAGTTTGAGCTGAACCGTTTCTCCCGGGACTGGCACACCCGCAATCCGGGCGGTACCCGGCAGCAGATGCTGGCGGCTTGGAAGGCCCACCGCTCCCTGCCTGTAGACCAGCGGCTGCCCTAGAGGCCGTAGCGCCCGGCTTCGATCACCGGGCAGGTATCCATCACGACGTCGAGCCCGGCATGGTGCGCGCGCTGGGCTGCCGCTTCATCAACCACACCCAGCTGCAGCCAGACGGCCTTGGCGCCGGCTTCGATGGCCTGGTCCACCACGCTGCCCACCCTCGCGGAGTTCACGAAACAATCAACCACGTCGATCTGGCCGGGGATCTCAGCGAGGCGGGTGTACCCCTTGTTTCCGTGGACGTCCTCGCCCTTGAGGTTTACGGGGATGATCTCCATCCCCAGCGTCTCCTGAATGAACCGGGAGACGCCTACGGCAGGACGCATCGGGTTGTTGGACAACCCCACTACCGCCCATCGGCCGCGGGCGGAGAGCAGGCGCGAAATGACCTCGGGATCGTTACGGTGCGTCATGTGGCCGCTTCCTCCGGTCGGTCGGTCTGAAGACATTCTTACCTTACGCGCCGGCAGCTCCGGCGGTGGAGGGCAGCTTTGCGCCCTAGGCGAGGAAAGCCTCGACGGCGGCGGCCAGTTCGACGTCTTCGATGCCGTGCCATCTGCCCTCCAGGAGCTGGAAGGATCCTTCGGGGAGCAGCTCCGCGGTATTCCGCGCCCAGTCCTTCAGCCGTTCGTCGCTGCCGCTGCTGGCCAGGACCAGTACCGGAACCCGGATGCCGGTCAGGCTGCGGACATCGGTGTCGATCATCAGCGTGAGATCGTAGGAAATGGTGTGCGCGGCGGGCTCAAACGGGCTGGGCTCGGAGGAGCGGATCATCTCTGCCGGAACTCCGATGGACTCCTGGAAGAGCCGGATCGCGCCGGCCCGGTCATCTGCTTCGATGAGCGCTGCGAGCTGGGGTCGGATGTCCTCCCCGGAGCTGCCGTCGCTGGACAGCGGCGGCTCAACGGCCACGACGCTGGAGATCACAGCGGATTCAGACGCCGCCCGCAGCGCCAGGATGGCCCCGGAGGAGGTGCCCAACAGATCTGCTGCCCCGCCGGCCGTTTCCACCACGGCAAGGAGATCGTCAACTTCGGATTCGGCCGTGTATTCCTCCCCGTCGCCGCTTTCACCCTTTCCCCTCCGGTCATAGGTGTAGACGGTGTGGCCCGCGGCAAGCCGCTCGGCGACACCGGCCATTCCCGAGGTGGTCCGGTCCATCATGATCGGGTCCACCACCACCAGGGGAGGGCCGTCCCCGTGCCGCTCCCAGGCGATCGGGGTTCCATCGGCGGACAGCACGCGCCCCGAGGCGCCGGCTGAGGGGTCCATGGCTGCTCCTTCACTGGAGTTGGGGCCGCTGACGGCCGTCATTCCACGGTAGGAGCGCCTCCGGGCAGGGTCAATGGGCGGGTGCTTCCGGCCGCCGGTGAGCGCGGAGCGCGGGCAGCGGCTCGTCCACCAGGGCGCTGCGGGTCACCCTGCGGGCCCGCTGGAGCGCCGGCCCCTCGTCCATGAGGATCGCAGGGAAGGGGTGCCAGTTTCGCAGGGCTCACCGCAGGCGATCCCGCCCGGGCGCCCGCCACGCCGATGCGTACACTGTAAACAAACGAGGTATACACTGTAAACACCGACGTTTACGAAAGGGGTGCCGATGGCCCGGTCCCTCCCGCTGCACCCCGATGCAATTGCCGCTGCCGCCGTCCGGATTGCCGACGCCGAGGGCCTGGACGCCGTCAGCATGCGCCGGGTGGCGGGCGCGCTCGGCGTCTCTGCGATGGCCCTCTACCGCCATGTCGCTGACCGCCGTGCCCTCCTGCTGCTGATGGCCGACGCCGCCAAGGACTTCGCGCTCCTACCTCCTGGCGTGGCCACCTGGCAGGCGACGCTCGAACATATGGCGGACGCCCAATGGCAGGCATTCCAGGCCCATCCCTGGCTGCTGAGCATCGTGCTCACTCCCCGGCGGCTGGTGAACCTGGCGACACCGGGCGAGGTGGAGCTGCTGCTCTCCCGGCTGCGGGGCGCCGGACTCACCGAGGAGCAGGGCTTCGACTGCCTGCTGGGGATCTCTGCCGCAGTTATCGGCGCAGCCTCAATCACAGCGGCGGCGCAGTCCGGCCCCGAACATTCCGGACCTGGCGACCAGGCGCAGTGGAACCCCGGGGCCGTGGCCCGGTTCCCGCTGGCGGCCCGGTTCCAGGATCAGGGCATCAGCTCCGCAGCCTCCCGCCGCTCACTGGACTTCGTCGTCGCCAACTTCATCCGCGGCGTCGAACAGGCGCTTAGCCAATTCCCCGGCTCCGCAACGGGCCCGGGTTCATGGAAGGAAGAAAATGCAACTGAAGGATAAGACTGCAATCATCACCGGCGGTGCGGGCGGAATCGGACGAGGAATTGTCCGCAGATTCCTGTCCGAGGGCGCGAAGGTTGCCGTGGTGGACATTGACCAGGCCCAGGGCGACCAGCTGCTGGCCGACCTCGACGGCCTGGGAGACGTCATCTTCATCGCCAAGGACATCTCCAAGGAGGAGAACGCCGCCGCGATCGTGGCCGAAACCGTGGAGCATTTCGGTGCCCTGGACATCCTGGTCAACAACGCCCATGCCTCCAAACAGGCGCCGATCATGGAGACCACCCAGGAGATGTGGGACCTCTCCTTCGGCACCGGCACCATGGCAACGTTCCACCTGATGCGCGCCGCGTACCCGGAGCTGAAGAAGACCCGCGGCAGCATCGTCAACTTCGCTTCGGGCGCCGGCATGAAGGGGCTGCCGAACCAGGCAACCTACGCCGCGGCGAAGGAAGCCATCCGTGCCATCTCCCGGACCGCTGCCAATGAGTGGGCTGCGGACGGCATCCGCGTCAACGTGGTCTCCCCCATTGCCCTGACGCCGGGCATCGTCCAGTGGAGCCAGGCCTTCCCCGACGCCTACCAGGAAGTCGTGGATGCGGTCCCCCTGGGCCGCCTCGGCGATCCGGAAACGGACATCGCCCCGATCGTTGTGTTCCTGGCCAGCGAACAGTCCAAGTACATGACCGGTCAGACGCTGATGGCCGACGGCGGTTCCATCAAGCTGTACTAGGCCGCCCTAGCCCTTGACCGCCGGGGCGAAGCGGTACCTGGCGCCCCGGTGGGTTTCGGGCAGTTTATCGCCGGCGCCGAAGAGCTTGTTGCGCAGCGTTCCGGGCGCGTATCCGGAGGGGTAGGCGCCGCGCTGCTGCAGCTCCGGCACCACGAACTCCACCACGTCCTCGAACGTCCCGGGGGTGATGGCGTAGGCCAGGTTGAAGCCGTCGACGTCGGTTTCCTCCACCCAGCGGATCAGCTCCTCGGCAACCTCGGCACCGGAACCCACCAGCCGCGGGCCCAGCCCGCCGATCCCGGCGGATTCGGCAATGTCCCGCACGGTCCAGGGCTCGCCGTCGTCCTTCACCTTCTGGAAGTTCGCGGCGGCTGACTGGATGGCGTTGGATTCCACGTTGCCCAGCGGTTCATCCAGGTTGTAGGTGGAGAGGTCCACGCCCATCCACCCGGACATCAGTGCGAGTGCGCCCTCGTCGCTGGTGTAGCGCTGGTAG
>Ga0153923_100458_pt1 | contig 13112 bp, 10 predicted proteins | sample TSNJ007MetaG_FD_104682 | JGI IMG/M metagenome (GOLD analysis project Ga0153923, IMG submission 104682) | Attine ant fungus gardens microbial communities from New Jersey, USA - TSNJ007 MetaG | ecosystem: Host-associated > Fungi > Mycelium > Unclassified | place: USA: New Jersey, Brendon T. Byrne... | reverse complement strand
TTGTGAATTTTGATGATTAGGATTGGTAGGAGGCAGATATGGAAAACAGTAAATTGGAAGAATTACATGCGCTTTATATTAGTTTAATACCATTGCTCCAAAAGTGTAATACCCGCGAAAATATTGACCGTTCTGATAAATTAGGCAATAAAAATCAAGTCATGGCTATTATGATAATTGGAAAAGCAGAAACGATCTCAATGACTTTCCTAAGTAAGTTTATTAACATGGAAAAAGGAAGTCTGACAACCCTAATTGATTCTCTCGAAAAAATGGATTATGTGAAACGGTTAGATGATCCCAATGATCGTAGGAAAAAAATGCTTTCATTAACTGCCGAGGGTATAATTCAACTGCGAGTTATTGAGGAACAATCGAAAAAGTCATTTGCTGATATGATAGTCAAATTAAATGAGTCCGAGATAGACGAAATGTTTACAAGTCTTAAAAGTTTAGTCAAAATACTTCGTAAAATTAACTGAAGTATTATTTTTCAAACTTCGGGCCAACTTGGCCCGAAGTGGCAGTAAGTATTATCTTCGCTTTTAGGCGATAAGGTGAAACAGTGATTTTTCCTGTATATAAAACTAATTATTCGAGGTTGCAAATATGAAATCAATAAAAAGAATTTCTCCTGTCCTTATACTGTTATGTTTACCCGGCCCAATATTATTGTGGGGGATGCGGGGAGTTATTGCGGCGGCTATTGCAGAAAAGGATATTTGGCTGATTGTAAGCAGTGTTGCAATGCTGCCAGGTATTTATTATTTTATTTTGTTTTTGGTATGGCGAGGAATCGTTGGAGTATTAGGCTGTAAGAGGATGGAACGGCGTTTATCGAATGAGAACTTTCATGTTGATTGCAAGCTAACAGACCTGGGAACTTCCTTGTCCCTATGGATTGACGAAGAAAAGGGGAGAATAGCAATTTTAAGCAATAGAAACCCGTTTTCCGGTCAGATTTTCTCTGCAAGCATCTTTACGAATGTAGAGATTGAAGATAAAGGTACCGAAATGGTTTTAAGAAAATTGAGCTTGAAAATTCAAGCGGATGGCGAGCCAATTACTATTATTCTGTTTAATATTCCCGAAAGGACAGTGCTGCGAAATTCCCAGATGGCACAAAAGGCTCTTTCTACAGCAACCTCTTTGCAACGAAGTATTCAAAATGCAGTCCAATTTTCAATTAATAATTTGGATTAGTGTCATAATGAAAACAATTTGCGTTCGCTTTCGTTTCCAAAGGTGATGTAAGCCAAATATGCCAAAGGCAAAAAGTGAGGACACTGGAAAAACCAGCCAAAAGACCGCAAGCAGTCCATTGGCTGGTTTTTTTTAATAATCCAATTCACTTTTCTTCCTTAAATATAATTTTCAATATCGGATAAAATACCCAGAAGGATATCACGCAATTGATCACCATCGTAATCCCATCGGCAATCCGTTCTCCTGCACCGCCCATTCCCATCGTCTCCATGAACAGCGTATAAATCGGTGCTTTATAAAGTCCCTGCAAAGCCGCCGCACTGATGGAAATGATAATATAAGCAATCACATACCAGACAGCTGCCCTGGCAATGTTGGCATTGGATTTAAAAGTCACCTTTCTCTGCACAAAGAAATTGATCGTCTGGGCAATCGCCATCGTTATCTGCACCGCAAGGAAATATGCAAAACCGCCCCCGCCCCCGGCACTCAGGGCCCCGGCCGCATAATTAAATACATAGTAGGTACTTCCGTCCAGGTTTGTCCCCACCGGAAGCACCTGAAAGTTCATCTCCACCAGCCCTGCACCCTCCAATAATCCACGAAATACCGGCATCATGATAATCTGCAACACGGTTATTCCGTTAGAAACCAGAAAGAAGACCAGAAATTGGGCAATCTCGGAATGTTTCCCGGCAAATCTTCCCCAGCCTGTTTTTATTTTTTCAACCATTCTCTTTCCTCGCTGTTCTATTATTGCTGTAAGCGTTTTTCGTAGGCTTTATTGTCCCTTCGGTTTTTGAAAAACCCGGCAGCAATCTCTCCCAGGCCACGGAAGAAATGACCATTTACCATCCGGACCATTCCCCGCACCATTGCCATACTGACAATCCCGTTTGTCATCTTCGCAATCCCGCGAAACGGCATATAGTAGATGAAGAGGATGTTCAGATCCGGTTTGCCTTTCTCTTCGCTCCTGTTCTTCAAGCGGGTCAGTATCTTATAGATCAGGCGGGCAATCCTCGATTTTGCATAATACAGCTGACATAGCGCATCATTGACACCTAACTCGCCGGACCATCTTCCGTCGGGTATCGGATGACCGAGCAGCCATTCAAATTCTTCCGTTTTTACGTCCTGAACGATACCGGAATAGTAAGCCGGCAGCCGCTCTTTTTCATAAGGGAACGCTGTTGTCGTTCCGGCAACTGTTAATTGCCCGGTCAGCTTAATATCGACTACACTAGAACCAATCATCAAATCATAGGTACCGCCTTCAATCTCCCACCGGTTAGTTTTTACATTCCAGTACCGGAAGGTATAGTCATCGAAAGGAATTGAAACGCGTTTACTCTCACCGGCATTCAGGAAGATCTTCTGAAAGCCTTTCAGTTCCTTTTCCGGGCGGAATACATTTGCCTCTTTGCAGCCGACATAGAGCTGCACCACCTCCGCTCCATCCACAGCTCCGGTATTGGTAACGGTTACGGCTACGCCTTCCGGGGTAATATCCAAATCAGAGAAGGCAAATGAGGTGTAGGACAAGCCGTATCCAAAAGGAAAGTGAATACGGACCTTGCTGGTATCATAATAACGGTACCCAATGTATAATCCTTCCCGGTATTCCGCATTTCTCTCCACGCTGGGAAAATTGCGGAAAGCCGGTGTGTCCTCATATCGTAGCGGATAGGTTTCATTTAATCTTCCGGAAGGATTGACTTTGCCGGTGATGACATCCATCATCCCAGATGCTCCGGCCTGTCCGGACAGATAGCCATGCAGCAATCCTTTCAGACAATAATGCCAGGGCATTTCCACTGCCGCACCGGCACTGAGTACTCCCACCAGATTGTTATTTACTTTTACCAGATCCTCCAGCAACCCAATCTGATTCTGCGGAATCCGCATGTGGATTCGGTCAAGTCCTTCTACTTCATTGATTTCCGGCAAGCCGAAACAGTAAATCACCACATCTGCGGCGGCCGCCAGATCAAGCGCTTCCTTCTTCAGGGCTTCCTTCTCTTCGCCGTTTCTCAAATAACCTCTGGCTGCACCGACGCATTCCAAATGATAGTTTTTGATCACCTCTGTCATCCCTTCGACGGACGTCGGATTGACTAAAGAAGAACCGGCTCCCTGATATCTGGGGACAAACGCAAAATCGCCAATCAGGGCAACCCTGGTACCAGTTTTCAGTGGTAATATCTCATCTGTATTCTGCAGCAGTACGATACTTTCCGCCGCCGCTCTGCCGGCGAGGGCATGGTGTGCTTCTGGCGTAAATCCGGCGGCCGTTTTTTCATTTTTGTTCAGCGTTATGACCGCCTCTAAAAGATCATCCACACAGGTATCCAGTGCCTCCCTTGACAGTCTTCCGTTTTCCACGGCCGCAACCAATTCTCTGGCCGGGTCCAGCCCAGGGGCAGGCATCTCTAATGTCGAGCCTGCCGCCACGCCAAGGACATGGTCATTGGACCCGCCCCAATCGGTGATTACGATCCCGTCAAAGCCCCAGTCGTCGCGGAGAATCTCCCGCAGCAAATGATGATTTTCATTGGCATAGGTTCCGTTCACCTCGTTATAGCTGGTCATGATGGACTTCGCCCCGCCTTCTTTGACTGCTATCTCAAAGCCGGTCAGGTAAATTTCCCTAAGGGTACGTTCATCCAGCACGGCATTCATAACCATCCGTCTAAGTTCCTGGTTATTTACCGCGAAATGCTTCGGGCACGCATAAGGGCCTTTTTTCTGGATCCCCCGTACGTAAGCTGCTGCCATTTTGCCGGCCAGATAGGGGTCTTCACTGAAGTATTCAAAGTTACGCCCGCAGAGCGGACTCCGCTTCATATTCAGTCCCGGACCCAGGACGATGCTGACCCCCTGGGCCACGGCCTCCTCCCCCAGTGCCGCTCCCACCGCCTCCCCCAGGCTGATATCCCAGCTGTTCGCGACCGTTGCCGCAGTCGGGAAACAGGTGGCCGGATTTGACGGATTAAGCCCAAGGTGGTCGGCCGCCCCGGCCTGCTTGCGGATTCCGTGAGGGCCGTCGGCACAGAAGATGGAAGGGATCTGATGTTTCGGTAAATCTCTGGTCTCCCATACTGTCTTTCCGCTTAACAGTGCTGCTTTTTCCTCTAATGTTAATTTACCAATCAAGTCACTGTGCTTCATAATCAGACTACCTTTTCTTTTTTCTTTCTTAAGTATCCTCTGACAACCAGAACTTCACATGCCAGCCAGAGAATTGCCAGCACCGCATCGACCGTGTACATCGTCTGCATCCAGGACGGAATGCTGCCCGGTACATAATTTTCATAAATACCGCTGTTGACTACAGTATAGAATACATTCCTGGTAGCCTGACGCATCGCCAGCACCGATGTCGGACTGGTGGTATCTGTCATAATTGCTTCATTTCCGGCAGTTCCCAGCATAATGTCGGTACCGCCGCGAATGGCCCGGTCAGCATCCATATATCCGTAATTGCCAAAGTAATCGGACAGAACCATCCCACGGAATCCCCATTCGCCGCGGAGAATGTCCGTCTGTATTTCCTTACAGCCGCCAACCCACTCCGTTCCCAGGTAATTGTAAGCTGACATAATAGCGATTGTGCCAGGCTGTGTATTCTTTACACAGTACTCAAATGGACTTAAATACAACTCCCTGGCACTCTGCTCTGTCATCCAGGTACAAAGCAGGGCATTTCTGTTGATTTCCTGGTCATTGAAAGCAAAATGCTTCAGGTATGGATAGGCACCGGCAGCTACCGCCCCCTTTGATTCTGCCAGACCCATTCTTGCACTTAACACACCATCCTCTGAATAATACTCAAAGTTACGTCCGGCAAATGCACTGCGGTGCATATTCATCGACGGGGCATACCAGCCAATAATGCCAAAATCAAGCAATTCCAAACAGATTCCCTGCCCTGCCTCATAAGCCAGATCCTCATTCCAGGTCTGGGCAATGATGATTTCCGAACAGTATCCGGTGCCAAACGCACTGTGGGTGGTAGAGTTTACCCCCTGTGGACCATCCGTATCATAGGTGCCAAGTTTCTTAACCGATTCCACTGCTACCGTCTGATGTCCGCCATAAGCAATCAGGTTGACCATCTCATCGATTCCCACCTGGTCAAGCAGTGTTTCCCATCTTGGATCGTCATAATCCGCACCACGCAGTTCAAAGAGTTCCATGCCATTTTTTGCACCGGTCACCGGCATCACATCATCCGGGTTATTGAACTGGGCCGGGTCATAAGTTCCATTACCGGTTACCACACCATGAACCTCATAATCAGTGGGAGCCGCAACCGCCTGCTCATAATTGGCAAAGCCATTTTCACGGGAAAGATAAGTCCGATTACCTTCAGCAAATCCCAGTCTGTTTTCGGCAACATCAAGATCACCGTTGTGAGTATTGTTCTCATCGTAAATAACATCGCCTGCTGCTGTATATGTCTCTTCGGCCACGACGGTATGGCTGTCGGTACGAAGGCTGATCACATAAGCTCCTGCTTCCAGCACATAGCAGCCATGTCCGTATGTATCATAGGAAGCCATGTCGGAAATAAGAAAAGTCAAGGTAAGCGTCTGGGACTGCCCCGGCTCCAGAAGATCTGTTTTGTCAAAAGCGGCCAGATTGACACTTGCTTTCTCGATTCCTCCGTTGGTATACGGCGGAGTATAGTACAACTGAACAACTTGCTTGCCCGCGGTACTGCCGGTATTGGTTACCGTTACGTCAACCGAAATCGTATCCCCGCTGACATTCAGGCTTCCCATCTCCTGGCGGAAATCGGTATAGCTTAATCCATAACCAAACGGATACTGCACTGTGCTGTCATAATCAATGAAGCCTTCCGCTGCTGCTGTCTCATAGAAACGGTAGCCGACATAGATACCTTCCGTATAATTTACAAACGAAACGATTCCGTCTGCTCTCTCCCATGCTGCTTTGGCTGCTGCCGATACATCACCGGTATTGGTATAGGCAAAATGACCGATGTTGTTGTAATATGGAGTATTTGTTAAATCATGCACCCAGGTATCTACTGTTTTTCCGGATGGATTTACTTTGCCGGAAAGAATATTTCCTAATGCATTAAAGCCTGTGGAACCGGCACCAGGACAGATCAGGACGCTTTTGATCTGCTCATACTCTTCGGTCCATCCCATTTCAAGAGGATTTGCCCCATTGTAAACTACCACAACCTGATCAAATTGATCACAAACCATTTCCACCAGCTTTTTTTCTGTCTGGCTTAACTCCAGATAACTCTGGCCGGCCTGGAAATCATCATAGGAATCAGAATTATTGACGTAAGAGGGCCGCAGGTACTTCGTTCCGACTTCGTTCAGAGAGCCATCCATAACCGCCCCCATATCATGAGGAAGATCCGCACCCTCCCCGCCCGGACGGCCAATTACGATCACCGCGGTATCGGAAAATGCTTTTGCACTGTCAATTACCAGAGAGCCATAGTCCTCCGCCGGGATCTCCGGCAGTGTCCATTCCTGACCGTTGTTAATCGTAATCGCCGGTCTGTCCTCACGGTAAGCCCGATACAAATCGGAAAGTTCCGTGTTTAGCGTAAATCCTGAATTTTCAAGTCCGCCCAGAATATCGACTGCCGTGCTGATATCCACAGCCCCCGAACCGGTTCCGCCGTAGATCGGATTCGTCGATGTCCATCCGAATACATTTAAGTTGCCCGGGTTCATCGGGAGAAAATGATCCTCATTCTTTACCAACACAATTCCTTCATTCGTTATTTCTTCCACCAGTGCCCTGGATTTCTGGACATTCTCTGCTGTGAGTTCTTTCGTCTCAGACATAACGACCGAAATCGGGTTTCTTAGCGGACCGGTACACATCCCATTGACCGCCAGTACGGTTACCAGTACGAATGCCAGAAGTGACTGCAGACGAACAAATTTTGTTTTCCCTTTTCCCGCTTTCCCTGCTAATACCATGGCTGCAATCATCACAACCAGGGCAATACCGATAAATATCAGATGACCCTTTACAAGCGCAACAATACTGAATATGTCTTCCCACACAAAATCGACATTTGACATAACAACCTTCCTCCTGTTTTTTATGACGAAACTATAGCATATTTTTTTTGACTGTGCGAAAAATGACGCAAGATGTTTGATTTTTTCCTGAAATGCAGTCACTGCTATCATATTACACAAAAACTCCCATGCAATTTTAGGCAAAATGCACAGGAGTTTATTTGCTATTCTATTCATAATTGGCAGGAATCAGGATCTTTAGCTCAAACCAATGATCCCTTAACGAAGCAGATAATGTCCCGCCATACTTTTCTGCCGAATACCGCATGCTTTTTATGCCAAAACCATGATTCTTTTTATCTGCTTTCGTAGTCACCAGCAAGACATCCTTCGTATTGATTTCATTTTCACAATAATTTTCAATCAGAATAAACACAAAACTTTTCTGCAATGACACCGATACATGGATCAGCCGCCGTTCCTGCTCCGCCAGCGTAATGACGTTCTCAATCGCATTATCCAGAGCATTGCCGAAAATCGTACAAAGATCCGTCACATGGATAAAATTCAGTATTTCACCGTCGGCAACACAGGTCAGGCTTATATTATGCTGCTTACAGTATAGCTGCTTACTTCGCAGCATTGTATCCAGAACCTTATTGCCAGTTTGGTTTGCGGTATCATAAATATTTAGTTCCTCTTCGATGGCATCCAGCCACTCCTCCCGCTTCCGGGGATCCTCTTCCCCTCTAAGCCCGGCAATCTGATGTTTCAGATCATGGTATTTGATATTGATCATATCATAACTGTCCTGATAATAGCGATAATGTTCATATTGACTCTTTAACATGGCATTGATCGCATTCAGCTCCTGTTCTGCATATAGTTCCGACACACGGCTCTGATAGGCATAGAGGACTGCCAGACCACCCAGATCAACCAGTGTGCGGATATTATAAATGTCCGCCGTAAATCTTCCGCTGAACGGCGAATCCTGATAAATAAAACTCAGATTGCTAAAAGCAAATGCAGCGGCCACGATAACGATCGCCGACCACAGCTCTCTTTTTGAAATTTCCGAAAAATACCCTTGCGGAACAAGACGTTTTTCTATCTGCCAGCCAATTCCAAACACCAAACCATAAACACAGATCAGAAGTACCATGCGAATCCACAGAGCATCCATTCCACAATAAAAGACAACATAACAGTGTAGCTGCCATTCCAGAGAAGCTGCTAACTCCGCCATTAAAAATGCTCTTGCCGCACAATAACCGGCAGCGCGTTTCGACAGCTTACAGCATTGATATAAAAAAAGAAACATGGAGCCGGCCGCCGCTGCCATGCAGGGAAGCCATAAAGCAATCGGCGCATTCCTGGTAACATGCATCAGAAAACATTGAAAGGCCAGAAATGCCGTACAACTAAAAATCAGTCTGCTGCCACTGATTCTTTTCTTCAGCAGACTGATATAAACCATACACGCAATCCATTCCGCAACAGCTGTATAGATGCGGGGGATATCCGGGTAAAGGACTTCCATCATTTGATCACCTCGCTCATATACTGTGCCAGTGCTTCCAGAAATTTACTTTTTCGCAGCCTGCTGACAGGAATCAGCATTCCGCCAATCAGACAGTTGTCTTTTCGCATCCCCTCCACATGATTCATATTAATCAAATACCCTTTGTTGCCTCGGAAGAAGCCGTAACCCTCCAGCGTGCTTTCCAGGTCACTTAGCCGTCCCTTTGATTTATATTCACCGTTTGATGTTGTATAAATCAAATCGTGTCCCTGACTTTCTATATAATAAATCGTAGATACTTCGATCTTCTGAATGCCGTCCGCGACAGGTATGGCAATATAATGCTCCTCCCGTTTCTTCATCCGGCCGATCGCACGTCCGAGTTTCTGGGAAAAGTCAAAATAATGGACCGGTTTCAGAATATAATACAAGGCGTCAACCTCGTATCCTCTGACAGCGTACTGGCTCATATTGGTAATGAACATGATAATTACTTCCTGATCCATCTGCCTGATCTTCTCTGCCGCGGTCATTCCATCCATAAACCGCATCTGAATATCCATCAGGATAATATCATACCCGGCCTTATATTTTTCAACAATATCTTCCCCGTCCCGAAACGTGCTTACCTTTATCTCCTGGCCACTCTCTTTTTTATAGGTTTCAATATGGTCTAAAAGCTGTTCTAAGTATAAAGACTCATCCTCCACAATCGCTATATGTATCATAGAATCCCCCTGCTCCTGCGTTTTCCCTCCAGTCACTAAACAAATCGGTTTCCTGAAATTATTATGTATATATTAGCTTGTGAATGATAACTCGTCAACTGCTTTTATTATAAGTATTTCGAAAAAAATCCCTGCGCCGTCTGCACCCGCTCTTTTTCTCCATCCGCATGTGCAAGTCCCGGTAGAATTTCAAGGCTTGCCAGTATCTCATATCCTTCAAAATTCTGCTGCAGGCTCTTCATGCGCGCCACACGGTTCGTTCCATAAGGGGATTCGCCAATAAATTTCGTATCAAACTCTCCCACCGTGATTTGAACCGGCACTTTTTTTATAGCAGCAATATCAATATCTTTATCAAAGTAATCCTTAAAATCCCTGACTCCCCAAAAATAATCTTCATCCGGATTTAAATAGGTAGGTCTTCCCGCTGCCCCGACGGAGACCGCCTGCAACCGTTCCGGATGCACATATAGAAAGCGGTTAGCAAACTGTCCTCCCCCAGAATGTCCAAATAAGAAAAACTTATCAGCATTAATTCCCGGATACCTTTTTTTCATATCTTCAATCATCGACAGCAGAACCATATCATATCGAATCCCATCACAGGAAAGAAGCTTATAGCTGTTGAAATCATCCTGATTGAGAAGTCCTCCCGGAAACACCGGTGCCAGCAGCGCAACATGGTTCTGATCCGCCCATGCTCTGGCTTCTTTGAGGTACGTTTCCACCGCACATCCCGTTCCATGAATAATCACCATTAACTGATAATCAGGATCTTCTTCATCATAATAGTAATCCGGAAGATGAACCCAATAATGAAATCTCGGGTCGCTCGGACAATGCCATAACATATTCAAATACGCATTTCCAAACAGATTCTTTCTCATCTCCGGCGTGAGATTACTGTCTAATGCATGTTCTATTCCCATGATATCTCCTCCTCACATCCATAGTATCACAAAAATCTTCCAAAGAAGAAACTCGCCACCACCAGCATAATTGCACCACCAATACGGGATGAAATTTGTGCATAAGACATCATTTCCATACGGTTTGCCGCACCCAGACACTGTACGTCGCCGGAGCCTCCTCCGTTGGCCATACAAAGCCCTGCCGTAAGCATAGCCTCCACCGGATACAGATGAAACAGCTTCGCCATTAATAAAGTACCAATCATAGCACCAATAACCGTAGCAATAATTACCACCAGGTTAGCCGGATTCGTAAATACTTTTGCATAATCGCTCAGATTTGTTCCAATACCAACTGTGATCATCAGCGGAAATGACATGTACTTTACAAAGAAAAGCTGCATTCCTTTGGTTCCCGCTTTCACATTGGCAGGAAGAATATTTGTTACATTCAATACCGCCACAAGAATAACCATAAAAGCAAATGTATGGATGCTAAACCCAAGATTCAGATGATTATTAATGATCGAAATATGCTTTGAATATAAATCTGCGATACAGAAGCAGCAAAGCCCCAAAGCCAGTCCGGTTGCGTAATCTCCAACTACGGGCTTCACTTCCTCGGTTTTACTCACAACATTTTCTGCATCCATCATCAACTGTCCGTTTCCCGTCAGCGCCGGTTTGCTCTGACCAAGTTTATTAAGAAGTGCGCTCATAAATACCGCAACCAGATTGCCAAGACTTATGATCGCAAAGGCAGAAGCATACCAGGCAGAACCGTCACCGCCGGTGGCAGCTTCCCACATTCGGCTCATTGGCTGTATTCCGGCACCATTTCCACCACCCATAATTGGAATTGCATAGGTAGTGATTGCATCAATAGCACCAATGCCAAAAATAGCTCCAACCACACCGGCCAAACCCAAAGCGCATACCACACCGGCAATAATTGTCGGTATATATCGGGCAAATGACTTTAAAAGCATTTTTCTGTCCACCGACAATACCGAACCGGTAATCAAAATCAAAATATACAAATCCAGGAACCCTGTTGATCCATTAAAAGTGTTCAGTGCTTCTTTCGCACCTTCACCAATCAAATTAAACGTATTTAACGCACCTGCCGCCAGACAGGTAAAAAGCATGCCTCCGCCAAACCAGGCGTTCCAAACCGGTATATGGTCACCAATCCATCCAAGCATTGTTCCAATAACCAATGCAAATGCCAGTGCACCTACCAAATTCGAAAGCATCCAGTCTTTTGCGGCTAAAAAAATCATAATGAAATTCAATAGAATCATCATCCAAAGCGGAAAACCAAGAATCTTTATCTCTTTTAGTTTACTCATAAATTCCTCCTATTTGCTCTGTCTGGTTTTTTGTGTTTTGAATATTGCGCCGGCAAAATCTTCATCACCATTGTATGGTATTGCCATGTTTTTTTCAACTCCCCCCATCGTGTTGGGCTATTCTGTATCATTTCCCTTATTATAACTTTTGGGAATTATCCCGGAGACTATTCCCAGCCATAAACGCGAAAAACCGCCAATACTGCATTCCCAGCATCAGCGGTTATTCCTTTTTGTCTTTATCCTATTCACTTTTGTTATCATTGCGGAATTTCTGCTCCACCATAAATCGCCAGACGATCTCCGCTCCTCGGGAAAGGGTTCTTCCCTTCTTCTTTGCAATTATCACATAACGGTAAACGGAATCACCTTTCACTGTACAAAAAACAACATTGCTTTCGCCTGTATCTTTCTTAGCTGTCGTGGTCGGAACAAGAACAATTCCGCTCCCCCCACATGCAATCGAATACCTGGTATCAACATAATCCACCCGCAGCGTACGAGCCGGATTAATTTTATATTTTTTAAAAAACGCACATTCCGCATAATACAAACTATGATTCGGCGTAGAAAGAATATATGTGATATCCCGATTACGAAATTCCTCTGGCGGAATTTCCACAAGAGAGGTCAAACTGTTATTGCTGATATCTTTGTCCTTCACAAGGATGCTGTCCTTTGGTACGACAAAAATCAGCCGGTCTTCTTCCAGCGGCATATACTCTATCTTATCTGAAATCACCGGATCTGTATAGACAGCCAGATTCACCATTTCGTTTTCCAATGCCGCCTCACATTCAGTCGCACTCATATCCAGATATTCCAGCTGAATGTTCTGATACCTGGTCAGAAAAGCCGCCGTATGGTTACCCACATATCCCCCGCCTCTGTGCGTGGTTGCCACCGTCACCCGCTCCGCCTCCCGTTCCGTCGTCTGCCCGAGGGATTCCATCAGTTCCGCTTCCATTTTCAGATATCTGGATGCAAACTCAAGAAACAGTTCCCCCGATGGTGTAACCGCTAACGGCGTTTTATTTCGCTCAAATAACTTAACCCCCAGTTGATGTTCCAGCCTGCTTATCTGCTTTGTCAAAGCAGGCTGCGAAATAAACATTTTTCTGGATGCCGCGGATATACTTCCGCATTCAGCAACTGACTTTACATAACCAAATACATTTGTGTCCATGCAAGCTTTCCCCCACGAAATCTAATTCTATTAGTGGTTAAATTATAAATTATTTCCCGGGTGAAAACAAGAGGAAAACAACGGCATGGCAATTGGACAATCAAGTCTTAATTCATTTTTCATTCCTGATCACAGTCCGCAATGCCTCTACCGCTGTCTCAATCGCCGCCGTAATATCAGT
>Ga0153923_100457_pt1 | contig 13143 bp, 8 predicted proteins | sample TSNJ007MetaG_FD_104682 | JGI IMG/M metagenome (GOLD analysis project Ga0153923, IMG submission 104682) | Attine ant fungus gardens microbial communities from New Jersey, USA - TSNJ007 MetaG | ecosystem: Host-associated > Fungi > Mycelium > Unclassified | place: USA: New Jersey, Brendon T. Byrne... | reverse complement strand
TGGGCGGATTCACAGAAGCGGAAGCGGACGATGCAGTAACGGAAGCGGCGGAGAATCTGCCGGTGTGGAACCGCTATGTGATGTGCCAGGACTATGACAGCCACTTTTCCATTAAGAAGCAGACGGGGGCGGAGTGCTGTACCTTGAATTGTCGGCAGGGAAAGCGTGCCCTGGGAGCGATGGCTGTCAGCGGAAGAAAGGAAGCAGTGTGGTTTGGAATCCGCGATTTCTGGCAGAAATATCCCGCCGGACTTGAGGTTAACAGCCTAAGCCGGGAACGGAGCGAATGTACGATGTGGTTTTACTGTCCGGAGGCGGAAGCCTTTGACTTCCGGCATTATGATACCAGAAGCTATCCCTATACCTGCTATGAAGGCTTTGAGCATGTCGGTGCCAGTGCGGTTGGAATCGGCGTCAGCAGCGAGTGCAGTGTTGTATTTGCAGAAGCGGCGCCAACCGATGAAGGACTGCTGGCATATGGGGAACGGATGCAAAACCCGCCGGTATATGTGGGAACACCGGAATATTACCACGAAAAACATGCCTTTGGCCATTGGAGTCTGCCCATGAAAGCGAATGAGACGGAAGTCTGGCTGGAGGCGCAGATGGAACAGGCATTTGCTTTCTATCAGCAGGAGATTGAGGCCAGAAGCTGGTATGGATTGTTTGATTATGGCGATGTGATGCATTCCTATGATTCGGTGCGCCATTGCTGGAAATATGATGTTGGCGGCTTTGCCTGGCAGAACACCGAACTGGTGCCGACCTACTGGCTCTGGCTGTATTTTCTGCGGACCGGGCGGGAGGATGTTTTTACCATGGCGGAGGCCATGAGCAGGCATTGCTCGGAGGTGGATGTCTATCATTTCGGACCGTATCAGGGGCTGGGTTCCCGGCATAACGTCCGGCACTGGGGCTGTTCCTGTAAAGAACCGCGGATTGGCATGGCCGGTCATTTTCGTTTCCTCCATTATCTGATCGGTGACCGTCGGCTGGGTGATGTGATGGACGCTGTAAAGGATGCCGACCATGCGACAGTAAATTTCTCCCCCACGCCCAATATGCAGCCGGAGGAGTGTAAAAAAGCCAGCGTGCGAAGCGGTCCCGACTGGTCCTCCTTTGTCTCTAACTGGATGACCTGCTATGAGCGGACGTTGGATGAGACATACCGCCGGAAGATCGAAACCGGCATCGGCGATATTGCAGCAACCCCCTATGGGCTGGCTTCCGGACCCGATTACGGTTATGATGTGGAAAATGCCCACCTCATTTATTGGGGGGAACGGGAGGATACGCCTAACCAGCATCTCCAGATCTGCATGGGCGGCCCACAGGTCTGGTGGGAAACGGCGGACATGCTTGGCGATGACCGGTTAAATGAGCTGATTGCCAGGCTGGGCCGGTTTTATTATCACAGCAAAGAGAAAAAGGCCCGCCTGACGGCGGGGAGAATTGTGGAACGGCCGTTTTCCTGGCCGATGTTTGCGGCCGGTATCGCCGGTTACAGTGCCGGCCGGACACAGAATAAAGAACTGGCTTTGAAAACCTGGCGGATTTTAATCGGGTCCTTAACGGATTTAAGTATTGACGGCTTCGTCCCTGTCACTTACGGTATGGGTGCCGACGACAGTATCCTTTGCGAAATTCCGTGGATCAGCACCAATGTGACAGCCCAATGGTGCCTGAATGTGATCATGTGTCTGGAATTTATCCGGGAATATCTGCCGGAATATGCAAGGAGGAAAAAAGATGAGTTCTTTTGATCCGTTAGAATATGCAAAACGCTGCTGCGAGACGGTAATGCGCAGGTACCGGGCGGAGGACTTGCCGCCCAAAGGTCATTTCCACTATCACCAGGGAGTTTTTTTGTCGGGAATGTATCAGACCTGGCAGCTTTGCAAAGAGGAACGGTATTTTAACTATATAAAAGACTGGGTGGATTCCTGTATGGATGAACAGGGAACCATTCTCGACTATGCCCGATGGCATCTGGATGATATTCAGCCGGGGATTTTGCTGTTTCCGCTCTGGGAACAGACAAAGGATGTGAAGTATAAAAATGCACTGGATGAGCGGATCGCAATTATAGATGAATTTCCCCGGAATGGGTCAGGCGGTTTCTGGCATATGGAGGAGCTTGCGGAGCAGATGTGGCTGGACGGACTTTATATGGCAGGCCCTGTCTGCGCCGAGTATGCATATCGGTTTGGGAAACCGGAATATCTGGATCTGGCCATTGACCAGGCCCTGTTGATGCAGGAAAAAACAAAAGACAAAACGACCGGCTTATGGTACCATGCCTGGGACTATTCCGGTAAAGCAGAGTGGGCCAATCCCCTGACCGGCTGCTCCGGCGAATTTTGGGGCCGTTCCATCGGATGGGTTCCGGTCGCAGTATTAAATGAACTGGACTTTATTCCGGATACGCACCCAAACTATCAGAACATGTGTGAACTGGTCCGTGATTTGCTGGTGTCTCTGTGCCGTTACCAGACCGAGAGCGGTCTGTGGTATCAGGTGGTCAACAAACCGGATCAGCCGGGAAACTGGCCGGAAATCTCATGCAGCAGCCTGTACACAGCGGCCCTTTATAAGGCCGTCAGGAAGGGCATTCTGGAGACGGGCTATCTTGACTATGCCCAAAAAGGACTGGATGCGGTGCTTAACAGTCTGACGGCTGACGGTGAGGATATCATCATTGGCGGGGTTTGCATTGGTACCGGGGTGGGCACATATCAACACTATTGTGAACGTCCGGTTGCGGAAAATGATTTGCATGGTGTCGGAGCTTTTTTAATTATGTGTACAGAGGCATATGCTTTTGGCGCAGCAGACAGACATGGAGGGCAGAATGGGTAAATTGTTAAAGATAAGAAAGTTGACATTAGGTGATGGGAATCCCAGAATTTGTGCTACATTAACCGGTAAAACACCGGAAGATATATGGACTGCGGCCAAGGCTGCCAAGGCTGCCGGAGTCCACCTGGCAGAATGGCGTGCCGACGGGTATGAAGGCGTGGAAGATATTATGAAGACAAAAGCAGTGGCCGCTTTGCTGCGGGAAGTTTTAGGCGAGAAGCCAATTTTGTTTACTTATCGGACGGAGGATGGGATGCATGAAATCACCAAAGCTGATTATATCCGGCTTAATCGTAAGATAGCGGAGTCCAGGCTGGTTGATTTGATTGATGTGGAATATCTTATGGGGGATCAGGTATGTCGGGAACTGATTGCCTGCGCTCATGAATGTGGGGTGAAGGTAATTGTTTCTAATTATGATGTTACCGGAACACCAGACCGAGAGGAGTTAAAAGCGCTGCTTCAGCGGATGAGAGCGGTTGGTGCAGATATTCCCAAAGTGGCAGTTACGCCGCAGAACCCCCTGGATGTACTGGAGCTGCTGGGGGCTACGTATGAATTTTTGCAGGCGCAGGAAGATTGCCCGGTGATTACCATGTCCATGAAATGGCTGGGTTGTCTAAGCCGGATTAGCGGAATGTTCTTTGGATCAGCAGTAACCTTTGTGGACACAGGAAGAACCTTAGCGCCGGGGCAGCTTTCGGTTAAGGAGGTAAAACAGATGTTTAAGATACTGAAAAATCCAAATCAGCAGGACATATTGAACTGACTACCCTTTCATAAAACAACCCCATGCCAATCAAGCTTTAAAGCATGATTGACATGGGGTCTTTCAGATAAACTTAGTACGCAGTCACAGTACCGCCGCTGTTTAATAATTCAGCGCAATGCTGAACCGCCTGCGCGTGAAGCTCAAACGCTCCGGCAAAGTCATACGCGGAAAGCTTTGTCCCAATACCTACAAGGATTAAATCCAGTGCGTGGTCGAGGGAATAGTGGGCTAAAGAGTCAAGCAGAGCCACGGAGGTCTCGTAGTCCTGGTGCGCTAGTGAGTTTTGCAGATCCATCAACCGGTCATAGCAATAGCCCAAATCGCCGAATGGCACATCTGTGCTGATGCTTCCCAAGGCGAGAGGAACCGCGACCTCCATCTTCTTCTCCAGCATATACATGCTGTCCATAAGGCAGAAGAAATCTCCCTTGATATAATCGGTGTTATGCTCCCTGGCCGCATTGGAAAGCTTTCTGGCACGTCCGGAGCAGTCCCTGGCTCCGATATCATGAATCATCGAGCCCATTTCACTAATGTCTGCGGCGAAGTCATCCCAGCTTTCCGTACGTACTTCATCACGCAGACGTGCTACCAAAGGAGCCAGGTCAGTACGAATCCGTTCCATACGGCGAATATAGACATCATAGTCGTTTCCGATCTCCCGCATAACATCGGACACATACATCCCGAACGTGTCCAATGACTGGATGAGCCTTTCCATGGGATTTCCCGGTGGCTGACTGGGCGTGGAGGCTTCCGGCAGAAGCCCCATTTCCATGGCGGTGATTTTGCTGCCAGGCAGCCATTTAAGCAATACACGGCTCAGATCCCCAAGCTCAATGGGTTTGCCAATGAAGTCGTCCATACCGTTCTGGAGATAGTAGCTCGCCATATCGTTGACTACGTTGGCGGTTAAGGCTATTACCGGTGTTGCTTTGTTTGGACTGTCCCCGCCGCGAAGGGCAACCGTGGTCTCCACCCCGTCCATTTCCGGCATCATATGATCCATGAAGATCAGGTCGAATTGCTTTTCCGCGCATAAATCCAGCGCGCTTCGTCCACTTTCGGCGCAAGTTACCTCGGCCTTGTAAGCACGTAGTATTTCCCCGCTGACAATAAGGTTTATTTCATTGTCATCCACCACCAGAACATGGGTATCGACAAGTGCAAAATCATCAATCGTTTTGCTGGCGGCGGCTTCCTGCCTGCGCTGCCCCGGAACCATGGCCAGAACTTTCACAAGCTCGGTGATCAGCAGGGGAATAAACAGAACAGCGTCGTAGAGCTCCGATTGCCCCATGGCGTATCTCATGTCCTTTAAAGCGATAAACACGCAGTCGGGCATTTTTCTCCGGACGCGCCGGATATTGTGTTCAGAAAAACTGTCGTCATAGATACAGTGGGTGTAGTGCCCTTCGGGCATATGCGCCAGGTCTTCCCCGGCCGTCACGGCGGTATAGGCAACGCCTAATTCATCCAGCATGTGGGCGGCACATTGAACCCGCACACCCCGTTCCAAAAGCAGCACATGTTTCGCGCCAGGGTTTTCCACGGCGGCGAGAGGTTCACGGTCCGCAATACGTTGAGGAAAGCGTGCGGTAAAGAGACTGCCCTTCCCGTATTCGCTCTCGACCGTGATACTGCCGCCCATGGACCGGATAAGCCGGTCGCTGATGGAAAGTCCCAGGCCGGTTCCCTGGATATTGTGGTTCACCTGGAGGTCCGCTTGGGAAAACGCCTCGAACAGAAAGGGAATATCCTCTGCCCGGATGCCGATGCCGGTGTCCTCCACAGCGCAGACCAGTTCGAAACCGCTGGCGGTTTCCTCGCCGGACAGCCGCAGGACTACATGTCCTTCGGGAGTATACTTTACGGCGTTATTCAGGATGTTAATGATCACCTGCTTCACACGCACGTCGTCTCCAAACAGGCTTTTGGGCAGGGACGGAGAAATTTCCATGAGCAGCATAAGCCCTTTTTCAGTAGCGCGCAGACTCACCACGTTGCTGACTTCGGCGATGAACTCTTCCAAAAGGTAGTGTACTTCGATGAATTCAACCTTGTTTTCATTGATTTTGGAAAAATCAAGGACATCGTTAATAATACTGAGCAGTGAGTTGCAGGATTTGACGATGTTGCGGACATAGCTGTCCTGCACGCTGCCCAGTTCCGTAAGCGCCAGGAGTTCGGCAAGCCCTTTGATAGCGTTCATCGGGGTGCGGATTTCATGGCTCATGCGAGAAAGGAAATTGCCTTTCGCCCGGCTGGCTTCCTCGGCCGCTTTGATGGCCTCCTCAAGATCTATTTTACTTTGTTTTAACTTTGTTATGTCGTCATAGATACCAAGCAGCGCATAAGGTTCGTTATCTTCGTCGCGGATCAGCACCTTGCTGGTGGATACCCAGTGCGTAATGCTGTCAGTCCTCTGAAACGGTTCTTCTATATGGAACTGCTCCTCACCGGTTTCAAATATCTTTCGATCGGAGGCTGTGTAGATATCCGCAAGTTCCTGGGGATAAAAATCGTAATCCGACATACCGATCAGCTGGTCGGGGTCGTCCAAACCGACATCATCGGCGAATTGCCTGTTGGCGCCGAGAAAACGGGAGCTTCTGTCTTTCCAGAAAATGGCGCTCGGTGTCGTGTCAATGATTGCCCGGAGCATAAGCCGCCCTTCTTCGATCTCTTTTTCCTGTTTCACCTGCTCCGTGATATCCTGAATAATGGTGGCATTGCCCATCGGCCGGTGATTTTCATCATATACCGGGAAAATGGTTTGCTCAATGGGGATGTGTTTGCCATACCGGTCAATCAGTTCGCCGCGGCTTATCCACCGGCCCTCCCTCATGGCCGTGGGAATCCCTTCCGTGAGCACGCGCTCAAGATACCAGTCGGGGTGGGGAACCTGCCTGTCCCATTCGCCGGTCTCGCCTGGCTCATAGCCCAGCATGCGGTAAGCGCCCGGGCTGTGGTACATCGTGTTTCCCGCCAGATCCGACACGCCGATATAATTGGTGGAGCTATTCATGATGGCAATCTGATAGCGGTTCATGCGCTCCAGCTCCAGCACCTTGGTGATGTCGTCCATGATGGCGGCGGTGGCAATGGTTTCTCCCGCTTCATTCCGAATGGGAAAGATAATCTGCCGGATGGGCAAGTGCGAACCGTCTTTTTTCAGAATCAGGCTGTCGCCCTTCCACGAGCCCTCAGCCAAAGCTTGGGGAATATATGTTTCAATAAATGCGCGCGCGATTTCAGGGGGGTGGAAGTCACTAATACGCATACGGAGTATTTCCTCCTGGGAAAATCCCAGCGTTTCGGACATGGTTTGATTAACAAAAATCATGGCTCCGTCCATTGTTGCGGCACTCATCATGCTCTTAGCCGAGCCAATAAACCCGCTTTGGATGTCAAGCAGGTACTGCATATCTTTGCGAGCTTTCTCTTTTGCTTTGTTTTCCAGCCGAATCTGTTCCTGTTCGGTAACGTCCACAACCAGATAAAGTTTGCCTTTCGATCCGTCCGGTAAGGTTATAACACTTTCATAGGTATCTACATACTTGCCCGCCGAAGCCAGATACCGTGATTTTGTGTGACAGGAGCCATATTCTTCCAACTGGCGGGAGGAAACGCACACTTCGCAAATATCCTGCGTACCGTTCAAAGCCTCGTAGCATTTGCGGCCTGTTATGTCGCCAAGCAGCTTTTTGCCCTCCCCATTGATATAGAGCACTTCATAAGAATCAAGACCGACAATGTACAGCGGAAGCCCCAGGTCTTCATAAGCCATATGTAAGAACTTCATACTTTTTCCTCCCTAAATTCATATGGCAAGCATACCATAAAACGAACAATAAATAAAGAAGAAGGTTGGTAACTACTGTTTAATGTAGCGCAACTGATACTTCGGTGAATTCAGCACCAGTTCACTGTAATCCATAATCTGTCCATTTTCCAGATATGTGGTATTCCCGACTTTGATAATGGGAGTATCCTGATCAATGCCGAACAACTCGGCGATCTGAGCGGGCGGATGGATGGGGGTGACCACATGGTAGCTGTATGCGATCTTTAGCTTCTTTGTATCTTCGAAGAAATGGTACTTGGAACCCTGAAGAACCTGTATTGACATATCCGGATACAGGTCTGCCGACATCCAGGTCGTCTCAATGACAAATAACTCATCATCTGCAAAGCGTTTTCTCTTAATATAGAATACCATATCCCCTTCGTTCAGATTCAGAATATTGGCGATATGCCTTGGAACCTTCTGCAGGGAAAATGCATCCACTTCACTTCTTGGCACCATGCCCAAATCTGTGATTTCATCGGTAAATCCTCTTAAGGATGTGACTTTTGAAGTGACGGATACCTGCTTGACAAATGTGCCTACTCCGGAGGTGCGGTACAGATATCCTTTTGCCACCATATTATCAGTGGCCTTGCGGATGGTCACCCTGGAAACGCCGTACATTTTGGAAAGCTCCATTTCTGTAGGAATCAGATCATCCTTTTTGTAAAAACCCATTATAATTTTATCTGTTAAATCATGTTCAATTTGTTTATACTGCGCAATTTTCTTCTTCTCCATAGAAAGTCCCTGCCTTAATACAATTATAAAGATAAATGTAAACACATTTATCATGTTTTCATTATATAAAAAAATCAATGTAATTACAATATATTTTGTAAAATTTTAGAAACACGTCAAAAATCTATAATGAAAATGTTGAAAATAACAGAATAAAATTTGAAATGTTAGTCAATATTTCCCTAAATGTATTGACATTTAAAAGTAAATGTATTATATTAAGCTTACGGAGATAGTATACATTTCACGAAAAAGAAAGGAAGGTATGGGTATGGCACTATGGCAGGCATTATTAGTGGGTTTACTGGGCTATTTCGGCGTTAACAGGACGCCCTGGTTCTTCGGCCAGGCGGGAGGATTTTTTGGAATCGCACAGCCTATCGTTGCATGTACAATTATGGGGATTCTGTTTGGCGATGTTCAGTCGGGAGTTTTAGTCGGTGTTGCCCTGCAGGCGCTTTATCTGGGCGTCATTCAGCCGGGTGGAGCGCTTCCGTCGGACAAGGGTTTTGCAACCTTTATCGGCGGTTCCCTGGCAATTGCTTCCGGAGGCGGCGTAGAAGCGGCTCTGGCGCTGGCGGTTCCGCTGGGATTATTAGGCGTGGCACTGTTCCAGTTCTTTATGACTGTAAATGCATATTTCCCGCATATGGGCGACAGAGCGGCAGCGGAGGGGGACGGCAATAAAGTTGCTATGGCGAATGTGCTGGGAACAGTACCTACATTTGTGGTTTATGTTACCATTTATACAATGGCCAATTACCTTGGTGTCGGATTTGTGCAGGGGCTTCTTGATATTCTCCCGGCACCCGTTCTTGCAACCTTGTCCATAGTAGGAAAGATTGTCCCGGCGGTGGGATTTGCCATGCTGATGAAATATGTCATTACAAAAGGAAAAGAATGGATGCTGGGATTCTTTGCCATGGGATTTGTACTTGTGAAGAACACTTCATTTAATATTGTAGCGCTGGCTCTGTTTTCTATCGGTCTTGCGATCATGTTTGTTATGGCAAGATACGGAAAGGATTTATCAACCGATCAAACGGTGGCTGCAATTGTTGCGGAAGGGGGAGACGATGATGACGAATACGACGAATAATAAGACATTGCCAAGAAAAGAAGTAAGACGTTCTGCCTGGACTTATGTATTTTTCCATCACTGCGCGCAGAACTATGAGAGAATGATGGGGCTTGCCTTTGGGCATACACTGGCAAAGCCGCTCCGCCTTCTTTATCCCGATAAAGAAGAATATAAAAAGGCCTTGCAAAGACATACCCAGTTTTTTAATACGGAACCAACCGTGGGAGCTATTATCCCTGGTATTGTTTTGGGTTTGGAGGAAGGCCGCGCAAAAGGAGAAGAGGTAACGGAAGAATTAATTGTGGGAACAAAGAATGCATTGATGGGGCCATTTGCCGGTATTGGCGATTCTCTGATCGGAGCCGTATACCAGACGATTATTGCATCTATTGCCATCGGCCTTTCCAGCGACGGTTCGGTATTGGGGCCGTTGTTCTTCCTGGTTTTCTATGCCGGTGTTTGTGTGGCATTAAAATACGGATTGTTTATGAAAGGCTATGATCTGGGGTTAAATGCAGTTAAGATGATCACCCCCAGAATCACGGAAATAGCTACCACCGCTTTGGGAATTATCGGACTGGTAACGGTGGGGGGAATTGCAGCGAATACCGTCAATGTTCCCATTAAATATGAATATGTTTCCGGCGAATTGGTGGTGAGCATGCAGGAAATTCTGGATAAAATCATGCCAGGTATTCTTCCACTCTGCCTCACAGTAGGAATCTGGTACCTTTATTCCCGGAAGAACTGGTCTGCAATCAAGGCTTTGCTTACTTTGATCGTGCTGGTATTCCTGTTGGTTCTGTTAGGAATTATGTGATATGAAAGATATTTTATTGGTAATGTCAGATCAGCATAATGGCTGTATGACATCAAAAGCCGACACGCCTTTCTTAGATAAATGGAAAAAATCCTCGACAGTATTCCAACATGCATACACGACATGCCCGCTTTGTGTGCCGGCGAGGAGTTCCTTTCTCACCGGTCGATATCCTCATGAACTGGGAATATTTGATAATGATACGGCTTTAAGCAGTAATGAACCTACGATTGCCCATGTGCTGGGTTCGGCCGGATACCGAACGGTTCTGGCCGGTCGTATGCATTTTAAAGGGTATGACCAGTATCATGGATTTGATGAACGCTATGTGGGAGATATCACAACACAGTTCTGGGGCACCGGCAGGAATGATCTGCATGCCTTTCAGGGAACTCTCCAGGCCAGCGGCTGTCAAAAGGAATATGGCTATGGTGACTCCCCCGTTCTGGCCTATGATGAGGCTGTTGTAAAACAGGCGGTTTCCATTCTGGAAAAGTCGGATGACCGGCCACTGCTCCTTGTCATTGGTCTTTATGCCCCCCATTTTCCTTATGTCTGTCCGGAAGAGATGTTTCGCAAGTATGATCGCAGGAATCAGGACTCATCCGACTACCGTGATCCCGTTGATCCCTGGTATCAGGCTATGTGCCAGAAAACGGATCAGGAAACTGTCCGGCAGATCCGGTCGGCATATTGTGGAATGATAGAAAATATTGACAGGCAGGTTGGGCAGATTTACCAGGCGTGGCAGAAGCGGCAGGAGAATTGCAGTGAGCGCGGAATTTTTATTTATACTTCCGATCATGGTGACCAGGCGGGCAGAAGAGGTTTGTTTGGGAAGAAAACGCTTTATGAAGATTCGGTGAGGATTCCCCTGATCATTGAGGATGGTGTACATAAGAATGTCATAGAGGAAAACGAAGTATCCCTGCTGGACCTTACCAGAACGATTGCGGACTGGGGCGGGGCGCATCTTCCGCTGGGCAGGGGAGAAAATCTGTTTCAGGAAAGAGGTAAGCCGGTCAGAATACAAACCATACTGGAAGACAATGAAAGACCATTCTTTCTGGAGGCACTTATCAGCCGCCGAAAAAAGTTTGTGCAAAGCGGCGGAACGGCAAAACTGTTTGACCTGCGATCAGATCCTTCGGAAGAGGTGGATTGTCTGACGCAATATATAGAAGACATTGAGGAATGGAAGCAGTACCTGCTGGGATATGAAGAGATTGGCCGACTGGAGCAGCAGTATCTGGAAGCAAAGTCGAAGCATCAGATCATGACCGGCTGGGGGAAGAGCAGACAGCTTTCCGAACCATGGCGGTATCGGATTCCGGAAGCATCTGCAAGAAAGCCCCGTAAGATAACGGCAGAAAAATGAGGGCAAGCTTATGCAATACAAAAAACTTTGGACGGATATGCACAGCAATATCCATCATGACAAGATAGAACAACTGGAAATGTGGCTGGAGCATATCCGCCGGATTATGGATTTTTGGCCCATCGCCTATTATCCGTTTCATATCCGGCGCACGCCTGCGGGAGCAGGGCTGGAAGATCTTTATGACGAGGAAATCAGAAACAGTGACTGGGAGCTTGTCAGAGGGCTTACCCGGAAAGCAAATGAGACGGGATTTCCGATGTTCATGGGATATGAATGGCAGGGAAGCGGGAAAGATGGAGACCATAATGTGTTTTTTCTGGATAATGAGCAGATGATGCATCATCCCATGCGCTATCAGGAGCTTCGTGATCAATACAAAGATGTGGATGCACTTGGAGTTCCTCACCATCCGGCCTATCAGCCGGGAAGCCGCGGAAAGAACTGGGAGACCCATGATCAGGATTTCTCACCCATTGCTGAAATTTATTCCAGCCACGGATCCAGTGAGAATGATAAGGGGCCTTTTCCGATGGCGAGGCATATTCATATGGGGCCCCGTACCGGGATTACTTGCTATGAAGCCGGGCTTGACAAAGGATTTCTCTGCGGAATGATTGCTTCCGGTGATAATCACAGTGTACCGGGGGTGTATGAGCATGGTTCCATGTGCGTGTTGGCCAGGGACCATACAAAGGAAGCAATCTGGGAGGCCCTGAAAGCCCGGAGAACCTATGGGGTGAGCTGCAGCCGGATTGCTGTTGATTTCACCGTCAATGGCCGCGCGATGGGCTCTGTGACAGGACCTGGGCCGGCACTTTTGGAAGTGGATATCACCGGAACAGATGCGATAGACCGTGTGGAAATACTGAAAGACAATGTACTGGAAGAGATGGTGGTGCATTCGGGCACCTGGGAAAGGGAGCCTTTCGGCGAGAGGATAAAAATGAAATTTCCGGTAGAGTTTGGCTGGGGTCCTGATCCAAAGGAATTTCCTGATATTACCAGTCGAAGCTGGCACGGATCTCTTCATGTGGACGGTAAAATCTGTTCCATAGAAAAATGCTGGAACAGTTTTGGCCAGAAGCTGTCTTCCGTCAAGTCAAATTCCTGTGAGTTTGACCTGACTACTTACAAATCAACGACCTCAGGGAAATGGATGGGGCCCAGCAATGTTGTGACGGAAGGATTTATCTTTGAAGTGGAGACAACGGTGGATGGGGCAATTGTATTAACGGTAGATGGCAATGAATACCGGTTCACGGCGCGTCAGCTTCTGGAAAACTCCGGCGTCATTCCCTTATATCAAGAAAGTGAAGCTTTGATCAACAGCCGCTGGCATGATGCCCATCATTACAGAGATGATCTGATCTGGCATAACGCATATAAAATAAAGATAGGGCAGGCGGTGCCGGCGGGAGCATATCAGATGAAATTCAGCCGCAACTGGAATTTGCCGGAAGGCAGCAATTACAGGCTGCGAATCTGGCAGAGAAACGGCCATGTGGCCTGGACCTCACCTGTTTTCATTCGAGAGACGGGAGATGATGCTTAATGAACATAATGTACATTCATACACATGATACGGGACGGCTGCTAAGTCCCTACGGATATCAGGTTCCGACTCCGGGTATCAGAGCAT
>Ga0153923_100456_pt1 | contig 13144 bp, 7 predicted proteins | sample TSNJ007MetaG_FD_104682 | JGI IMG/M metagenome (GOLD analysis project Ga0153923, IMG submission 104682) | Attine ant fungus gardens microbial communities from New Jersey, USA - TSNJ007 MetaG | ecosystem: Host-associated > Fungi > Mycelium > Unclassified | place: USA: New Jersey, Brendon T. Byrne... | reverse complement strand
GGGCGTCAGGATTGGAACAAGATGCCTGTTATTCAGGAATACGAGAAGATGACGAATATTAAGTTAAAGATTCAAAACGCCCCACAAGACAGCTTTGAGACGAAAAAGAATTTGGTATTTGCAAGCGGTACGCTTCCCGATATTTTCTATGCGGCGGATTTAAAAGGATCGGATCAAGTTACCTACGGAAGTCAAGGTTTGTTGCTGCCTTTAGAAAAATACATTGATGAGGGCTACGCACCTAATTTAAAAAAAATTCTCGATGAAAATCCGGATATTCGCAAATCAATGACAACACCAGATGGACATATCTATGCACTACGCAATATTCAGCCATCTGCGGTATGGTATCGTGGACCGATGTGGTATAACGGGAAGTTCTTGAAGAAGTTCGGCATGGAAAACAAATTACCGCAGACCACAGAAGAGCTATACAACTATTTGAAGAAGGTTAAAGAGGAAGATGCGAACGGAAACGGTAAAGACGATGAGGTTCCTCTATCCTCTGTGAAATTAGATGATTTACGGATGTTCTTCCTCGGATTCTGGGGGATGTATAACGAGGATATCTACGTAGATAAGGAGAACAAAGTACACTTTCCACAAGCTGAACCAGCCTACAAAGAATATTTAACCTTCTTGAATCGCTTATGGAACGAGAATTTGCTGGATCATGAAACATTCTCTCAAACCGATGAGCAGAAGAAAGCAAAAGGGAAAAACAATCAAGTGGCCTTATTCTCCGATTATTTCCCATACTTCACGCTTGGTGGTGAACCGAGTGAAGATAACCCGATGATGCAGCCTGTATCTAGTGATATTGCTGGAACACCTGTATACGGCAAGCATCCTGGTATTAACACCATTGGCGGTTTCGCGATTTCAAACACGAACCCCAACCCGGAAGCAAGTATGCGCTGGATTGATTACCAATTTAGCGAAGAAGGGTATTCCTTCTGGGCGTATGGACCTGAAGGTACGTTATTTAAATACAAAGATAAAGCAACAGGCGAGAAAGAATGGCTGCCAGTTCCAGATGGTACGGATCGTGAAGAATACCGCGGTACAATCACGCCAAACTACGGGATTAATACACCAGGTTCCTATGAGAACAGCTATGTTTTAGGTCTTCGTACTAGCTTTGATGACTGGATTGACAAAGAAACAGCTACAAAGCTTACACCTATTGCAAAGACTCCCTTCCCATCGGTATTCCTGACGGTAGACCAACAGACGGAAATCAAAACACTCCGTTCCGATTTGGATAAATACGTGAAGGAAATGGAAGCGAAATTCGTTACAGGCGCAGAGCCATTATCCAATTGGGACAAATATATCACTCAAATGAAAAAAATGGGGTATGAGAAGCTCGAATCAACGTATCAACAAGCATACGATACATGGGCTGCTAGTAAATAATTTGTGAAGCTTATACATTCTCATATTTTGAAAAACTTCCCGGTCATCCTAGGCATGACCGGGAAGTTATGATGAACCCTAAGCGAGGAAGGATTATACGGTATCGTTAGGCTCAGTATTGGGATGATTACTATTCATCTGTCGATACTGGCCCGGGGTATAACCGGTTTCCTTTTTGAATTTTCGAATAAAGTTTGGTGTGTCGAGGTAGCCGACGCGCTGGATAATATCTTTTAACGGATCACTTGTTATTACGAGCTGTTCCTTGACCTTATCTAATCGTTTTTGCCAAATATATTGGACGAAGTTGATGCCGACCTTATCCTTGAATGAACGACTGAGATGGGAAGGTGAAATCGTAAACGCAGCAGAAACAGATTCAAGGCTAAGTGAATGATCAACATAGTGCTGGTCGATAAAAGCAACGATATGATCCATGAGTGAATGTTCTTCTTTTTTATGCGTCTGCTCTACCTGTGTACAAATCTGAGTGGCTAAACGGTAGAAATTCTGCTCTATAAGATGGACGGGACCATTCATGAAATGGGGAGAAGCAGACTGCATCATGTTATCCATCTTTAGCTCAACTGCAGTTTTGAGCATGGTATTCAGCAGGTCGAACAATACGCATCGCATCAGCAGGGTAGATCGTTGTTTATTATCAAGGCCATGGATGGCTGTGTGAATAATTTGTTTGGCGACTTCGTAGTTGCCCTGCTTCAAGCTTTGTGCAAGCTTTAATAGCTCGTTACTAGGGAGTAACACCGTTTGATCATGGGCACTGGATAGCTTTTCAAAATACACGGTGGTTCCATGCTCGGTCGATTTACGCAATTCGAAGGCGGAGCAAGCCTCAACAAAGGATTGATTAAGCTGCTGAGGGCTCTCATAACATTTGCCTACACCGATCATCGGGTGGATATCCATTATGCCTAACGTATATTCACGGATCGCATCCACGATGTGAACGATTTGTGCAGCGAGTGCCTCATCATCTTCGAGCTGTAAGCTCACAATGAGTGCGAGCTGATCCAATTGCGGGAGCTCTACACCGTATACTTGTGTAGCAAGCGCTGGAAATTCAATAAACGCAAGCTTGCGATGTACTTCTTGTCGCGCATGAAGATGCTGCTGTTCTAATTCATCCCAGCCCATCATCATGACAAAATGATGACTTTGGTCGAAGTGCAGATGAAAGGTATCGAATATTCCATGCGTCATCATTTGTGCATGTCCATGCTTTAATAGCATGGACAGAACATGGTTGCGTGCATAGGGCTCTTGGAGATCAACCTTGGAGCTATACTGCTGTAATGTTGTTCGTATATACTCGAGCTCATTTCCAGAGGCCGGTGTATCTGTTTTTTTGTTCGTGAAGCGAACGAGCTCAGCAATCGGAAGATATTGCATCCGAGCGAATAATAGAGCGATGGCCGTTCCTACAATGGCGATCACAATGAATAAAATAATGATGAAGCTCCGAACATTAAGTACGCTACTGAAAAACTGATTACTCGCCATTAAAGTCACATATGACCAGCCATTGACATCCGATGTGACGGAAATAACCGAATGATCTTCGTTGTTCATCGATAGATTATGTATGCCGGGTGGAAGCTCTGATAACCGTTGGATATCCTGTTGGCTAGCTGTATCTCCATGGCCACTATAGGATAAAACACGTCCATGATTATCAAAAATATACGTTAATCCTCGATAGTTACCGAGAACGGAATCGATCAGATATGCCAACTCTTTCTCTTTAATGAGGTACATGACAGAAGCATATGGATCTGAGGTGTTGGGAATGATCGGCAGGATATAGGTTAATACAGATTGCTCGAGTGGTGAATTTTGATTCAGCATGTTCGTAAGTCGAATGGATGGAAATTTGGACGAGTTTAAAGCAGTCACAAGTTCATCATTCTTCCAGCTTCCAAACTGATAGGAGCTACGAAATACATCCAGGCTATACATGCCATGGTTGGAATAAATATTAGGGTCATGATGATAGTACAGAAATATATCCTCCACAATGGAATTGGAAGATTTGTAGCTATCTAGTGCCGCTATGGCGTCACGACTTTCATAAGGATCCAGTATGCGATAATGAGCGAGACGAGCGTCGTATGACATCCGTGACGCCATATCTCTTAAATCATTCATGCGTCCATCCACCACCGTTTTAATTTGGGTGAGCTGATTAAAGTGAGCATTTTCAATCTCCTTTTGTAAATTATCGGTAGCATTTCGGTAAATGAAAACGATTACAAATATAAGCGGAATAAGAAGGATAAGTAGATACGAACCGGTGAATTTCAGAAACAATTTCGATTTGAAATAGTTATAATTCAAATTGTTTTCCCCCTTTTTGTGGAGCATACATGGAGATGTTCCTATCAAGCTATGAATACAGCATGATATAGATCGGCGCTTGAATACTTATTTATATTCAATAATAGGATGTTTATAGCGGATATTTATTTTTATGTCAAATGTTTTTTGAAAATATATCATACTAAATCAATAGAATCGCAGCCTCAGAAGAGCTGCATGGAGGTCGTGCAAATGAATGACGCTAATGTTGTCGAGGAGCAAATTGTTGTTGAAGGAGTTCATAATTACAGCACAGAGGAGGATTACGTTAAGCCGGAGGATTCGCAGCTATTAGATCAGCTGGAATGGTTCAAGGATCAGAAGCTGGGCTTGATGATGCACTGGGGACCTTATTCGCAGCTTGGACTTGTTGAATCGTGGGCGCTTAGTGATAAAGATGGAGATTGGTCACGGGACGATATTGATTGGGGGGTTGATTCGACGGAGCTGAAGCGGCAATACTTCGGGCTGAATAAAACCTTTAATCCGCTCCGTTTTGAGCCTGAGAAGTGGGCAGAGGTTGCTGCAGAAGGTGGCTTCAAATATTTAAATTTCACAACGAAGCATCACGATGGCTTCTGTATGTGGGATACGCAGACAACAGATTATCGCATCACGGGTAAGGATTGTCCTTTCCATGCACATAAGTACGCGGATATTTGTAAGAACGTATTTGATGCTTTTCGGGCCAAGGGACTTGGGATCTCTGCCTACTTCTCCAAAGCGGATTGGCACACACCAACATACTGGGCTCCAGGTATGGAGACGGGGACGTTCATGAATCGAGGTCCTTCGTATCCAACACAAGATTATCCTTGGCTATGGGAGCAATTCGTACAGTACACACATGATCAGATCATGGAATTGATGACGAAATATGGACGGATTGAAATGCTCTGGTTGGATGCGGGGTGGGTGTGTCCACAGAATAAGAATAATCCACAGGATATTCGGTTGGGTGAAGTGGTGGAGAAGGCACGTCAGCATCAGCCATGGCTACTAAGTGCAGACCGTACCGTTGGCGGACCTTATGAGAATGTCGTTACACCAGAGCAAACGTTGCCCGCGCGTCCCCTGCATATCCCATGGGAAAGCTGTATTACGATGGGGACTGCGTTCTCTTATCGGTATGAGGATCATTACAAGACGACACGTCAATTAATTCATTTGCTCGTTGAAGTTGTAGCCAAAGGTGGTAACCTGGCACTTAATGTCGCACCACAACCAGACGGCCGCTTGTCACCAACAGCGATGGATCGGATGAAAGGAATGGGCAGTTGGCTCAAAGTCCATGGTGAGGCGATTTATGGAACACGCATATGTGCGCCATACTCCGTTGGAAATACACATTTCACGAAAAAAGGCGATGTCATCTATGCTATCCATCTGTACTCAAAAGAGCAGGAACTCGTGATCAGTGAGATTTGTATTTCACTCGAGCAGGCTGTGACGCAAATAGATCTTGTTGGCGGACAAGAGAATCTAACATTCGAACGAACAACAACTGGATTGATCGTTCATTTACCAGAGAGCGAGCTTACGGGAATTGCCCCAATTGCACATGTATTTCGCATAAAATAACGAGTTGAACTATGGGAGGAAGAGCAGATGCAACAATGGTTCACTGATGCAAAGCTAGGAATTTTCATTCACTATGGAATTTATGCGGTACAAGGAGTTGCAGAATCATGGTCTTTCTATAACGGGAGAATGTCTTATGAGGACTATATGAAGCAATTGAATGGTTTTACGGCCTCTAAATTTGATGCGAAGTATTGGGCAGATCTGATTGCGAAGTCAGGAGCTAAGTATTCTGTTCTTACAACGAAACATCATGACGGAGTTGCATTATTTGATACGAAATTCAGTGATTTGAGCGTTATGAAGGCGACACCTGCCAAGAGAGATATTATTAAGGAGTGGTCTGAGGCGATTCGAGATCAGGGTCTTCGCGTAGGGATGTATTACTCCCTCATTGACTGGTCTCATCCTGATTATCCTTCAGTCTATGAGAATGGTGTCGTACCAGATGACTTGAGACAGATAAATCGTTATTCAAGTCCGATGGATGGTGTCCAAGATCCAGAGCGATGGGAGAGATTTCTGGCATTTAACCGTAATCAACTAGGAGAAGTGTTAACGGATTATGGTCAGGTTGATCTGTTATGGTTCGATGGAGATTGGGAACGAAGCGCAGAGCAGTGGGGATTGCCAGCATTCAAAGATTATTTAAAATCATTTAATCCTGATCTTATTATAAACTCACGTTTGCAAGGGTATGGGGATTATAAGACTCCTGAGCAAGGTCTTCCCATTACGCGTCCGGAAGGTCCGTGGGAATTCTGTACGACGATAAATACGTCATGGGGTTATGTGCATACAGACCACAATTATAAATCATTGAATCAAATGATCCGAATGTTCTGTGACTGTATCAGCATGGGCGGCAATATGCTGTTAGATATTGGGCCCATGGAGGATGGAACGATTGATCCTAGGCAGGAAGCGATCTTGCTCGGATTAGGTGATTGGATACGTACACATGAAGAAGCCATCTATGGAACACAAGAGGGTATTATGACACGCTACTATCTGGGTGGTAGTACATTGTCTCCCGATAAGAAGAACTTGTATCTCTTCGTTTACGATACGCCGAAGGAGAACATTTGCCTCAAAGGGCTGTGTAATCCCATTACCAAGATTACGGTGCTTCACTCAGGCAAGGAGCTCAACCATGAAATTCACGGTGGTGTGCCCTGGTTCCACATACCAGGTACAACTTGGATTCAGATAACACCTGAAGATATGCATGAACAAGTGACAGTACTTAAATTGGAATTCGATGAAGAAATTGAGATGTACGGCGGCTCAGGCGCAGTTGTAACGCACAACTAAAGTACATTAACGGATAAAGGAGCATTCGTATGGTAAATCAAAGTGGAGTACCAGAGCCACACATTGTTTCATACGCCCCCAAGCATTATCTGTGTAGACGAGCGACGGAGTCGCTTGTCTTGGATGGGAAGCTAGATAAGCCCTTTTGGCAGCATGCAGCATGGACAGAAAAGTTTGTTGATATTGAAGGGGATTTGCGTCCGATGCCAGGAAAGGATACGAGGGTAAAAATGCTATGGGATGATGAGTATTTTTACTTTGGTGCAGAGCTGATGGAAGATCAGATCTGGGGAACGCTGACAGAACGTGATTCCGTTATTTTTTACGATAATGATTTTGAGATTTTTATAGATCCAACAGGAGATTCCCATCAATATTACGAGTTTGAGATTAACGCCTTGAACACGGTATGGGACTTACTCCTTGTGAAACCTTATCGTGACGGAGGTCCTCCAATTAACGGTTGGGATATCCAAGACTTGAAGACGGCTGTTCATATCGAAGGTGAGTTAAATAACCCGCACGCTGACAATCGGAAATGGACGGTTGAAATTGCAATACCATGGAATAGTTTAAAAGAATGTGCCACGGATCGACGATCACCTTACGCTGGGGAATTTTGGCGTGTTAATTTTTCACGTGTTGAATGGCGGACTGAGGTTGTCGATGGCAAGTATCGTAAGCTTCTCAACCCCGACACAGGGAAACCTTATCCTGAGGATAATTGGGTGTGGTCACCACAAGGAGTCATAAATATGCATTATCCAGAACTGTGGGGCTATGTTGTATTCGTGAATGAAGCGGGTCCATATCACTTCGACATCCCTCGGGATGAACATATCAAATGGGAATTACGGAAGCTCTATTATCGTGAGCGGAACTATTACGAAACACATGGCATGTTCACAGCCGATTTTAATGCATTGTGTGAAGAAGATACATGGACCATAGAACCAAACATTGAAACGACGACTAAAGCTTTTATTATATCTGCATCAACATCAGATGAGACGTCCCGTCTTTACATTCGCGAGGACGGGTTTCTCTGGAAGGAGTAATCAGATATGGAACAGATTGAACGTAAGTTTCAGGAGAAAAAGAGTTTGGCCAAGGCACGTGCAACGCAGTTATTTCAAATCTTTGAACAGGACTTGACAGAAGAAGAAATAATTGCACTTAAGTATCTCTATGCGTATATGCCAGTGAATGATTTGGCGGATTACAATGGTGAGCTTTTCTTGAATCATGTGAGAACGACACTAAAGATTCGCCGAAATATGCCATGGCAAGTCCCGGATCATATATTTTTACATTTCGTACTGCCCTACCGTGTTAATACCGAAAACATTGAAGAACACCGCCAAATTCTTCATGAACAATTAGCAGAGCGAACTAGTAAGTTGTCCATGACGGAAGCCATTCTGGAGACAAATTACTGGTGTCATGAGGTGGCAACGTATATTGGAAGTGATTTGCGGACGATTTCACCATTATCGATGATTCGAAATGCACGCGGTCGTTGCGGTGAAGAATCCACACTAGCTGTGGCAGCCCTTCGCAGTATAGGTATACCTGCACGTCAAGTGTATACGCCACGTTGGGCGCATTGTGATGATAACCACGCATGGGTGGAGGCATGGGCAGACGGTGAATGGTATTTTATTGGGGCTTGTGAGCCGGAAGCCCGTCCTAATCAAGGATGGTTTGGACCTCCAGCGCGTAGAGCAATGTTAATTAACACGCGTATTCTCGCTAATTATCAAGGTCCAGAAGATATTACGCTTGCAGATGAGTGGTTCACTGAAATTAATGTGTTGGAAAATTACGCATCCACGCGGACAATTACGATTCATGTGAAAGATGAATTCGGACAGTCTGTGCAGGATGCAGAAGTACAGTTCCAAGTGTATAACATGGCGGAATTTTTCCCGATTGCCATCCTTCCTACCAATGCTCAAGGAGAAGCAACTTTCAAAACAGGTCTCGGTGACCTCATGATTCGTGCGGCAAAGGGTGGTACTTGGGGGGAAGTGAAAATTTCAGTGGCGGACAGTGAATGCGTTGAGCTTGTACTGAATCAAGAAAATCAGCCTGCTGCAGGAACGATGGCCGATTATGAAATGGTTCCACCTCCAGCGTGTGAAGGTGAGGTAATAGAGGAACTGTCTGAAATTCGTATCCAGCGACATAATGAACGTTTGGAGGAAGGGATCTCAATCCGTGCGAAATATGAAGCGACTTTTGTGACAGAAGAAGCAGCGAGGAAGCTCGGGGAAACACTGGGTCTCCCGGAAGATCGTGTATGGACAGTGCTTCAGAAGGCACGTGGTAACAGTGTAGAGATAGCCGCATTTCTGGAGGCAGCCACATCCGCGTATGGAGAATGGGCTTTACGGTTATTGGAATGTATTAATGAAAAGGATTTAATTGACACATTTATTCCTACCCTTACAGATCATGTGGCTGGTGCGCTTGCTGTACGTGGTGAGCTCACAGAGGAAGTGTTCGTGCCCTACATTTTGCGTCCTCGTGTTCACTACGAGATGATTACACCGTATCGTACATTTTTCCAACAAGCTTTCACTTCGGATGAAGTGGCATTGTTCCGTAAGGACCCAACGAAGCTGGTGCAATTCATAGATGAAACGTGGGATATATGGACAGACCTTCCGAATCTGAAAGGGAAGGGAACGGCAGTGGGTACCTTTGAATTGCGCGTAGGCGATCGCAGTTCCCTAGATATCATGTTCGTATCCATTTGTCGTAGTTTAGGAATCCCAGCGCGAATTCATCCCATTGAATCCAAACCGCAATTTATAGTGGATAATATTTTCGTGGATGCTCAATTTACCAAAGGCGTTGTTGGAGGCGGGATAGAATTAGCGAACGGCACGCTCATACTTCATCGTGATCAGGGTGCAGGGACAGTCCAACCAACGGCTTCATACTATGAGAATTTCACATTAGCTCGGCTGGAGAACGGTTTTTATAAAACCTTATGTTACCCGCATGGCGCAAATGACCTATATGATACACCACTTGAGGTTGAGCAGGGAGCATACCGTCTGACGACAGGCGTACGATTAAAGGATGGCATCGTGCTTATAAAGTTCACTTATTTCCATATTGCAGAAGGGGAAGAGACGAAGCTGGTCATGAAATATCGTCAATCTACATTGGAAATTCCAGTGTACGGCAAGGTGGAACGACTCAAGCAGCTGACCTCATGGGTAGGAGTAGAACAGACTTTCGCAGATATTATTGGTGGAAAGGGCGCCTATGTCGCTTGGCTGGAGCCGGAACGAGAGCCTTCAAAGCATTTACTTCGTGAACTCGCTGAGTTGAAGTATGAGTTCAATGCGCAAGGTGCTCCCATCATTCTTATTATTGGTGACAAGCAATGTGCAGCTTCGTTTCATCCCGAGGACTATCCAGATCTTCCTGCAAATGCAGTGTTTGTACGTGATTCAACGAATAATCTATTGCCCGAATTATTTGCATCGTCCCAAGCGAGTGAAGCGGGCTTCCCGCATCTTATCATTGTGGATCGTGAAGATCAGATTCGTTACATGTCATCAGGATATAAGATTGCAGCGAGCAAGGAAGCGATTCAAATCTTAAGAAGGTTGTGAAAGGATGGATCAACAGATGATTGTAGCAGGCTACGTGAGTGATTCCAAACTATCTGAGTTATCGGGTGACCACTTGATGAAGTTAACGCATCTCAACGTTGCATTTGGTTATGTGAAAGATGATCAAATTACAACAGCACATTTGAAATGCACGAACCAGCTACAAGAGATGAAAGCGATGTATCCGAATCTGACGCTGATGCTCTCCGTAGGCGGATGGGGGAATGGGGGCTTCTCTGAGGCTGCCTCTACCGAAGAAGGACGTCAGAAATTTGCAGCGTCGGCTGTGCAAGTGGTAACGGATTTCCCGTTCGATGGAATCGATTTGGATTGGGAATATCCTTGTTACAGTGAAGCGGATATTAAATCGTCGCCGGATGATAAATGCAATTTCACACTGCTATTAAAGGCGATTCGAGATGCACTGGATGTGAAAGGTACAGCGGATAGCAGGCATTACCTGCTTACAATTGCGGCAGGTGCTGATCAGTATTACATTGATGGCACCGAGATGGATCAAGTACAGCAATATTTGGATTTTATACAGCTGATGACCTACGATATGCGTGGCGGTTTCCAGATTCTAACGGGACATCATACGAATTTATTTCATACGACAGGAGATTTGTATCGTATCAGTACAGAGGCATCGGTGAATATGTTCATTCAGGCAGGCGTTCCCCGAGAGAAAATCGTCATTGGCGTGGCGTTCTATTCCCGAATGTGGAAGCAGGTGCCGAATAAGAACCATGGATTTCTACAAATGACGGGCACAACGGGTGGCTATGGTCCAGAATATACAGAGCTGTTTGCTAATTACATCAATCAGAATGGGTACACACGGTATTGGGACGATGAGGCCAAAGCACCATATTTATTTAATGGAGACACGTTTATTTCCTATGATGACGTAGATTCGATCGCACATAAATGTGAGTATGTCAAACGTGAAAAACTTGCGGGTGCCATGTTCTGGGAATATAGCTGTGATAGGACACACACGTTGCTTGATGCACTGTATGCAGGCTTATATGAGAGCGTGAAGTGAGCTACCTGTTCAATTAGTTAAGAAACATGATACTTCAGTCAACAAACGTTAGATTCAGGATAAATTCCCTTTTAATGCGCTTTATTATGATTTAAAGTAGGGGTGCAAGTAGGGTTAGACATACTGAAAACGTAGTTGCAGATCACAATTGTATACATGGAAGGAGTTTATGAAATGAGCAAAATTATTGGTGAAGCACTATCAAATATTCCTTGGCAGGATAAGCCGAGTGGCTATAACGCTCCAGTGTGGCGATATACCCATAATCCGATTATTCAGCGAGATGCACAGTTAAACTCGAACAGTATTTTTAATTCCGCTGTTATTCCTTTTGAAGAGGGATATGCAGGGGTATTCCGTTGTGACTCCAGATCTGTAAGTATGGACATATTCGCTGGCTTCAGTCAGGACGGGCTTCAATGGGAGATTAATGAGAATCCGATCCAATTTGAAGGCGACGAATATGTAACAAAGCGGGAGTATCGTTACGATCCACGCGTCTGCAAAATCGAGGATAAATATTATGTTTCTTGGTGTAATGGATACCATGGTCCTACAATTGGTCTCGCATATACGTATGATTTCAAAACCTTTCACCAATTAGAAAACGCTTTCCTGCCATACAACCGGAATGGTGTATTATTCCCGCGCAAAATAAATGGCAAATATGCGATGTTAAGCCGTCCAAGTGATACGGGGCATACACCATTTGGAGATATCTTTTTTAGTGAGAGCCCTGACCTGACGTATTGGGGAAAGCATCGTTACGTGATGGGTACGATCAATTCGGACGCTTCTGCATGGCAATCGAAGAAAATTGGTCCAGGGCCGATTCCAATTGAAACAGATCGCGGATGGTTGTTGATCTATCATGGTGTAATAAATACGTGTAACGGGTTCGTATATCGGATGGGTGTTGCTTTATTAGATTTGCATGAACCATGGAAGGTGTTAGCACGTTCACGAAATTATATTCTCGGACCAGAGACATTGTATGAGTGTGTAGGAGATGTGCCGAATGTCACCTTCCCTTGCGCAGCACTTTCGGATGGCGATACAGGCCGAATTGCAATTTACTATGGCTGTGCTGATACCGTAACAGGCGTAGCCTTCACAACTGTGGATGAGTTGTTCGACTATATGGATAAGTATCCGCTCGAGAATTAGTAGAGTAAGCGAAGTGTCATAGCAAGTTAAAATAACTATAGGGAGAGATTGAGATGTCCAGCAAACGACCTTGGAAAATATACGCAATCCATCATTCTCATACAGATATCGGATATACAGAGCGTCAAGAGAAAATTCAGCAGTATCATGTTAATTTCATTCGCCAGGTCTTGCATATTTTACGTGAAAGCAAATCGGGACGTCGTCCGGAATGGCAAGGCTTTAAGTGGGTCTGTGAGACATTTTGGCCGATTGAAACCTTTCTGAAGCAGGCGACAGAGCAAGAGAAGATAGAGTTCGCTGAGGGCGTGAGACAGGGAGCTATCGGGTTGTCGGGGACTTATCTAAATATGACAGAATTAATTGGTAAAGAGCTGTTCCAATCGATGATTGCGCGAGTGTGTGATTACGGACAGTCGATTAAAATTCCTGTAACATCGGCAATGACAGCAGATATTAACGGTTTCAGCTGGGGTTATGGTCAGGTATTGCTGGATGCTGGAATCCAGAATCTGTCCACCTGTATTCATACGCATCATGGAATGTTTCCTTGCTGGAAGAAGCAGCAGCCGTTCTGGTGGGAGATGCCTTCAGGGGACCGCCTGTT
>Ga0153923_100455_pt1 | contig 13146 bp, 12 predicted proteins | sample TSNJ007MetaG_FD_104682 | JGI IMG/M metagenome (GOLD analysis project Ga0153923, IMG submission 104682) | Attine ant fungus gardens microbial communities from New Jersey, USA - TSNJ007 MetaG | ecosystem: Host-associated > Fungi > Mycelium > Unclassified | place: USA: New Jersey, Brendon T. Byrne... | reverse complement strand
TTTTAACAGGCTCAGCGATTTGTGCTGCTCTGTCCGACTTGTGACGTACCACGCGATTCAAATTTGCCGGTTTTGTTACTTTCGCGGAGGATGCGCGGTGATTTTGCGGCTAATGTTCTCATTCGTGACACAAAATAACGTTTTGATAACCGTTGTCATTTGGTCATTGAACATCGCAACGGCATAATGCCCCGCCCACATCATTGCAGAGTCTAGGGAGCTAGCTTGTCTACGCCTGTCGAACCCTTGCGTTTGCTGCTACTGGCCGAAGAGCCAGCGTGGACAGCGTTATTGCGCGAGTGTCTGGCTCCGATGGGGAGCGCTGCGGTGCTGATCAGCGCACCGAGCTGGGAGTCGGTCAGCAGTCTGTTCGAAGACAATCGCCACGCGGTGTTGTTGACCGTCCCCGCGTTGCAGCCGGCCCCGGGCCGTTGCAGTCTGCCGACGGTGTTGCTGTTGGATCACGAGCCGGCCACCGCGCCGGTTGGTGTCAGCGACTGGCTGGTGTTCGACGCGCTCGACGCCGACATGCTGCGTCGCTGCCTACGCCATGTGCGTGAGCGCGGCGTCCTCGAAAATACTTTGCAACGCCTCGCCGAGCAGGATCCGCTGACCGGCATCGCCAACCGCCAGGGCTTCCAGACCCTGCTCGCGGCGCGCCTGGCAGAAAACGACGGGCGCGGTCTGGCCCTCGGGCATCTCGATCTCGACAACTTCCGTCACGCCAACGACGCCCTCGGCCATCAGGCCGGCGACCGGCTGATCCTGCAAGTCGTGGCGCGGTTGAAAAGCCAGCTCGAGGCCGGTGATCAACTGGCGCGGCTGGGCAGCGACGAATTTGCCCTGTTGATCGATACCCGTCGTGCGCCGCAACGCGCCGAGTGGATGGCCGAACGCATCACCGAAGCCTTGTCCGAACCGTATTGGGTCGATGGCGAAAGCCTGTTGATCGGCTCCAGCCTCGGCATCGCCCATGCCCGTGCGCAGGGCGGCGCCGATCCGCTGATGTGGCATGCGCACATCGCCATGCAGCAGGCCAAGAGCACGCAGGGCTGCACTTTCCATATCTTCAACGAACGCATCAACCGCAACGCGCGGAGCATGGCCGACCTCGAAAGCGAACTGCGCCGGGCGCTGCGTCGCGATGAGCTGGAGCTGCATTACCAACCGCGCTTGAATCTTGCAGACGGGCAAATCGTCGGTCTCGAAGCGCTGGTGCGCTGGCGTCATGGCGAACGCGGTCTGCTGCCGCCGAGCGAATTCGTGCCGCTGGCCGAGCAGAGCGGGTTGATCGTGCCGCTGGGTTACTGGGTCATTTCCCGCGCCCTGCGCGACATGCAGGCGCTGCGCGAGCGTGGGCTGCCGGCGCTGCACATGGCGATCAATTTGTCGTTCCGCCAGTTTCAGGACAGCCAGTTGCTGCCGACGCTCAGTCGATTGATTGCCGAGCGCGGCGTCGAGGCGCAATGGCTGGAATTCGAACTTACCGAAACCGCCGTCATGCGCCGCAGCGATCTGGTCAAACAGACCATGGACGCCCTCGGCCGTCTCGGTGTGCGTTTCTCGCTGGATGACTTCGGCACCGGGTTCTCGTCGTTCGTGCACCTCAACAGCTTGCCGATCACCTTGCTGAAGATCGACAAAAGCTTTGTCGGCGGCATGGAACAGCGCGAAGAGAATCGCAAACTGGTGCACGCGATGATCAACCTCGCGCACAACCTGCATCTGGAAGTGGTGGCAGAAGGGGTCGAAACACCGGAGCAACTTGAACTGCTGCGCGGGTTTGGCTGTGATCAGGTGCAGGGTTATCTGATCAGCCGGCCGTTGCCGTTGGCGGAACTGGTGGAGTACCTGACGTTTGGTGCCAGCCAGCAAAGTCTGGTTGAGGCCATTTAAAAGATCGCAGCCTTCGGCAGCTCCTACACAGATCCCTGTAGGAGCTGCCGAAGGCTGCGATCTTTTGATCTTAATCTGCGCGAACAGCCTCAAACCTCTGTGACACAGGCTCCAGCCGAATCATCCGCTTCATCTTCCATTCAAACGCCAGCGTCAAACTCACCGCCGCACACGCCAACCCCAGCGCCAGCCCCCACCAGACGCCAGTCGGCCCCCAATGCAGGTGAAACGCCATCCACCACGCCGCCGGCGCGCCGATCAGCCAGTAGCAGCCGAGCCCGACCAGAAACGTGGTTTTCGCGTCTTTGAGCCCACGGATACAGCCCATGGCGATGGTCTGCGTACCGTCGAACAGCTCGAACCACGCGGCCACCGCCAACAGGCTTACGGCCAGACGAATCACCTCGGCAAACGCCGGGTCGTTATGGTCGAGGAACAGCCCGACCAGTTGATTCGGCAGCAGCCAGAACACCATGGCGAAACCCAGCATCACCACCGCACCAAAGACGATGCCGACCCGTCCGGACATTCGTGCATCGCTCAGTTGCCCGGCGCCGTAATGCTGGCCGACGCGCATGGTGATCGCATACGACATGCCCGCCGGCACCATGAACGCCACCGAAACGATCTGCAGGGCGATCTGGTGCGCGCCCAACTGCGTGCTGCCCATGGTGCCCATGCACAGCGCGGCGAAGGCGAACAAGCCGACTTCCACGGCGTAGGTGCCGCCAATCGGCAGGCCGAGGCGCCACAGTTCTTTCAGGTACTGACGATTTGGCCGCGACAGACCGGCGCGTATTGGATAAGCGTCATACGCCGGGTGCCGACGAATGTGCCAGGCCAGCGCCAGCGCCATGCAATTGGCCACGATCGCGGTGACCAGACCGATGCCGGTCAGCCCCAGTTTCGGCAGACCGAACATGCCGGTGATCAATGCGTAGTTGAGCAGGAAGTTGGCCACGGTGCCGCCGAGGCTGATGACCATTACCGGTGTCGCCCGGCCGATCGCACTGGTGAAGCCGCGCAGGGCCATGAAACTCAGATATCCGGGCAGGGCGAAGGGCAGGGCGATGAGGAATTGCCCGGCGGCGTTGACGTTGGTTTCGGTCTGGCCGAATAGCAGCAACACCGGTTTCAGATTCCACAGCAGCAGCCCGGCGCCCAGCGCCATCAGCCACGCCAGCCACAAGCCGGCCTGGGTCAGGCGTGCCGCGCCGATGATGTCGCCGGCGCCCTGACGGATTGCCACCAGGGTGCCGACCGCCGCGATCACGCCGATGCAGAAAATCGACACGAACGAATAGCTCGCCGCGCCAAGGCCACCACCGGCCAGCGCTTCGGGACTCAGGCGCGCCATCATCAGGGTGTCGGTCAGCACCATCAGCATGTGCGCCAACTGTGAAGCGATCAACGGCCCTGCCAGCCGCAGGATGGCCCAGAGTTCGGTACGCACGGGATGCTGCATGGTCATCACCACTCATAAAAAGAGGGAACAGGGAACCGTCGATTCTCGGCGCTTCAACGCTTTCGCACAAAGGGATAAAAAGGATGGGTGGCATGATTAAAACTCATCCTGTTCAGATTCTGCTAAGTTGGCCACAACCCGCTATAGGAGCTTTCTGAATGTCCCGTCGTCTTCCTCCCTTGTATGCCCTGCGCGCATTCGAAGCGGCGGCGCGGCACAGTTCGTTCACCCGTGCCGCCGAAGAGTTGTCGATTACCCAGAGTGCGGTGAGTCGGCACATTCGCACGCTTGAGGAGCATTTCGCCTGCAAGCTGTTTCACCGCAGCGGACGCAACCTGCAACTGACCGAATCAGCACGGATGCTGTTGCCGGGGATCCGCGACGGTTTTGCAGCCCTTGAGCGCGCTTGCAACACCTTGCGCGCCGAAGACGACATCCTGCGCATGAAAGCGCCGTCGACCCTGACCATGCGCTGGTTGCTGGCGCGGCTCAGTCGCTTTCGTCATCTGCAACCGGGCAACGAAGTGCAACTGACCAGCGCCTGGATGGATGTGGATTCGGTGGATTTCAACAATGAACCGTTCGACTGCGCCGTGCTGCTGAGTGACGGGCATTTTCCGCCGGACTGGGAGGCCAGCCTGTTGTTTCCGGAAGAGCTGATTCCAGTGGGTGCGCCGAATCTGCTGAATGACCAGCCGTGGGATGTCGCACGCCTGGCCTCCACCGAACTGCTGCACCCGACCCCGGACCGGCGCGACTGGCGCAGTTGGCTGGAGCACATGGGCCTGTCCGATCAGGTGTCGCTCAAGGGCGGGCAGGTGTTCGATACCCTGGAATTGGGCATGATCGCCGCCGCCCGAGGCTACGGTGTGTCGATGGGCGATCTGCTGATGGTCGCCGAGGATGTCGCGCAGGGACGCTTGAGTCTGCCGTGGCCGACTGCCGTCGCCAGCGGACTGAATTATTACCTGGTGTGGCCAAAAACCCGTCCGGGAGGTGAACGTTTGCGCCGTCTCAGCGACTTCCTGCAAGGCGAAGTGCGCGCCATGGCGTTGCCGGTGGTCAAGCGCTTGAGCTGAAACGTTCGAGCCCGCACAATGCCGGCCTCGGGCCATAACCCCGCTATTTACTCAAGTATTCGCATTCACCGCCGAAAATGAGCATGTGGAACCGCCGTGCCGGTTGCCACGATTCACCCCCATTATTAGAACATTCCGAGCAATTGCTGCGATCAGGGAGGATCCGGTGGCTCGGCCAGGAGCTGTCCATGTCTCAACCTCGTGCCCGGATCGCCTCGCAGCTGGGTCTTGCGCTCGCCGTGATTCTTGCGATTGTCATCAGTGGCAGTACGGTGTTCGCCCTGCGTTCGCTGGATACCGCCAACCTTGCCACCCGTGAAGAACACCTCGCCAGTGAGGCGCGACTGCTGGCCGACCAGTTGAGTACCTTCCACGGCACGCTGCGCGAAAGCACCCAGCGTCTGAGCGGGTTGTTCGAAAAGCGCTTCAGTGCCGGCCTGAGCATTCACCCGGATGAACCGGTGAGTGTCGCTGGCACCCAGACGCCGGGCCTGCACCTGGGCAGCGAAGTGTTGAACAACAACTTCAAGGAAGTCGACGAGTTCAAGCAGATGACCGCTGGGGTCGCCACCCTGTTCGTGCGCAGCGGCGAAGACTTCGTGCGCGTCAGCACTTCCCTGACCAAGCAGGACGGCACTCGTGCGATCGGCACCTTGCTCGATCATGCGCACCCGGCGTACGCGAAGTTGATGGCAGGCCAAGGTTATGTCGGCCGAGCCTTGCTGTTCGACCGCTCCTACATGACTCAGTACACGCCAGTGCGCGACGGCAGCGGCAAGGTGATTGCGGTGCTGTTCGTCGGCTTCGACTACACCGATGCGCAGAACGCCCAGTTCGCCAACCTCAAGCGCTTCCGTATCGGCCAGAACGGTTCGCTGGCGTTGCTCGATGAGCAAAACAAATGGCTGGTCGCCCCGGCCGGTGTACAAGCGTTGGATCAGGCCGTTCCGGTGATCAAGGGGCTGGCGGCGAAACCGGGCAAAGGTGAGTTCTGGAGCGACTCCGCTGAAGACTTCTACAGCATTGCCGTACCGTTCGACGGCGGGCCGTGGTCGGTGGTGGCGAGCATGCCGAAAGCCGAGATTCGCGCGGTGACCTGGAGCGTCGGCACCCAACTCGCCATCGGCAGCCTGCTGGCGATGCTGATCGCGGTGGGGGCGGCGATGTGGCTGCTGCGCAGCAAGCTGCAACCGCTGGGCGACCTGGTACGTCAGGCCGAAGCGCTGGGCGCCGGTGATCTGAGCGTGCGCCTGAACGTAGCGAGCAACGACGAAATCGGTCAGCTGTCGCGCGCGTTCAACCAGATGAGCCAGGCGCTGTCGACCATGGTCGAGCACATCCGTCGTTCTTCGGAAGAGGTCAACAGCCGCGCTCAGGCGCTGTCCGGTTTGTCCGGCGGCGCGTATGAAGGCATGGAACAGCAGTCCGGCGAAATCACCAGCATGGCCGGCGCAGTTGAAGAGTTCAGCGCCACCTCGCTGAACATCGCCGACAACATGGGCGCGACCCAGCGTCTGGCCCAGGAAAACGCTCAGCAAACGCAGATCGGTCGCAGCTCGATGGAAGAAGCGTCGTCCTCGCTGGAGCAAATCGCTGGCGCATTGAACACCACGGCGTCCGTGATCAACACGCTGGGTCAGCGCTCTCAGGAAATTGGCGGCATCGTCAGTGTGATCACTTCGATTGCCGAACAGACCAACCTGCTGGCGCTCAACGCGGCGATTGAAGCGGCGCGGGCCGGCGAACAGGGCCGTGGTTTTGCCGTGGTGGCTGATGAAGTGCGCAACCTGGCGTCGCGCACCCGTCAGGCGACCGATGAGATTTCCGGGATGATTCACAGCATCCAGCAGGAAACCGGCAACGCCATCAGCACCATGGAGCAGGGCAACCTGCTGATGCAGGAAGGCCTGTCGCGTAACGCCAATGTTGCCTCGGCGCTGGCGCGGATCGACGAGCAGAGCCGCTCGGCGGGGAAGCAGTTTGCCGCGATTACAACGGCGACGCAGGAGCAGAGCAGTACGGCTACTTTGCTGAGCAGTAACTTGCAGAGCATTGCCTTGGCCAACAGTGAGCAGCGTGAGGTGGTGTCGAACCTTGCCGTGACTGCGAAAGAGCTGGAGAAGCTGGCGGCGGATTTGCGTTCTGAGGTTGATCGCTTCCGTTGATACAGCCTTGATATAGCTTTCGCGAGCAAGCTCGCTCCCACAGTTTCCGACGTGAATCACAGATTCTGTGAACACCCGAGATCCCTGTGGGAGCGAGCTTGCTCGCGAATGGATCCCCGCCAACTCTTGGTAAATCACACGATCGCAAGCTCCATTGCACTTGCTGAAACGTTTCCGCAACGCTATAAAAATGGCACAACTCCAATAAAGGCTGCTGCCATGACCCCGCTCAAACTCGCCGTTGCATTCGGCGCACTCTCTGCTGCTTCCCACGCCATGGCGTGGGATTACGTACTCCTCGATACCAACAAGCCCGCGCAAAACTGGAGCATTACCAGTGAGCAGCTCGGGGTGAAAACCGCCAAGCCTTTCTCCGTGAGTCTGCGAACCTTGCACGGCGGACGACAGGAAGGTGTCAGCATCGTCGATATCGATAACGGCACGATGAAACTCTCGGTGGTGCCGACCCGTGGCATGAATGTCCTGCAGGCGTCTGTCGGCAACGTGCGCATGGGTTGGGATTCGCCGGTCAAGGAAGTGGTCAACCCGGCCTTCATTGAACTCAATGGACGCGGTGGCCTGGGCTGGCTGGAGGGCTTCAACGAGCTGGTAACCCGCTGCGGTTACGAATGGGTCGGCCATCCCGGCATCGACAATGGCGAGTTGCTGACTCTGCACGGGCGCGCCGCCAACATCCCGGCCAGCAGCGTTACCCTGCACATTGATGAGAAGCCGCCGTACGCCATCAGCCTGCGCGGCGAACTGAAGGAGCAGGCCTTCAAGAAAGTCGACTTCTCGGTCGTCACTGAGCTTGTCACCGAGCCGGGCAGCGTGCGCTTTGCCCTCAACGATACGCTGACTAACAACGGCGATTATCCGAAGGAATACCAGGCGCTGTATCACAGCAACTTCAGCACGCCGTTCCTCGAGCAGGGTGCACGGTTCGCGGCGCCGGTGAAACAGGTCTCGCCATTCAACGACAAGGCCAAAGCCGAGTTGACAGATTGGCAGACATATCGTGGTCCAACCAAGGACTACGACGAAACCGTCTATAACGTCGTGCCCTACGCCGACGCCCAAGGTGAAACCCTGACTGTTTTGCACAACAAGGCTGGCAGCCTCGGTGTTTCCGTTGGCTTCAATACACAGCAACTGCCAGTGTTTTCCCTGTGGAAAAACACCGACACCCAAGGGCAGGGCTATGTCACGGGCCTTGAGCCAGGCACCAGCTTTTCCTACAACCGCCGCTATCAGCGTCCGCTGAATCTGGTGCCGACCATTGCGCCAAAGGCCAGCCAACAGTTTCAGATCAGCTACAGCCTGCTGGCAGACAAGGGTGCTGTGGATAATGCGTTGAAGCGCGTGAGCGAAATCCAGGCCGGGCGTGACACCGAAGTGCGGCAGACGCCGCTGGTGGATCTGACCGAGCATTAAGGCGTCGCCGGCCGATACTGCAGCGCCTCGGCCAGATGCTCACGGCTGATTGCATCGACTTGCTCAAGGTCTGCCAGGGTTCTGGCGACCTTGAGCAAACGATGGGCTGAGCGCAGTGACAAGGTCAGCCGTTCACAGGCTGATTCCAGCCATTTCTCATCGGCTTTGGATAACTGGCAGTGCCGCTTCAAGCCTGGCAGATCGAGGAACGCATTGGCACAACGCTGACGCTTTTGCTGGCGTTCCCGCGCCTCGGCCACCACGGCTGCCGCACTGGCGCTGTCCTCGCCTGGCTTCACTGCCGGATTCAACGCCGTCGCTTCCCGCGCCACCGTCAGGTGCAGATCGATCCGATCCAGCAACGGCCCCGATAGCTTGTTGCGATATCGCTGTACCATGTCCGGCGTGCACGAACACTTGCCGCTCGGCTCGCCAAGATATCCACAGGGACACGGATTCATCGCTGCCACCAACTGGAAACGCGCGGGAAAGCGCACGCGATCCTTGGCTCGGGCAATCACGATATGCCCGGATTCCAGCGGCTCGCGCAGCACCTCAAGCACCTTGCGATCAAATTCCGGAAGCTCGTCGAGAAACAGCACGCCATGGTGGGCGAGAGTGATCTCGCCGGGTTGCGGTTTCGAGCTGCCACCGACCAGGGCCGGCCCCGATGCAGAGTGGTGCGGCTGGCGAAAGGGCCGTTGCGGCCAATGGGTCAGTGGCGCGCCACTGGCGACCGATTGAATCGCCGCCACTTCCAGCGCCTCGCATTCGGAGAGTGGCGGCAGCAGGCCCGGCAAGCGACTCGCCAACAAGGTCTTGCCCGTTCCCGGCGGCCCACTGAACAACAGGTTATGCGCGCCCGCCGCCGCAATCAGCAGCGCCCGTTTCGCGGCCATCTGCCCTTGTACTTCGTTGAGGTCGGGATAAGGTTTCGCCGCATGGATCAGCCCGTCCGAGACATAAGGCTCGACCGGCGTATGCCCGTTGAAATGCGCCACCGCCTCGAGCAGATGATCCACCGCAAACACTTTCAACCCCGATGCCAGGCAAGCCTCCTCGGCATTCGCCCGCGGCACCACCAGTGCCCGCCCGGCCTTGCGCGCCGCCAGCGCCGCCGGCAACACCCCACGCACTGGCCGCACGGCGCCGGACAACGCCAGTTCACCCAGACACTCCACATCATCCAGCGTCAGACACGGCACCTGCACACTCGCCGACAGAATCCCCAAGGCAATCGCCAGATCAAAGCGCCCGCCATCCTTGGGCAAGTCCGCCGGCGCCAGATTCAAGGTGATCCGCCGCGCCGGAAACTGCAGCCCGGAATTGATGATCGCGCTGCGCACCCGATCCTTGCTCTCCTTCACCGCCGCCTCGGGCAGCCCGACCATGGTCAGCGACGGCAGACCGTTGGCCAGATGAACTTCGACAGTGACAGCGGGAGCATCCACGCCAATCTGGGCGCGACTGTGGACGATGGAGAGGGACATGGTCGTTCCTTGAGCTGAATCGGGAGCCGCTTCCTGCGGGTTTTTGAAGGGTAGTCTGGGGAATGGGCGTTGGTCGGACAGTTTTGAGAGCGAACTTTCTCTGGATGTTGCTGGAGGACTAATCATCAGGCATAAAAAAACCGCCTGTCAGGCGGTCATTGTTGCGGTACTCAGGTTCCACCACCGGCGAGCCAGCCATCGGGCTCCATTTCCTTGCCATAGGTCGCGGCCACTTTCAGAAAATGCCGCTGACTGGCTGAAACTCTGTCCGGCAATCCGAGTGCCTCGGTACCCGGTTTGGATGCCCGTGCCGGTTGGGTTTTCTGCTTCTTCTGCTTCATAAACACCTCACGTGCCGGGATGCTTGATTCGATCTTATTGGTCGTCCAATGGAAAGACAAGGCGACCGGTTGTATCAAAATAAAATCCCAGCGTTTGATAGTAAGGGATGGCGCCTGAGTCTGGCTCTTGTACTTCGATCTGCGTGCACCCCAGCTTCCGGGCGTAGAACTCTGTTGTCAGCAATGCCATCGGAGCGATCCAGCCCCGCAAGGTATTTGTCTTGCAGGTGTGTCCCTGCAAAAGGACGATTTTCATGCAGATCGTGCTTCTTCGCGGCGTTGCGTAGCACAGTCCGCACAGTTCTTCTTCGTACCAGAACGCCAAGTCCAGCCCTTTTGCATCTTTGGTCTTCCAGTCCAAAACAGCGTCCCAGGGATACCCAACGGGGCCGGTCCACTGGTGGAACGCGTTGATTGCTACTGGAGTTATCGGATCGATCCTGAGTGATAGAGCATCAACTCCAGCTGCCAGGGCTTCTGGGTCCATGGACATTGTTTGATGTGCAAGTTTGCGCGATTCAGATTTGAGTGTCTGATTTCGAAGCTCGGTACCTTTGCCTTTTCTTCGCATCGTCTTGTTCTGTCGGGATCAATATGCAGACGATATCGAAGGCATTGATGCTTACGTAATCAGACGTAGGGGACGGTCCTCGTAGGACTGGGCTTGCGTTAGTGAAGGAAGTTGGAGATGGCCAGTTCAGGGTGTGAGAGGGCGGAGAGGCAATGCTTTATACCGGCATGGATGAGGGTTTTGCGCTGCTCTCGATCGTACATGAGCTTTGACTCCTGAGCGGTACTGAAGGATCCTCACGCTCGAGGACTGCAACTGCGCATTCGTCGGGACAGGTCACCAGCAAAAGCTCTCTCGCATTTTCAGCAGCAGAGAAAGCTGGTTTCTCTGAAGTAATGACGACGGGCTAGCCTGTCGGATTCTGAACCCAAGGCCGTAAAGTCGGGAGCTAAAGAATCACTGCGACTACTCCTCTGAACACAAAAAAGGCGTCCTATGGACGCCTTTTTTATTTTTCAATCACGACCTTCTACCAGCCAGCGCGCCGCTTGGCTCAAGCGCTGGCCCACATGTAACAGCAACTTCAATAAATCGCCGTTGGTTGGCTGACATATTCCCAGCCAAACGGAGTGCTTCGAGGTGAAATCAACAATCTGAAATAGCTTTTCCTTCCTCTTCTCATCCTTCACAGATACCTCCATCTTGATGGGCGTATTTCGTTTGCCAATGTAATGACATGCGTAAGGGCTGCGTAACTGGGCGCAGACGCTGATGTTTGTAGGGCCATGCCCTAATAGTTGTAGGACGCCGGCGGAAGGGGGATGAAGGTCTTGTATCCGGGAGTCGGATGCTCCAGTTTGGCCACTCAATGCAGCCTCTGGAGGCGAAAAATGGACCGCAACGGTATGCGCCCGATTCAGCCGGGCGAGGTTTTGAATAAGGAATTCATGGAGCCGTTGGGCATGACTGTCATGGACCTGGCCATGCCCACGAACTGGCCTGAAACCGAGATCGAAAAGCTTGTGAAATGCCAGCTCAGGATCTGCGCCGATCTGGCAATCAGCCTTGCCACTCATCTAAACACTACGCCTGAGTTCTGGATGAATCTCCAATCGACTTACGATTTGCGCAGGGCCCAGCTCCGGCATGCGGGCTTATAGCGATTGCAGCATCCGCGAAGCCCTTTTCCACCATGGCCCCGTCATTGGGCGCTTGGTCTGCTCCCGTTCCACCATCATCAGCGGCACATCTTGTAACCGTATCCACGGCTGATTATTCCAATGCAACAAACTCAACGTCATGTCCGGCCAACTGAGCAGGCTCAGGTGTGGGCGTTCGCTTGTGGTGGGGTGTTGGGCGTCGCGTAGGGTGGGGATGACCTGGTGGGTGAGCCATTCGCGCAGCGCTCGGTATTCGGAGCAGTAGTGGTAGACGAGGAGGGCGTAGATGCCGGATTCGCTGATCAGCAGGGTGTTTTCGATCTGGTTGTGGATCAGGGTTTTGCGGGTCTGGTATTGGTCGGGGTCGAGTTTTCGCAGCATGCGTTCGTTGAGGTAGATGTGCAGCAGGCGGCTCAGGTCTCGGGCGCAGAACCAGGGCTGGTTCTGGATGAGCAGGGCGTGGAGGGGGAGTTTGTGGCGGGTGAAGATGTACGGGGTCAGATAAGTCTCTTCTTGATTCATTGAGCAGTTCCTCTTGCTTAAGGGGCTGCCCTCAATCGTCGCCAAACGATTGGGTGGCAGTTGTACGCGGGTTGGCGAACCGGAGCAAAAGGAACCCGGCAGACCCGAAGGTCTCCCACGCACAACCGCCATGAAACGATGTGGCGGTAAATGTAGCCGCCATCATGGTTGTCGTGCGCCTTAAGCTGTTCGGGTCGCCAAACCCGGTGCTGAACATTCAGCATCGGATGAGCTTAGAAACCTGGGCTTTTCGGCGCAATCGGACGGCGGTGGTGCAGGTTGTAGGACGTTGCCGGGATGTTTGAAGGGCTGGAGATCAAAAGATCGCAGCCTTCGGCAGCTCCTACAGGGGAAGCGGATTATTCAGCGGGCGGCGTCAGCTTGGCTTCCAGCTCGGCGACTTTGGCTTCAAGGCTTTCGAGGCGGGCGCGGGTGCGGGCCAACACAACCATCTGACTGTCGAATTCTTCGCGGCTGACCAGGTCAAGTTTGCTGAACGCACTCTGCAGCAGCATCTTGAACTGGCTTTCGATTTCGGCTTTGGGCAGCGGGGTGTCGCCGCTGAACAGGCGGGAGGCGGTGCCGCTCAGGGCGTCGAGGAAGTCTTTGGGCGCGAGCATGGAATGTGTCCTGTAAACAGTGGCGGGCAGTGTATCACGCAGTGTCTATAGTCATTGACGCAGGCACGGATGCACGCTTTTCGCGCAGGCGGACGAACGGCAACGCACCGTTGTTGTGCGTAACCGTCGGGGCTTTTTTGCGCGGGCGCCTGCGGCAGCGGCCAAGAGATTGAAATCAGAGGAATTTGGCGAGATGGCAAGCTTTCTGCTTAGTCGGTAGTGACCCATGCACTGATGCAGTCGCTGTGACGAATGCAGTGCGGCAGGCGGGACGGGGAGTTTCGTCGGCAGCGGTTAGCTGGCGTCAGTCGGGCAGGTAGGGCCGACGATGCGTTACAAAGCCAGGCACTGCGCTTAGACTTGAGTCGGGTTTGTTTTCCTGGGGCAAGTCCACCAATTCGGGAGAGAGTTTCATGAAGCTAGTCACTGCCATCATCAAGCCGTTCAAGTTGGACGACGTGCG
>Ga0153923_100454_pt1 | contig 13170 bp, 13 predicted proteins | sample TSNJ007MetaG_FD_104682 | JGI IMG/M metagenome (GOLD analysis project Ga0153923, IMG submission 104682) | Attine ant fungus gardens microbial communities from New Jersey, USA - TSNJ007 MetaG | ecosystem: Host-associated > Fungi > Mycelium > Unclassified | place: USA: New Jersey, Brendon T. Byrne... | reverse complement strand
TTCTACATGTTCTACATGTTCTACATGTTCTACATAATATGTTAACTACATATCTTTGTCAATCAAAAATCTGTTATAATTAGGACGAGGTGATTTAAACATGGCTCGAAAGCCCATTAATACAACTTTGGATAGCGAAATGTACACTAAAATTCAGATTATCGCGCTTCATCAATCTGCTCAGCGTAATCAGAAAGTCAATGCTAATGACTTACTTGAAGAAGCGATGAAAATGCTCATAGAAAAATATGAAACCCCACACAAAAGCTAAGTGAATACTTAGCTTTTTCCTATCCTTCGTAAATCTTGATTACATCAATACGCTCATGGCCAACTTCACGGCTTACAATTAAAGATGCATTATCTCGGCTGTATCCCTTCTCTAACTCCTGTTTCATTCGTTCCTGGACGTAGCTGTACCGCAAGCCATGAAACGTAAGACTCCTCGCTGATCCATCGCGCCGATCTAAGCGCTGACTGACTCCCTCTTGCGTCAGCACCTTATCCCGATGGTGCTGCACAAATTTCTCCATCCGGTTGACCACCTGGTGTGTTTTTTCGCCTGTCCGGATAAAAAGGCGAGATCCCCTATCCGTTTGCCTAAGCCGATTCATAAAAACATGCCTCCCTGCGACGCTGAGAGCCACTTCACGGTGCTTTCCGTTCTTAGCCTCACCTTTAATCTGATATACACCTGTACGTAGCGCATATTCAGCCTGAGCCCTGCTCACGGCTGCTGCCTCTGTCACACGCATACCCATCGTGCGTGCCAGTGTGAGGCAATCCGCTACATTGCTGTTCCCCATTTCTTGGGCAATCCTCACCATTTCCTCATATTCTGTAGTTGTCCAAGAGCGATCTCCATTCACCTGTGAAGTTTTACCGATCGTTATTTCATATTTCTCCTGCAGGTGCTTGTTATCGGATAAAACGTATCGAGGCTTCTGCACCTGGTCATGCATATAACGCAGTGCAGATAAATCGCCTTTAATGGTTTTTGGTTCAATACCTTCCTTTAGACGAGATTTAATAAATTCAGCTAAATGCTTATCGCTTAAATTCCGGATGTTTTGCATCTTAAATCTTTCAACACAGAACCGGACAAACATTAAACAGCTATCTTTGTAGCGATCACGTGTTGCAAAGCTACCTTGCCTGGTGTGCTTAAAAATTTTTTCGACCTGTACTTCAATCGTCGTTTTCCCCATATTCCCCTCCCTTCAGCCGAACGGCATATGTCTCCAGGAGATGAGTGATCCCACTTCTTGTTTCATTGTCGATCTGCTCTGTCATAAGCCAAATCAAATCTTTCTTTAACTTTTCAACCTTATTCACGAGCTGTTGCTGTTTCTTCTCCTGGAACATTGTCTTTATGACTTCCGGCGCATCGATCTGCTCAATTAGTTTTTCAATGCCTTTCATATTCAGACTTCCGCCTGCTATTTGATACAGCTTGTAAAACTCACGCTGTCTCTCCGGATCCAAAGCTGCAATCTTATTACCGCCAATCAAACCGATTGACTGGCCAGACACTTCTCTCTGTAATTCTGGAATGAGATACAGTAGCTTCAGCAACCGACGAACACTACTATCATCCAGTTTGAGCGACGCAGCTACATCGTGTCGGCTAAACTGTGCATCGTGCACACTTTTCCTACCGGGACGTATTCCCCATTTCTCATATAACACTTTCACGCGGTGGGCCTTCTTGATCAGATCCTTCTCATCTCCCCGACGTGCTTCGTTGGTCGCTACGAGTAAGTAAAGTGCTTCTTCGTCTGTACACTCAACTTCCAGAGTAGGGACTTCAGTCATACCCAGAGAATGCGCAATCCGCTTTCTCTGGTGGCCACTAATTACCGTTCCGTCGGATCTCACCAATAAAGCGTCTTGAATACCTACTTCAACAATGCTCGCTTTTAAGCTGGCTTCTTCTCTTGGTGTTAGTTCGGAATTGTAATCGCCATTCTGTCCGTGATCTTGTAATTCCTCGAGTTTACGGTAAATGATCTTGTCACTAACTTGCATACCTTGGTCTCCTTTTTCGAAAATATTAGATACCTGTGAAGACCGAGAGATTGAAAATCATGAGTGTCTGAACAGGTTTACAAGCGAAGCGCGTAGCGAGACTTTTCCGCTTTAAGACAGACTTTCTCCATTGGCAGGCTGTATCGTTTTCGTCGCATTTTCGCTATGCGAGAATGCGTAAAACCGCCATAAACCCTTGTGGCTCTAATGGAATATGTGGGTTGCCACGTCGCTTTCTCTCTGCTACCTTCCCTACATAGGGAAGGTAGCAGAGAGAAAGCGACCCTTCGAGCATTACAGATTAATTGTGTGTCCCACACGAATATTCAACTATCATCTATGAGTAATATTTACGGAGTCATTCCCCTAACGAGGTGAATGCTTTTGCATTCAACTCCCAGCGATCCCTGCTTCGCAGCTGCCGCTTTGCGGCCGACCCAATGGGTCGAATCACTTTCGTGCTGATTAAAAAACCGTCTTTCTGTCCAGCGAAACAAAAAGTCGTCACTTTACTTTTTCAGCCAATCCAGCAGTCGCAAGCGACTTTGGGGTAAAGTGTTATTGGCCTTAATTTATTTCCATTAGGCCGACGTAATCGCCGACCTATTTTTACAGCTCACTTCACTATTTTGAGTGTCGGCTTTCTTACCGAACTTTCCTCTCGAAATGTTTCAATTGTCTTTTTGATTGTGCTTCTCACATATGATCGGACAATCAATCCAAACCTCTCTTGCTCTTTATCCAATCTCTCCATTATCTCAGTTAGCTGTGTATATTCCTTCGAAGCTTCTTCATGTTGAGACCTCAACTGATCCAGTTCAACCAATTGATCTTTAATAACATGAATTAATCTTCGAGCCTCCTGCACATAAGCGGATGCTTCTGTCGCCATTTTTCATTCCTCCATTTTTTCTATTTTTTATCTCTATATAAAAAAAGCCGGTAATAAAAGGTATACACCTTTTTATTACCGGCTCTAAGCAAATAAAAAAGCCTTCTACGCACAATTAAATAAATGTGCAAACAGGGCTCCATTTTGCGAATACATATAAAATCTCACCTTTGCCTAAATGCAAAGAAAAAGTACATATAACGGATACGCTTTGGTTCAGAACAATAATGTGTTCTAAATCTTATGCCTATACAGCAATCTTATTGTTGCTGATATCTCCATCTATGCCGAATAAGTGACGGCAAAGAAAAGTAATATGTTTCATAATAAGATTATTATAAGGTAACTTATCATCCTTTTACAAGCGAAAGGCTAGACTACCTGTACACATCGTAGATTCAGTAAGTATCTTAAGAAGAATACAAACCGAATCTATGATTGCTAGCGTATAGATTGTGTCTCTTATGTACAATCTACTGGGGTGGTAAATCTCTTTTCTCTTTTGAACGAAATTATATTATAAGGATTTATATCCTTTATATATTTTTTGCCGTAAAGAGGTGGGGTTTTTCCTTCTTCTAATATAGTCCGAGGACACCACGTCATTAAATTAGTTTCTTTTCTTCTCGAAATCCCTAAGTGAACTATTGCATTGTCGAACTCACCGTAAATCAATAATTCAGCACCTAATTTATTGATTTTAACCATAGCTTTACTCGATTCAATAACGTGCGGAATAGCAAGGAAATAAAGCATTTTCCCTTTAGTGCTATTAAAATTGGCCTTACCTGCTCGAGTTCTCATATGTTGTATGTCAATGGTTCCATTTTTGATATTATTCCATCCATCTACACCACGATAATTTTTGAGATCTGCCTGTAATACTTTGCCCTCAACCATTTTTTCCAGCCCTAACAAATGACAAAAATTATCTTTTTCAAAGTGAAGTGTTATAGTATCTCCATTATCAAGTTCAAAAATAAACGTATATGGAAAAAGATATTCTTCATAAAGCTCTTGAAGCACCCGAAGGCTAATATCAGCGATAACTGGTTTTCTCGTTCTAGCTAATAATCCGGCTAAGTCTAATGTCATATCTATCCATGTCCCCTTGACATAAAAAAAGGCTCTGATGAAAACATCAGAGCTGTTTCTTTTAATATATTTAGGTAGCAATAAAGCGGTCGGTATTCACGGAGATTATGGTCCCCCCGGCGGGGAACACCACGCTACCTGATGGTGCGGGCCTTTAAGCCCCTTTTATTAGTATTTCTTAAACTACATAAATGATGTAAAGCCTTTTTAAGAAAATCAACAGTCGGTATTCACGGAGATTATGGTCCCCCCGGCAGGGAACACCACGTTACTAGCGGTGCGAGCCTCAACAGCTCCATTTATTAGTACTATTATATACCGAAACAGCCAGTTATGCAACGGACAGTTATGTAAACACGAAGTTAAATAGAACGTAATAATCCTACAATGCTTCATTCCTTCTTACGTACATATGTACAAAATATCTGATTTTGTGAATATGTCTAGCCTTTCGATCCTCAAAATCGACCATTTTAGCGCATGACAGCCGATTAGCGTTCCGTGGAACAATCAAAAAAACGATGTTTTGGCCAAGAAGGCAAACACCGTATTTCTTCGATTTGCTTCGATTTTCATGGGTGTCTATTTTTCCTTAACTAGAATGCCATTAAGCACCACTTTTGAAGCTTTAAAACAACCGTCACTTCGTTCCGGTTCCGCGTCGTTCATCTCACGGAATGGATAACGAAAACCAAGGCACAGTTCGTAGATAACGAACTGTGCCTCCTTTATTTCATTCATAAAGACACAAAATTTAAGAAATCAACGAAAGATCTTCATTTTTTTTTATCAATTTCCGCCAATATTAGATAAATAATCCCTAAAGTAAGTGCAATTATTTCTGGGATATAAGAAAAGGATTTAGTAACTGACAATGCATATTCAAACATGCCCTCGCCTAAAACGTTATCTTTGCGCCCCATAATTGCCGCAACTACAAAGTGTGTGATATTTCTCGAAATAAAAAGTGTAGCAGAGATGACAAGGAGGGCAATACCAGCTGCTCGTTTATTCATACATTCAATCCTCCTTGATATCAATAAAGTATAGAATCCTGTTTAGTTCGGAGCTGTAGTAGTTTCCTTTACTGTATAGAGTCCATCTGGTAATCCAGCGTTACCAGTTTTCGCTATATAAACGTCTACAAAATAAGACTTATCAACTACTTTCACATTGGAAGCTCCATCGAAGCTCCATACTTCTTCATATAATGTACCATAAGAATTGCTCATGTTTGGAGTATATTGCATCCACGAGTATTTTTTTGGAGGTATTGGTTGAGAAACTGAATCACTGTTACTGATAGTCTTGCTCCAAGATGATCCAACTGTTACCCCAGCAGAAAAAGCATTTTTTGAATAGGTAGATGATAATGAAACGTTACTTGTATAGGACTGTGAAGCTGTAAAGGAGATATTCCTTGTAATAGTAGTAGTTCCATCATTATAAATCGGAACGGAAATTCTGCGAGTTAAGTCATTCCGATATACTGAACCTATGAATCCAGCCTCACTGTATCTACTTAGATCAATCAAAGAAAGTGGTGCAATTGAATCTGTTTCAGAACTGCTCTTTGAATCCACGCTATTAATACTATTCTTCATAATACTTTTCTGAGTCTCTAAAAATTGTGTTTTTTTATCATTATCTTTGATTAAGAGGTCATACTCTTCGATACTAAGCTCTTTTTTTATCCCACCCTCAACGACAAATGCTCTTGCTACATTAGACTCGGCCACAGCTGCTTTTGCAGAGTCTGCAAAAGCAGCTGAGCTGGTACCTCCTACCACTGCCATTACTAAAGTTAGAATTACCGGTAACTTCAATTTCAACTTCATTTTTCACTTTCCTTCCTCATAAGTTTATTTGTATTCCCAAATACAACAATAAATTTAAAATAAACCATTTTATTCATATAATGTATCTGGTTATAATATAGAACGCCTTGTCCAAGTATAAAGTTATGGATTTTACAAAAAAATGTCGAAAGAATATTTTTTTGTAATTTCAGGGAGAAGTATCAACGAAGAAAAACGGTGGTTTGCCTTCTTGGCCAAACCACCGTTTTTCTTCGTTTTTCATGGGTGTCTATTTTACGTTAACTAGAATGGCATTAAGCATACTTTTGAAGCTTTAAACCTACCGTCACTCACGTTCCGGTTCCGCGTCGTTCATCTCACGGAATGGATAACGAAAACCACGTTACCCACACCGATCGATTCACTCGGCGGCTTTGTGAACATCCCGATACTCCGATATTCATCATATTATCTTTTATAGTAAACTTTTGCTTGACGATTAAGGTCTTAAACCACTACGCTTTATGGCTCTGATTAGGAAAATGGCATAGGTTTGCCCTTACATGTGACCGTAAAGCATAATTGCTTCAAGATCACACATAAGAGCAAACCGATACATTCAATACGCCCCGTAGGTCGTCATGAGGTTTCTGTATCCATACCCGGTCGCAGTTTTTACACCGCCAATACCTTGATCCCATCAGATCTTCCCAATGGTTGCGTTTCCGCTTGGTATTGTGCCGCTCCCTTTTCTCAAAGGTAGCAAGATCGTCCTCTCCTGACCGCACACCGTCACCGTTAGTCACACTCGGGCATGGGTATGGTTATGCCTTTGAATGAGTGTACGTTAGGATTGTATTGTTTGCGGCGGTCCCCAACTTGACCCTGAGCGGTTTAACGTGTTCTCGCTGCTCTCCACGTTGGCGTATTTGCTAGCTTCATATACTGAAAATGACAAAGCTTAAGCAGGCCCACGATAGTCCACTTTTAAAAAGGGATCCGGAGCAACGCCGTTTATTTAGTTGAAAAATATATGTAAATCTATAATTGCATCTGGATCCAGCAAAGCCAGAGAGCCAGAAGTGAAACCCCATAGAAATCAAAAAAGCCCTGATCCTCCACTATCGGAAGATCAGGGCTACTATTCATTGCATGGATTGTAGGTAAAATTACTTACATTTTAATACCTTATAGGTTGTATTGGAACCAAGTTCCTGATACAATAACGATATTAAAAGCCATGTTGATAGCGCCTGTTTCTTCGACGTTTGGGTCGATAGAACAGTGGTTGGGTCTGAGAAACCCTTCCAACCGCCCTTGAAACGATGGCTTTATTTATTTGTGTTTACTTAAATGTTATGTGTTAAGTGAATCTAATTTCACTTAATATAGCACATTGCTAGTTTCATATAAAGGAAAATATTCCATCACGTTCAATATAATCATTGTTTCATCCCCACGCAAAACTCTCTTGCCTATCAGAAGATCCCAAATATTTTCTTTCGTTTACCATGTGTATCTAGCCGTGACATTACTTCTTCAAGCTTTTGGTTCGTTTCTTCTTGAACTGTTTTCACTTCCATGAACACCTTATTAATTTCTTCGCTAAGCTGATCTTTAACTACTGCAACCTCATTTTTTACTCGCTCATCAACGATTTGATCTATTTGATTAGAAAGCATGGTTACAGCATCAATAAGTTCATCAACCTTTGTATTCAACATAGCGATATCATGGCTGCTACTTTGCGTAGTGACCACAGCTACTGAGTCGCTCTGTAAAGGCTTCTTATACCTTTCTGCTATAGTATTTATGGCTCTATCATATTCAACACCACGAGATAGCAGTTCAGTCAAGGCTCGAAAGGTAATTATGTCATGTTCAGTAAAGGCTCTATGTTCTTTTCCGTCCTTTATGAATGCATAGCTAGCTTCTTCTAGACTACGCGCATACTTATTGACGGTAGAGCGACCTATATTCAGTGAAACAGCAACTTTCTGGGTACTATAAACAAACTCATTCATGTAACAACACCTCAGCTATCTCTTCAACACCCAAGGGTGAAACTCCTTCAATACATAATAATGTCATTAAACTTTAATCTCCGTGGGGTATCCTCAAATGGATACCTTTAAAACCTTATTGCACCAACAGATATCCATGATATCTAGTATTTAAATTGTCCTGGATATAAATCCAAAAACAACCGCTGTAGAAAATCTACAGCGGTTATTTTTAGTGAGTCCCACTTTGGCCAAAATCATCGTATGATGATTTATCTGCGTTATAGAACACTACATCTCCATCGTAAAGGTTTACTGTTAGCCCGTAGGGGTCAGTCATCTGATAGTTAAACCCTTCACGCTTCCATTGGTTCGCTTTCTTAATGCCTGTATTGATGTACTGTAGATGCGGATTGTTCAGTTTTGCATTTTGTATGGTCTCGATGTTGAAATTCACCACGATAAATCCATCTTTCAGAAAGATACTAGATTTATCATCCAGTTTGTGGGTGCGTCCATACTCAGCTATATTAGTTCCCTTCGCTACCACATAGGTAGCTGCTGGCAAGCTGTACTCGCCATACCATTGCTGTACCGCTGCATTTTTTCTTGGTGCATAAACCCCGGTAGGTACATCGAAACCTCCAATAAACGTACGTAAGGGCGCCGTTATGAGCTCAATATCATATCCTCCAATATAGGTCTTCTTTTGAGCAGCAGCTAAGTAGCTCGCTGTATATTGAGACTTTGTCATTGTCCAATTAGAAGATGCTGAAAATAGATCGTATAGCGTTTCACCTGTTCGTTGTATGGTCGTCCTAGAAACATTTCTCAATCTTGTATCCAAAGTTACATAACGTTTTTGCACATCTGCAGACGATCCTATCTTGATGAAACTTTCTTTTTCCGTATTGTAGTAAAGATCAACCGCCTGTCGATTTCCGTTGTTTTTATTTACAAAGGTGAAGGAAGGTGTGATTCGTATAGAGTCATACGTTTCGAACATATTCCCCTTGGTCTTAACATCGAATTTGAAATGATAGCCCTTTTTAATGGCCACGTTCTTGAACCCGTTAATCGGGTTACTACCACGACGTATTGGAAGCTCATAAGGGAACGCGAAACCGTTGGGAGCCCCGTCAATCCCTTTGTCTCCTACCGGGTATACATTGCCTGTAGGTATGCTACTTCCCGTTCCTGTTCGGAATACGTTCTCCCAGTTGTAATCGGCAATGTCTGTAATGCGAAAGTCATACAAACGGCCAATAACTTCAACCTTTATCGTACGTGTAGCAACGTGATTGGTTAAGTTAAGATTTGCATCTGTTTCTGTTGTGAAATTTGCTGGTGCATTCTCAGCTATGGCTCTCGTATATACGTTATAATCCCCTTCGTCTACCCATACAGGCGTATAAAGAGTTAGATTATCTGTCCCCTTCGGGATGGAGATCCATGTTCCTGGGGCGACGTAACTTGAATTATCGTTTTGTCGCAACAAAACTCCAAATTCAAAATTTACTTGTCGGTCTTTTGTCCACTTTAAATAATCCCGATTCCCATAGCCTGGATAATTTTGATGTTGGCCAACGGTAGGGATCGTCACCGTAAAGGGTCTGTCCAGGATAAATGCAGCTCGACTGGCATTTGGTATTGTCTTTTGGTTATGTTCTTGATCGTCTGTCACGGATGAATAATCGACAACCGGTGTATGTACTGTGACAGTGTTTATACCATTGATCGGAAATTGTTGATCGGAACCTCCATTAATGTTTCCTGGAATAAGAGCATATTTAATGACTCCACTACTCTGCTCATTCTTTTTATTCACCTTCGTGCTGCTGATCACGTTACCAGGACTGTACAACACATTTTGGCCAATCATCTGAGGCGCTGGAATTTGCCCTGGTGTGGGGCCAGTTTCTTTTACTCGTTGATTGTTCATAATCTTTTGTCCGTTAAAATCTAAATAATCATTCTCTACTTCGATTTTTTCTACTGCCTTATCTGCTACTCCTTGTAAGCTACCTTGATCGTTTGGTACAGCTGGTTTTGTTTTCCCTCCACTAATCGTTTGAGAAGGCGCTTGAACCTCACTCGGTGGGGATGGAGGATAATAATTACCCTTTGTTGATGCTGCGTAATTAGGTGGCATATATCCAGCTGGTTGAATGATGATTCCTCCATTGGGAAGTGCATAATTCACTAAACTGGCCTGATCTATTTTATATACTTCTAGGTTCTTAATTGACCAGAATGAATATGGTCGTACGATTTTGTACTGATACGTTTTACTCTCACTATCGCTCTGTGGATCAGGAATTGTTATCGGTTTACCTTGTGCATCTGTACTAGGTTGCCCTGGGTCCCATTTCAGCGTGTACTCTTTACTTACTGCAATGGAAAATGTACAACTACCTGTCATTTGAACGAATTCGTCTTGGTATAGGTAGTTTCTAGCAAACACATTTCCATATAGACTTTCCGACGTCGGTATCCCTTGTAAGACGTCGAATTGTTCATTTCCGCGAGAATCTGCGCGGATCATAGCTGTAACTACTGGGTCCATATACTTTCCTAATATGGATTGCCCTGGTGTTGGAGCAGTACATTGAGCTTCTTCTGGAGGATCCAGTGGTGGTGTAGTACCACCTTCACCAACCGTGATCGTAGCTGAATCTACTAATTCATAAAAACCGTTGTCCCAAGTGGCACTAATTTTTGTTTGTCCCTTAGTTACTGCGGTAACTGTTCCACTTGCAGATACTGTTGCAACGGCTTCATTTGAAGACTTCCATTTTGTTTCGCTTCTTGTTGTCACATCAGCTGAAGCCCATTGCGCTCCTGCGTACAATTGTGTTTTTATTTTTGCTGTTAGATTCTTCTTTTCAAGTACCTTTAGGACAGCATCAGATTCAACATCAATTTCTTTGGTTTCAGTTATATTACCTACCCACAAAATATCTAAATTTTTATAGTACGCAATACTAGACTTATTGTTAGTTCCAAATGGAATTCTGTCGCCTGATTTATCAGTTCCAACAGTCATAAAAGTAGAAAAGTTGGGACCTGCTTTACTAAATTTAGCTACAGTCGGAGAATTGCTGTCACCATCTCTATCATAGGCTTTTATATATGCAATAGATCGTTCAGAAATAGGAACACTCGAAACAGGGTATTCATTCGCTGTGGGCTTTACTGAATCTTTATAAACCGCATTAGGGAAATATAATGAACTATCAATTGCAATGACTGCCTCAACATTTGTGCTTACAGGAACATCTCCGGCCGGTGAAGAAATATTATTAAAAGGTCCATACGTGATAGGAGCTATATCGTAGTACCATTTCATTGAATCATATTGATATAACGTTGCGACTAAATGAGACTGCTTCCAAGTTTCAACTGGGATAATTTTTTGTTGTGTCTTCCCAGGTTTAGCTCCCTTTAAGGTTGCATCCTTTAATGGCGGTAAAGGCCCAGTCTCTTCTGTGTTAGCACTAACAATTCCAACTAAAAGTAACTGAGTAATAGTCAGTAATACGGTTAATCCTACGAGTGTTTTTAATTTCATTTTTATCTTCATTTAGGAGTATATAGGTAGATTTCACTACCATCCTTCGTCTCCAATTTAGCTTGATCAAAACGTTGATCCTTATTAAATCCACTTGTAGTCCATAATCTCTGTTCCTTACCTTTTGTAAAGTAATTATAGCTTGTATTACTCGATTTATGTTCTACTCCGTATTTTGTAGATGCGTTACCATTGAGATCTCCTGCAACAGCAAGTCTTTGACTGGTGGAATTCATCAATACTGAATTATCTAATTTATCTTTCTTGGACGTAACCGTCATTTCAACAATAGCTAAATAAGCGTTACCGGTATCTTTTTCCCAATCAATGAACATTGGATTGTAAATACTTCTTTTCGTACCCGCTTTTATATCGCTATCAATAACAATCATGCGATGGATTTTAATATCCGCGACGTCATATCTCATTTTAACCGTTTTCCCGATAATATCCGTAAAACTCATTTCTGGATCAACATATCGGAACGGAGTGAACGACGTAATGTTTGTCCCTGTAAGTCCAACTTCACGAAGCTCATTCAACCCCACAAAATCAGTTGCTTTCTTTTTCTGTACACTTTCATATCTAAGAAGAATAGTGGCTGCTTCAGCTCTCGTTGCTTTACCTTGCAATCCGAATTTCCCATCGGGATAACCACTAATCAAGCCTGTTCCCAGGGCAACAGATACATAAGGATATTGACTCTTCACGATACCACCCTTGTAGTACTCGACAATAGGAATAACGGTATCTTTTGTATCCGACAACGCCTTCTTATAATCCGCATCTTTCGTAGCCAAAGCAGAAGTCATCCATTTAGACATTTCGTAGCGTGTGATCTCTGCATTCGGTTTAAATCCAGTTGCGTAATCTTTCACATCAATAATACCCTTCGCAATCGCCTGGTTAACTTCTTCTTGACCCCAATGGCCTTTGAGATCAGCAAACTCCCCTTTGCCATCTACTTGTGCATTGTCTGATACACGCGCCATAAGAGCAGCGAATTCAGCTCGGGAGACTGAGTTTTTAGGTTTAAATGTTCCATCCGGTAGTCCTTTGAAATATCCTTTTGCAACTGAGGAATCAATAGCTTCCTTTGCCCAGTTCGAAGCCGATACATCTGAAAATTTAATAGCATTAGTAGCCGATACCGGCTTTGTTGAAATCATCATTGCACTTACTCCAATAGCTCCACACAATAAGACTGTCATTAATTTTTTCATTTTTTAGTCCTCCTAATCAATCTAGCAAACCTAACTTTTTGAAATACTTCATGGACTCCAACGGAAAGTCCCATTCTGTATACTCCTGGGTACTCGTATTAAATTGATAGGTGAATCCCATATCACATAAAACAAAATTAACCGTCACCCATTCCGCCAGTGTTTTTACCTGTAAATGCTTTATCGGCTCGTTTAACTCAGTCGCCAAGCTCTCTATTTCTTGTACCATCACAGAAGAAGTCTGTTTGGCCAACAAGCGTAAGTCCAATTTACTCACCCCCTTTCAAACAAGGAACTGTAATGGATTGAACTTCAAAATGACAAATTGGTAATTCGATCTGTTGTTCCATTTCGATCTTAATTAGATCCTGAAGACTCGCTATCAGCTCTACTTCTGAATCCCCAACAGCACTAAGTCGCAATTCAGGAATATATCCAGCAAAATTTCGTTGTGCAAAATCTTCTTCGATCAATACTGTAAATTTCATTGTGTAACGCCCCCAAATATTATATAGTTAACTTTATGGCCACATCATGTAGATGTCTACATCTTCTACAT
>Ga0153923_100453_pt1 | contig 13195 bp, 16 predicted proteins | sample TSNJ007MetaG_FD_104682 | JGI IMG/M metagenome (GOLD analysis project Ga0153923, IMG submission 104682) | Attine ant fungus gardens microbial communities from New Jersey, USA - TSNJ007 MetaG | ecosystem: Host-associated > Fungi > Mycelium > Unclassified | place: USA: New Jersey, Brendon T. Byrne... | reverse complement strand
TTCGCCCGATAGGATTTTCAAGCGTAGGTAGTTCCAGCCGCCCACATATGTACATTGTATCTGAGGAAATGGGGTTCTGTAACTCCTTCATTGCCACAACCGGTAGATACTCCATATAGGACAGAAACTCTTTAGACGACCAGTCTATGGTCGAATCTAGCCAGTCCAACAACGTATTACCTAAATACCTTGTAGTGGAACTTCCTTGATTACTTTGACCTACCCCATCACATATAACAAAGTTACATCTATCACCTTTAATATGTACACTTAGGAAGTCTTGAGCAGATCCACCTTGCAAAGCCGTCTTCTTTGCTCTTCCATAACCATACCTGCATGTCATCTGTCCTTGATACGTTGAGACCTTTTGCTCTTCATTCTGAGAACTTATGTAATGAAACAATTCCACCACTTCAGAGTTAATGATCATAATCACCTCCTATAGGTGAAGACTGCTTAGCTACTAGTGATTCAGGGTCTACAAAAGTCCAAATCTGTGATTTCAATGCTGCTGCATTAAGTATAGTTCGATTCTGATCAACAAGCGTAAGCGTTCGCTCTTCTCCGTCAGATCGCTCTGATCTCATCTCTTTCACTTCTCCAGTCATCCATGTCACTACAGAGAGAGGATTAGAACTCACCCTATGTTCATCACCATATCCCGATAGAATATGAGAACTCTCAGGGTCGAAAGATTCTGAATCTTTTTGTTCAATAGATAGCGTAATCTGATGAATTTGTTCCACACTTTGTTGTATTGGAACACTTTCTGTCCGAAGAGTACTCGATTGAATGGTTATATCCATGGATTATTGATTTTCACCTCACATCAGGATTGTGAAGACTCCTTCAACCACATTAGTAACATATTTTGAAATTTTTTCTTATTCGTTGGACTAGCTACAAGCCAGTCCTGGTCACTTTTTATACTTTGGCGAACCAGCCAGTTAACCGAACCATTCATTAAAAATGCGGCTTGCTGTGTCTCCCATGTATGTCCTGTCCATATCGAGAAATGGAATTCACCTTCACCCGAACGAAATTTCAAACATTTAGCCAGCAAGATCGAACCTTCTATATCATCCGTTACTTCAGCAAACTTACGACTTAATACGTCAACATCAAGATCATAAGATTCCTCATATAACTCATTGAAATGCTGCTGGGAGAAGAATAATGCAGGCATATCGGAATAAGAACCATCTTGCATATCTATTTCGTCCATTATCCTTGAACAAGCTTTTTCAATCGTCCCTAGATCGTCCAACCTATAACTTGCCGTAAGTTCTTTACCTTTAGTTACTCGTACCACCCGTTCATTCGTAACATGAAGGTAACTTTCGCATGTCTTGCCATAAACACTATATTTGATCCAACAAGCCCGTTCAGCTAAACAAGCAATAGCAACCCTCGAGAATACAGCAGGTGGCATAGACAGCTGAACCTCATTCTTTTCCCTAATTAAATAACCCTTTTCCAGTAATATAGTTTTGGTCTTATGCCATTCACAAGCAATTTCTTCTGCCAAGCGTCCTTGAAAGGGATCTTCAACACCAAGTAAATGGTCTGAGCCCAATATCCCTGCTAGAAAAAAAAACTCCTTATTATCTAGTATAATTGAGTCTTGCTTAGAAGCATGAGTTGAGAACATTATGAGCCTCCTTTCCAAAAACCACAACATGCCATATGTCGCTAATTTTTTAACACTCTTCATAGTGTTTCAAAGCTCTCCATACGAAATTGCGGCTTTATCCCTATTAGAATCTCCAATACATAGTAATCTTGACCCTTTGAAAGATAGACACCCTATTAAACTTCTCATTGATTCCATAAAAGTTTCAAAAAAAGTAGTTATTAGTGGTCTTCCTAGGTCGAACGCATCATGACGATTATTGATATATGGAACATAATGGTATTACCATTCTAGTATTATCACAGTCAATTAAAATACATTCTAGAATATTGGCTTATTCGAGTTGATATTCCCCACCACACAAGCTACTTCATCATGATGATGTCGTGAACTTCTACATTTAAATGTAACATCCATCTAAAAGCCAGTCAATTTGCCTCATTGTATTCATAAAATCTATTACATAATACAACAATCACAGCTATTTATTACACATAAAATGGTTATAAAGGCTTTTCATAACTGCATCTAATTTCATTCTTTGGATTTCGTTCACAACTTGGACTAACTCTAGTATTCTTTTAATTATTTAGCTATTTATAATCTGTTTTTAAGGTGATTTTAAGAAAAAATCAATAGAATTAGGTTTATGAAAGGAATAGGGTGATTTCAATGACCATGTTAATCAACTTTCAAAACAAATTAGTACCCGTGTATTTTAGCACAGAGAATAAACAGCCTGTCCAAAAAACGTTAAGACTACTTAGTCATACACTTGAACTTAAAATTCAAAATGGCAAAAGAGCATTAAAAAAATGCCTGGACTCTCTTATAAGCATCGAAATCGTAGGTTCAGAAGCTATTCTACACAGCAAGAGCGAGGACGATTCATTAGCATTATCCCTTTATTAGACTTGATTGCTATGAATCGAACACAACAATACCCACATTAGTAAAGGCACTTTCCATTGAGTTGGGAGGTGTCTTTTACTATTGAGGGTATTTCCCTTTTCCACTAATTGTATTATTCAATTCTGGTATATTGCATTAATCAGTACCACCTATTATACTGTACTTATCATTAGTGTTTAATAATCAGTACTGCATACACAATACTACTACTTCATCACCATACAGAATAGAGGTCACCTACCATGGATGTAAGTGTACAATTTAAAAAAGGAGTATTAGAACTATGCGTACTCGTCCTTATTCAACGTAAAGATCAATATGGCTACGAACTTGCACAGTCTATCTCTAAGCACATTGAAGTGGCTGAGGGTGCCCTTTATCCTCTACTACGCAGATTAGTGAACGACAACTATTGCACAACTTATTTACAAGAATCCACTGAGGGTCCCCCTCGTAAATATTACCGAATTACGCCACATGGTAAAACCTACTTAACTAACATCGTCTTTGAATGGAAGGACTTTGTTAAGAATGTGTCCAATTTAATTGAGGAAGGAAACGAGTATGAATAAACAACAATATTTATCGATATTACAAACCCATCTTACCTCCATTTCAGAAGTGGAGCGAAAAGAATTACTCACTGACTACGAATCCCATTTCACCTATGGTATGCACAATGGGAAGACTGAAGAGCAAATTGCACATGAGCTTGGAGACCCTTTCGAATTAGTAAGAGAAATTGTTGGCGATCGATTTACGATACAAGACCCCTATGAGAATCCAAAGAAAACAGTATCTATCCCTCGCAACATTTCTATCTATATAGGTCTCTTCTTCGTTAATATTGTTATCGCCCCGTTAATGATTGGACTATGGTCCGGATGGATAGGTCTATGTGCTGGAACATTGGGAGCTCTACTCAGTCCACTTCTGCTTATTCCTGAATACATCATTAATCATACCTTTTCCATGGCGAAGTTATTTGCATCTATAGCGGGAATAGGGATAGGTCTATGGTTACTTATAGCCGTCATGTTTACTTATAAAGGGCTATTAAGTATGAGTAAATCTTACCTTAAATGGAATAAGAACGTTAGTAGAGAGGGGATTTCAAAATGAATAAAAAAATCTTCACGTTAGCGATCGTAGGTTTAATTCTAGTCATTGTAGGAATCGTAGGAATGTCTTCTAATCAATTTAACTTTGGAGATAAGTTTAAGGATTATAACAAGAAGTGGACAATAGATAACGGCACCTTAAGTCATCTCATTATAAATAGTGAATACAACACGGATATTGAATTTATTCAAAGTACAGACGGTACACAAAGCATTGAACTAACAGGCCTTTTTGAAGATAAAGTAATCTCCCAGCTGAACCAAATCCATCCTCAGAACGGAGAATTCGAAATCTCCATGGTGGATGATAGTATCCAATTCTTTAGCATTTCATTCAAATCTCAAAAAGCAACGCTGACCGTCTCATTACCTGATCTAAATCAACTTCAAGAAGTTGGTATTCATTTCACATCAAGTAATGGGTTCGTAACTAATATGAGTGCCAACAATATTGACATCACATCGAAATCCGGTAATTTAAAACTCAAATCCATCTTCGCTAAACAACTAAGAATTGAGGCTAATTCCGGTAATATAACTGCTTCAGATATCCAAGGCAATGCAAACTTCTCTATTAAATCAGGAAATATGGATATTATCAATTACGCTGGAGAAGGTACGTTTAAGGCCAACTCAGGAAATATCGAATTAATACAAAAAGGAGCCTCATCCTTAGATATTTCAGCTAAATCCGGTAATGTAAAACTAACTGCCGATCCTAATTTCAAAGGTTTCTACGATGTAAATGCCAATTCCGGTAATATTCATTCACCTGAATCGTTAAGATTAACCAAGGATTTGATTAAGGTTCGCACGAACTCAGGGGATATCAACATCACACAAAACAACTGAACAGAATACAATCCATTTTTAGACTTTTGACAAGTGTCCAAATACCAATTAGTATAGTACTATACTATTCATAGTAAATAATAATTGGTTAGCAAAAAAGGAGATTCATACATCATGGCACAAGTCTTATTTGTAAAAGCAAACAATCGTCCCCAAGAACAATCCGTAAGTGTTCAGCTCTATCATACTTTCTTGGAAAGCTACAAACAGTCTAATCCTAACGATGAAATCGTAGAACTTGATCTATTTGCAGAGAACCTTCCATACTATGATAACACGATTATTACTGGATTATATTTAGCAGCACAAGGTATTGAAGCGACTGCAGAACAAAAAGAAGCTGCTGACAACGTATCTAAATACTTGAATCAGTTCCTAGCTGCTGACAAAGTCGTATTTGCATTCCCATTGTGGAACATGACTGTTCCTGCAGTACTTCACACATATATCGATTATTTGAACCAAGCAGGTAAAACTTTCAAATATACAGCAACAGGTCCTGTAGGTCTTGTGACTGACAAGAAGGTTGCTATTCTTAACGCACGTGGTGGCGTTTATTCTGAAGGTCCTATGGCTGCGGCTGAAATGGCTGTTAACTTCGTATCGTACAACATGAATTTATTCGGTGTACAAGATGTGACTAAAGTAATCGTTGAAGGACATAACCAATCTCCTGACCAAGCAGCAAGTATTGTTGAAGCAGGAATGAAACAAGCTTCTGAAGCAGCTCTAAACTTCTAATATTATTCAATCATTAACATATGACAAGACCTTTGGCTGTTTACGGTGTTCCACCGTAACAGCCAAGGGTCTTGTTTGTTTTTCTATGAACTTTCACATTCACTCGTCCGAAAGCCGTAACCACTCTGAGCTTTTTCGACGGGTTCCGTTTGTGTTAGAGATTCTGCTATTCAGTTTGCTTTGAGCCTTAGCTTCTTTTTGCGCCTGATAGTTAAGTTCACGAAGTGTTTTTCGATAATTGAGTAGTCGCTTCTCTCCGATTTCACCATCTGCAACAGCTTTCAGAACAGCACAACCAGCTTCTTTTTCATGCATACAATCCGTGAATCTACATGCTGCACTCATCTCTTCAATATCTGCAAATGTAAGAGTTACCCCTCCTTCGTCCTCCCATAACTTAAGTTCCCTCATACCCGGTGTATCAATCATGACTGCACCTTGTGGGAGAAGAAATAACTCTCTGTGTGTTGTTGTGTGTCTTCCTCGATTGTCGTCTTCTCTCACATCTTGTGTGCGCTGCAAACCCTCGCCAGACAACCAATTAATAATTGTGGATTTACCACATCCAGACGACCCCGTTAATGCTACCGTAGACCCCGTAGTAATATATTTAGAGAGATCTTCAAATCCTTGATTATTATGCGCACTTATAACATGTACGGGAACACCTATAGATACCTCTTGTATAAGACGTAATCGTTCATTTACATCTGAACATATATCCGCCTTACTTAACAGAATGACTGGATTCACCCCACTATTCCATGCCATGATCAGATATCTTTCTATCCTTCTAACGTTAAAATCATTATTTAAAGCACATACGAGAAATAACGTATCCACATTCGCTGCTATAATCTGTTCATGAGTCACTGATCCAGCACCTTGACGTGAAACACATGTCTTTCTATCAAGAATCCCATGAATGATCACTCGTTCTTCCCCAACAAGTCGTTGGACAGCGACCCAATCACCAATGGCCGGAAAATAACTACGATTCTGTAGTTCATGCTGCAGCTTTCCAGTCATTTCTGCCCAACTGTCAGTGCTAAACGCAGTGGTTACACGGTATTTATGTCCATAATCACCAATAACACGCGCTGGAACCGTATCCTCTCTATCTAACATTGTCCATTGTTGTTCCCAATGATCATTCCAACCTAATTTTTTCAAATCCATTTATCTAACTCCTCCAATTATATTAACTTCGTTATGCTGACCGACTGCACTAACACTCATAAAAATACAAAAAAACCACCGAAACATTCCTCCGATGGCAATTTGAATGAGGGTGTTTACCCATCGTGATGGGACAACCCTTCTAAAAACTTCAACTTACACAAAAAAACCGAGGAAACCATTACGGTCCCTACGGTTAGATTATTACACTGAAATATGATTACACATGTATAATCATTAACTTCAACTTCTAATATCACCCGTTGTAAAAGAGACCGTCCAATAAGCCATATTTTGTTTGTTGACGTGTTCATTATATGTATAGGCCATTGTCATCATCTCCCTTCCCTGTTATATATTGCAATAATAAACGTTCACGATTACTTTTGTCAAGAATCTAATGCCATGTTTATATTATTCCTAGTAATTCATTCAATTGATCGATCGTTTTCCATGGCTTCATACCCAGTGATTCGTCCCATCCATGGTAACGACGTAACCATACTCCACGTATTCCAATCTGATTGGCTCCCCAAATATCGTTCCAAGGATGATCTCCAACAAAGACCGTATTCTCGGCTTCAACTTCTAGTTTGTCTAGAGCCATTTGATATATCCGTCGATCCGGCTTTGTCATACCTGCATCTTCAGACACAATCACAGTATGGAATTGTTCACCTAGTTGAAGCAGACTCATTTTTTCATACTGAATATGATGTTTACCGTTCGTCATAATCGCCATAAGATAACCTTGACGCTGACAATAGGCCAGAACCTCATCTACATCATCCATTTTACATGCGTGAGTCATATAATGTGTGTTGTAATAAGATTCAATCTCCGATGCTGTAAGTGGCTTGTGCCACGGAAGACATTCAACCATCTCCTCAAAGAACGCTTGTTTATCGCGATACCCATCCGCATCTCTAACTTTCAAATCAGCTACGATTTCAGCTTGTGTCACCGGATCTAAATGTCCCAAATGATCATTCACAAACTGTTCTGAGTATTTACGAAACGTCGTATCTCGGTCCATTAGAGTATTATCTAAATCAAAAATGATTGCTTTGATATGCAAATGTAATCTCTCCAATCCCAAAAGGCCATCTTTATTCTTGTCATAACGTATAATCCCTTTTAAAGCATACCATATTATACCTGATCACTTCAGCATGCTATATACGACTCTTCATTTCTGGCAATCAACTGATATTTAAGGTAGTATTATTATGTTTGAGTTACACAGATCATACGATTCTAAGGAGGTTCATCATGAAAGATGTCATCATCATTGGAGCAGGTCCCTGTGGACTTTCAGCAGCAATAGAATGTAACCGTCGTGGACTATCTACACACATTATTGAGAAACACCATATTGTTCGCTCTATTTATCTATATCCTACATATATGCAGTTCTTCAGTACAGCAGAGCTATTAGAGATTGGGGATATTCCTTTTTCCTCACCAAATGACAAACCATTTCGCCACGAGGCCCTTTCCTATTATCGTAAAGTAGCCGATCATTTCAAGTTAAACATTACATCTTATGAAGAAGCCGTTTCTATTGAGCGACATGAGAACGGGTTATTTACCGTTCATACGAAAGACAGACGTGGGCATGAATTACATCATGATGCTAGACACGTCGTGATTGCAACGGGGTATTTCGATCATCCTAATTACATCGGTATTCCGGGTGAAGACTTACCCAAAGTGACCCACTATTTCCGTGAAGCACATCCTTATACAGGCACGAAAGTAACCATCATTGGTGGAAGTAACTCAGCCATTGATGCAGCGATGGAGCTAGTGCGCGTGGGAGCTGAAGTTACCATCGTCTACCGAGGTAAGACCGTATCGAATAATATCAAACCATGGGTTCGTCCTGTATTTGAAAATATGGTTACCAAAGGGAGTGTCACCCTTCATTTGGATTCCAGAGTGACAGAGATAAGAGAAGATGCTGTCATCGTTACGACGAATGAGGGGCATGAATCCATCGTGGATAATGATTTTGTTCTTGCACTCACAGGATTCCATCCAGATCGAGCGTTGCTAGCTTCCTCTGGCGTACAACTAGGCGGCGATATGGAGAAACCAGTCTTTAACCCTGATACGATGGAAAGCACCGTACCTGGACTTTATGTAGCAGGCGTTATCGCTTCAGGTAGTAACGCCAATGAAGTATTTATAGAGACAGGTCGCATACATGGACGTCTGATTGCTGAACATATACACGCTCTTCAGCATTAGAATGAAGGAGTTGATCGATTCATGGATATCACATCGCTTATTCTGTTAGGGATGGTTGGATTAGGAATCGTAAGTAGCAATACCCCAGTGACTATCGCTATGATCGTACTACTTCTATTGCGGGTTACACACCTCACCGTTGTTTTTCCGTGGTTAGAGAAGTATGGATTAACCATTGGTATTATTATCCTTACAATTGGTGTCATGTCTCCACTCGCAAGCGGTAGTATCAGCCTGTCCACGATTACAGGATCATTCCTACATTGGCACTCATTACTTGCTATCGGCATCGGTATGTTAGTTGCTTACCTTGGAGGTCGTGGTGCTACTCTTATGGGGAGTAACCCTACCATCGTTGCAGGGCTACTCGTAGGAACTGTGCTAGGGGTTGCACTATTTCGTGGGGTTCCCGTCGGCCCGCTTATTGCAGCCGGGATTTTATCTTTATTGATCGGTAAGTCATAATTACGAATTCACGATATCCATCTGAAACATAATGACAGGGGCTAGCCTAAAAGGTCAACGAAATGACCTTTTAGGTTAGCCCCTGTGGTTTTTTTGTGATTCCACTAAACCCTAGTCTCAGCCGTTATACTTACGGATTCAAAATATAAAAAACGCAGTTCATCCTCTTGATTTTCTGCACATAATTCTTTAAACCATTCCTCTTCTTCATCCCCAGCTTTAAATACCCTCGATCGCCATAACGATAAACCTAGTTCAGGAAAAAAATAAGTGTAACCTAATTCAGATTGATCACGATCATATTCAGCAATTCTGTCAATGGTTTCAACAAGTTCCTCTGCTTTGATATTAAAGACGTTAATCCCACTAAACACACAATTAAATTCTGTTGTAATCATTCCTGAAGGTATTTCTATAAAGATAATCTTACCCGAAGTGTCATACTCAACTCTAAACACGTAATTAAAATAATCAGGATCATGAGCTTTATTTTGATATTTGACAGTATATGCTTCAATGCATTCTTCAAACTCATATTTACTCATACCCAACTTAATATCCCCAATCCCTATCCCCGGTTCTATCACTAAAGTATCCATAGTAAACTCCTAAATAAGCAAATTTAGTTTTCCACTATATTCCAAATAGAGAAGACTATCTGCCTATAATATTATCTCGATTCTAAGATAGCAAATCTTATATTATTCATTCGAACATGAAATGCCCATGAATGTATCCATCTATCACATAAAAAAACAGTAAGTCAAGGATAACCCCTTGCCCTTACTGTTTTTAAATCGCTACTTAAAATGAATAATCCACGTTAGTAAGATATAATCTATCTTATGAGTCTGTCCTAACAATCTCAGATAACTCTAACTTTCCAAATGTTGAACATTGTACAATCGAGCATAGCTTCCATCCAGTTCCATTAATTCATAATGTGTTCCACTTTCGGTAATACTTCCATTCTCTAGAACGACAATTGTATCTGCGTGTGTAATGGTAGACAAGCGATGTGCCACAATTAGCGTCGTGCGGTTAGATGAAAGAGATTGCAAGGATTGCTGAATCAAATGTTCGGACTCTAAATCTAACGCAGACGTTGCTTCATCCAGAACAAGAATATCAGGATTCTTCAAGAACACACGTGCAATTGCTAAGCGTTGCTTCTGACCACCTGATAATTTAACACCGCGTTCTCCAACTTCCGTATCATAACCTTTGGGCAAGTTCGTAATGAATTCATGAGCATTAGCTGCAATAGCAGCTGATATAATAGCATCTTCGTTCGCATGTGGATTACCTAGTAGAATATTCTCCCTCACAGACCCACTGAACAAGAAGTTATCTTGCAGAACCATCCCAATCTTGCTACGCAGGCTCTCCTGAGTTAGTTCACGAATATCGATATCATTCAGCAATATTCCGCCTTCTTGAACGTCATAGAACCTGGGAATAAGACTGATCAGTGATGATTTCCCGCCACCACTCATACCGACGAAGGCAACCGTCTCCCCTGCTCTGATATCTAAGTTGATATCTTTCAGAATCCAATCATTCTTCTCATTATATTTGAACCATACATGGTTAAATGTAATCTTCTTAGCCTGACCTTCCAGAGTCTTGGCATTGGGAGCATCTACAATATCATAAGGCTCATTCATCAATTCCATCACACGATCTAACGATGCAGACGCTTGGGTTAGTATCGTAGATGAACTGATTAAGCGTCTAAGTGGTGCATACAATCGGTCTAAGTAAGCGAAGAATGCCACAAAGGTACCTATTGTCAGATTACCCTGAATCACTTGATAACCGCCATATCCAATGACTAGAATCGGTGAAATGTCCGTTATCGTATTAATGATCGCGAATGTGATCGCATTCCACCGTGTCTGTGCTAACGCCTTATTGAGGAAATTACCATTGGTACCTTCAAATTTATTCTGGTCGTATTTCTCCAATGTAAAACTACGTATCACAGATATCCCTTGAATTCGTTCGTGTAAATAAGATTGAATACCCGCCAATGCTTGTGATCGATCTTTCGTGAGCTGTTTCAACCTTTTATATAGAATCTTGACTGCAATAGCATACAAAGGAAGCATCGCGATAGCCACGAAAGCTAACATAGGGTTCATTGAGAATATGATGACTAATACGAATACTAACGTGAACATATCCAACCAAATATTCATCATACCTACTTCAACAATATTTTTGGTCTGTTCCACGTCATTAATGAACCGTGATATGGCTTCACCAACTTTGGTATTCTGATAATATCGAAGGGATAATTTTTGCAAATGAGCATACAGTTTATTTCGAAGATCAAATAATATCCGATTTGTAATCAACTGAGCGAAATATTGACGGAAATATTCAACAGGCCCTCGAACAACAACAAACAATACTAGCGCTCCACCAAGAATAAGCGTCAATTGTGAAATTTTTTCTTGCACAGTAAGCGTTGATGCGATTAATAGATCATCTACTACATATTTCATAATCATCGGTAAGGTCAACGGAATAGTGAATTTAATCATTCCTATAATCAGCGTAATTATTATTAATTTCATGTACGGCTTGATAAACTTAAAGTAAGCTATCCAATGTTTCAATGAATATAATTCCCCTTTCGCTAGGACAACTCTGATTTTCTAATGTCCTAACACTTCTATTATGTAAATTTCAAGTCCATTAAATCCGATATTTATTGAAATACTTTTAAAAGGGTTGACTTTCCCCTCCTATAATGTTTTTATATCAACATATCCGAATCAGGAGGAATACCGTGTCCAGACAATTTATAATAGAAGCTGCCATGGTCGCTTTCTATGGTGAGCTGCTACAGCCATCTGAATCCGTTGAATATATCATTCCCTATACAAGCATTCTTGAATTATATGAACTTCAGAGCACAAGCGACATCATTATGAGTAATTTAGATCAAGATCAACACGTCAAACAACAGATGAAACAATTAACGACTTATCTTGAGGAGCCTCTTAATCGCAAAAAAATAGAGCGTGCCTTGCAAATCCCATGGGCTAAAAGCACTTCCATCCCTCTTGGAGATTCAATCATAGTCACGGTTGTCAATGCCGTAGACACTGAGGCGTACGGTGAGGATTTCGATCCGATAGAAACAGAACTCCTCTTAACTGCACAACGACTACAACTCCCAATTCTTACCGATCAATTCGAGTTCATTCAACGAATTATCGAAGGAGGTCTTCCCGTTCAAGTCTTTGATATTGAAGATTTTCAATTTGCCATTGAAGATAATTTCTTCACGCCTCACCCATAAAGCATATACACGCAATCAAAAACTCCTTTCCTTACGGAAAAGGAGTTTTTGCATATAACTTAATAATAATGAATGCTATTGCAGGTTTACGCTTGAATTTCTTCATAAATATACTCAATATCATCATGCGACGCTACATAGTCAACGACTAAATGATATCCTTTAAGATACCATAAATCCCGCTCTTCCAAAAAAAATCGAATACCTTCGACCTCTTGAAACAAAATATCTTCACTAGGTTGTTCAACAGAAATACCGAGTGAGAATCCTGGATGTAAACCGCCACCGGAACTGTAACGCGGGAAAAAACGTACAGAATCACCTTTGTTTAAATGTAGTTCTCTAATATACCAACGAGCTGCGTCCGAACTCATTCGAATATTCATGAATCTCACCTCCTTTACAAATCTATATTCCTTTTAAGTGTCTTTATATCATACCTGAACCTGCGCGAAAAATACATACAGCGTTGATTATCTTACAATTTATTTGGAACAGGAATAAACAAGCTTTTCCAAGTAGAAACGGCTATGCCGTCCATTTCAAAGACGGTACCCGTTTCAGCAGAATTATAAGGAATAGAGTATCAAGTGAAACATATACTTTCTTATATTTCAAAAAAGGTTTGACAACTTTATACACATGATGATAACATTTTGCCATACAAGATTCACAAAATTTGCTAAAGAAAGGGTGAGTAAAGTGTTCAATACAAAGTTCAGAGGA
>Ga0153923_100452_pt1 | contig 13196 bp, 12 predicted proteins | sample TSNJ007MetaG_FD_104682 | JGI IMG/M metagenome (GOLD analysis project Ga0153923, IMG submission 104682) | Attine ant fungus gardens microbial communities from New Jersey, USA - TSNJ007 MetaG | ecosystem: Host-associated > Fungi > Mycelium > Unclassified | place: USA: New Jersey, Brendon T. Byrne... | reverse complement strand
GCTCGTTTACGTTACTGGCGGCACATTGTATTCGGTTTTTCGCATACATTTGGCTCGTTTACGTTACTGGCGGCACATTGTATTCGGTTTTTCGCATACATTTGTCCGTAAGCTCGACTAAAACATGTATTTCGGAGGATAAGGTCCGTTCGGTCGTCCCAAAGAGGTGTGTGTTAATTGAAAACAGGGCTCCCCATGGCCCCCCGTTGAATATAGGCCCCTCCCTTGATTTCGTTTCACATTTCTCCGCAGTCTCTTATAGTAAAATAGTTGTATTTCCTACACTTATAAGAAGTATTAGCATTTCCAATCGCCTTTACTTGTATTTGATGCAATTAAAAATTCAATGTGCTAGCTATTCGGCCTTATGCGGAGAAAATAGTTGCAGAGAATACACTTAAAAGACTAATTTCCACCCAATATGTGATTTTAATTGTACAAAGTGCAGTTATTTAAAAAATGCTCCTGTCGCCCGAGCGGCATTTGGAGCCAGAGTGAACTAGGGGGCTGAGTGACCTTGTTGGCCCAAGCGACCTGGGGAGGCTGAGTGTTCTCTAATCTCAGCATTACAAAAAATCTCCCTGCATCCTCTGCAGGGAGATAGCATTAACGCAAAGTTTAGTTATTCTTCAGCCATACTACATTATCTTCTTCCTGACCGTTTACCGGCCACCAATGGAAGCCATCCTGAGCAAGCAATTGATCCGCTTCAACCGGACCCCAAGTGCCAGCAGGATAAGCAGATAGATCACTCGACTCTTCCTTCCAAGCCTTCGCAATACGATCCACGAACGACCATGCCGACGATACCTCATCCCAACGAGTGAAATAAGTGGAATCTCCACGTGCCGCGTCATGAAGCAAACGCTCGTAAGCTTCCGGGGAATTGATTCCAACCAAGCAGCTCTGACAGAAGTCCATAGCTAGTGGTTGAATTTCAGACTCAGAACCCGGCTTCTTGGCATTAATCTTTACATAAATGCCTTCCATTGGGTTCACACGGATAACAAGCAGGTTAGGCTCCAGCGTATGCTTTTGTCCCAAATAAACATTGGTTGGCATTCCCTTAAACTCAACTACCACTTCCGTTGTCTTCACCGGTAGACGTTTACCTGTACGAATATAGAAAGGAACTCCAGCCCAGCGGAAGTTATCTACAAACACACGGGCAGCAAAATACGTCTCAGTACTCGATTCAGGATCAACCTTATCTTCCTGACGATAAGCAGGAAGGGTCTTTCCATTATGCAAGCCTTGAATATACTGTGCTCTCACGACGTTCTCACGAACTTCGTCAGATGTACCATAAGGACGAAGTGAACGAAGTACCTTCACCTTCTCGTCACGAATATCTTCTGCAAGCAGACGGCTTGGTGGTTCCATTGCGATCATAGTCAGCAGTTGCAATATATGATTCTGGCCCATATCCCGTAACGCTCCAGCATGGTCATAATAACCACCACGCTCTTCAACACCTACGGTTTCGCCAAGTGTAATTTGAATATTGGCAATATGCTTATTATTCCAAAGCGGCTCGAAAAAAGCATTTGCAAAACGAATGACTTCAATATTTTGAACCATTTCTTTACCAAGATAATGATCGATCCGGTAGATCTCCTCTTCCTTGAATACCTCACGAATCTGCTCGTTCAACTGCTCAGCTGATTCCAGATTATATCCAAAAGGCTTCTCGATGACGAGGCGATTCCAACCTGTGCTATCCAGCATGCCGCCAGTCTTAAGGTTGAACGAGACACTGCCGAACAATTCAGGTGCCAGCGCAAGATAGAACATCCGATTGCCCGGAATTCTAAACTTCTCTTCAAGAGCTTCTGTTTGAGCTCTTAATTCACGGAAGCCATCAATATCGTTGATGTCCAGAGATTTGTATTCAAAATGCTGTACAAACTCATTCCATTCATTCTCTTCTCCCGCTTTATAACGGCAGAATTCAAGGATGGATTTCTTCACATCACTTCTAAATTCTTCCTGAGTACGCGGGCGCCGCGCCACGCCAATTACCGCAAAATCATGTGCCAGCTTACCTTCACGGTACAAGCTGTAAATCGCCGGGAAAAGCTTACGCCGGGCTAAATCTCCGGTTGCCCCAAAGATAAAAAAGACAGCACCGGGTGTGTGCAGTGCATCAAGGGTTTGATTTTCAGCCATGGCTCCTCATCTTTCTGTATGTAATATAGTTTATTGACATTCTCAGCGTCGAGAAAACGACGTTATGTCATTTTAGCATATTCCTAAAAAGGATGCTATCAGATTCCTGACAAATACTCTCGGGATTTCGCAAATTTCAATTAAAATTTCTTATTACTAATTATATCTTCGCTTATAATAAAGAAATTTGTCAGTATTCGATGGTGATTAATGGAAAACCAATGGTTAGGCGATTCGTCCTATTTTGATCTTCCTGATGCACTGCGATTTGCGCTGAAACCGAATGGTTACCGCTAACTATAGAGCGTTTCAAATCAGGAATTGAATACGTACGGCTAACTGTTGCTACATCCTCATAGCTCTCTTTCTTACTCACGGTTTTAAACTGCTCTTTAAGTAACCCTTCCGTTTGCGACAATACGCCTTCTGGTCCCCCTTGTTGATCAGCGATTCCTTGAAGGGATACGTTCCATTCTGCCTTGATGTTACTCTGTTCTAGGATTGTACTAACTTCATCGGCAACCTCCTGAAAGCTAGCTTCATCCTTTAAATCAGCTGTATCTAACGTCACAATAACATAACTATTTCCTTCTTCAAGCTCACTCCAAAATAAGGAGAGACATGATCCATATGGTTTTACCGCTGCTGAACGATAGGTCATATGCCCATCTTCATCAATTCCTGATGGTACTGTCAATCCAAGACGGGTGCTAAGCTTAGCCACTTCTACAGAAGGATCATTGTAACCGCTGATTGCCCCTTGCCATTTTAAGACGATACGTAGTGGTGAACCAGATACCGTTGTTTTCGTCCCGAGATCTATTAAACTCATCAGTGAACCATTCAGTTCTGATGTTACTGATGCTTGTGAAACAAGTTCGTCTTGATCGATTGATTTTGCTTTAACACTTTGAAGGTTTACCATTAGAGCTACAGTGAAGCACAGGAATAATAATATAAAAAGAGTCCCTTTTTTTGTTCCGTTGTTCATCATAACCTTCAGCATAATTTATTCTCCCTTTCGAACCTCTCTAGCAATCTACTAGACAGTATGTACGAATTAGGAGATTCTAAACCTGGTCCATCATTAAAAAAAGACTGAAGCAAGAGGCTTCAGTCCTTTGGTTTCTATTCAGCTAGTCCATTTTTATATGCATAAATTGCTGCTTGGGTCCGGTCTTCCACACCCAGCTTCGCGAGAATATTCGTTACATGAAATTTCACAGTCTTGATCCCAATAATTAGTTGGTCCGCGATATCCTGATTCGATTTACCTTGCGCCAGCAGGCGTAATACTTCCATCTCGCGCTCCGTAAGCTCTTTATAAGCAGGGGATTCACCCTTTGCATTGTTTCGAAAACGATTCATCATTTTAGAGGCGACCTGTGACTCCAGTACAGACTGGCCTCTTGCCGCAGCGCGTATGGCATCTGCCACTTCACTAGCTCGTGAGGTCTTTAGTAGATAACTGAACGCACCTGCTTCAATCACCGGATACATTTTTTCATCATCCAGATAGCTTGTCAACACAATAACTTTGATTTCGGGATACTGCTTCATTAAGTGTTTGGTCGTTTCAATCCCATCCATCCCATCCATTACGAGATCCATCAGGACTACATCCGGATTGTACTCTTGTGCCAGGCGGATACCTTCTTCCCCACTTCCAGCTTCCCCTACGACTTCAATTCCGTCTTCAGTACCTAGAACAGCAGCTAGTCCGATCCGCACCATTTCATGATCATCTACAAGCAATACCTTAATGGCTTCCTCCATCTCCATGGTCACTCTTTCCTCCTATTATTCATTGACTAACGGAACGGTAATTTCAATCCGCATTCCTTTACCCGGAGCGGTAATAAACTGAATGGAACCTCCGATTTCATTCATCCGCTCCTGCATATTCGACAAACCGTAGGAAGTTTGTTTACTATCATCCAATTCAAAACCAATCCCATCATCACGGAGCGTCAAACGAACTGTATCTCCTCGCCGATGCAGCCTGATTTCCATCTTTTCTGCTTTCGCATGACGAAGCGTATTGGAGATTGCCTCCTGCACAATACGGAATAAGTGATTCTCTACCCCTTTTAGCAATTGTACATCAGGGTCCATCTCGAACACGATTTCAATCGGAACCTTAACCTTAAGTTCCTTGATCAACTCCTGCAGCCCCTGCTCTAATCCCTTACCTTCCAAATAAACAGGTCTTAAATGAAGCAATAGTGCTCTCATCTCTGATTGGGCTACAGCAGACATTTCTTCGATAAGTGCAATTTGCCGTTGCGCCTTGTCAAAATCCTTCTCCAGCGTCCGGCCTACAGCCGTGGCGGTCATAGAGATCGCGAACAACTGCTGTGAGACTGCATCATGCAATTCACGCGCAAGCCGCTGGCGCTCTTCCATAATAGCAGATACTCGTGCTTGCTCCGCGAGCTTCGCGTTATTTGTAGACAATCGCTGCAGTGTTGTCACTTGGTTTTCCCATTTTCCACTAATTCGGCCTAATTGTTCTCCGAGCCTTCCCAGCTCATCGTCACCCAAGTCAGGCATAGATAGCGTTAAGTTTCCCTTCTCCCACAATACGAGAGTTTCTCTCAGGCGTTCCAACTTTCGCTTTACTCGGAAGCTCTGATAGAAACCAAAGCCAACCCCGAACCCCATGGGCAGCAGAATTAGAGTAAATGCCGTGCGTAATCCAATCATCCAGCTTTCAAAAGGCTTTAAATAGCCATATGTATACATGGTGTACAATATCACAAGCAGCATGACAAAAGAGAACAGAGCCCCCTCACCCATACTGCGTGACATCATATTTTTGTTCTTTTTATCCATACGGGGACCCTCCCTTCTGTATCAAACTAATCAGGATAATCGCACATCCAAATCTCCCATCAAATAAGACACACTAAACTTTACCTTATATTCACTGCTCTCATAGTTAGGGGACTTCCAATTCAGACGGTTTAGCATACCAGTATCGCGCCCATTACCGAATTCAATCGATCCAAAAAGCACAAAGGCTTCTATTTCCACACCATAATCATCTGACAATTGAATGTCCATATCACCAAAGATTCCTTGAAACAGCATAACCGTTTCCTTTTGCTCCGCCATAGCCAGTGAAAGATCAAGATCGGCCTCTCCAAGGATATGCCATGAGCTGAGGCTATGCATCACCCAGGGTGAGCGATCCCAGTCAAATCTAGACGAAAAGTTTTGCTTCTGCATAAACCCTTCCTTACGCTGAACTCTTTTGGATTTAGTAAAAAACATCCCCAATGAAATCAAACAAATCCCCAGCACGAGCACTAAATGATCCAGCAAAAGTAATATAGCGCCAATCCCGAGCAGCTTATAACCCTGCTTCACTTTTCCTGACGTCGTGCGGTAGACCCCTAGGAACAGGAATAGAAGCGCGACAATGGAGAAAAAGCCGAGCCATCTACCAAAAATCATCATGCAGCCAACACCGATCAGTCCGATGGCAATCAAACGGTTTCGTTTATCCATTTCGCACCTCCTAAAAGTTTTGCGTTGCAAAACTAACTTCGTAAGCAAAATTACAACCATCAATATATTATAGCCAGCCGCTACAAAAGCCATATCGGTATGGAGATCCATACCGTATGGCTTCTTCTTGTCCAGCATATCATATCTACTTAAGTTTTAGGAACAGGATTTATTCTTCTTTTTTGTTTAAAGAAGGAGCAGCCGGTGTATCATTCAGCTTGCTTCTCAGTGCAGCCAGTTGCTCATCCACTTTCAGTTGCTTCTCAACATCGACTGGTTTAGTGTAGGCAGCGGATGGGCTGTAAGGTGCACGCATTACATCTGCTTCTGCTTCAAGCTGCATAATCTTCTCTTCCATCCGGTGGAATCCGAGTGACGCACTGCCACTTTCGATGGAATGTACGCTGCTGATTTGCGTCATTTGTTTCTTCGCTTTAGCCATTTGAGCACGGGATACGAGCTCGTTACGCTTGTTGCGCAACTTGTAGAATTCATCCTTCATATCATGCAGCTGCCCAACCAATTCCTTCGCTTGCACTTCAGCCTGAGCATGAAGATCGCTGTATTCCGCTTGTTTTTGATCGAAGTAGATTTTTTCTTCCAACAGCTTGCGAGTCACTTCTTCTTGGCCGTTTTTCAGTGCCAATTCAGCTTGTGCTCCACGTTGTGCGGACATTTTTGCTGCTTCTTCCACGCGTTGTTTCATGCGGCGTTCGTTCGCCATTTGCTTGGCAACTGTAACTTCTGCTTCGTGGATTTCAGCCTCCATATCGCGCAGATATTGGTTAAGCATTACGATTGGGTCCTCTACCTTATCCAACAAGTCATTTACCGACGCCTTAGTCATATCTTTAATTCTTTGAAATACTCCCATGATTTACAATTCCCCTTTCTCATATTTAGACAGTTTTTGTTTGAGTTCTTCTACTTCTTTTTGCAAAGCCTTCTTCTCGATATCCTTCATCATCGCATCCAAACCGGAATCCGGAGCTGAATATGCGTTGTTCTTCTCAAAATTAGGATTGTAGTTAGGTTGGCGTCCATAAGGTCCATGTCCGCCATTAGCATGCGGTCCGTGTCCATGTTCCGGTCTACCTGAGTAAGGACCATCGAATGGGCCACCCGGTGCACCAGGGCCTGGTCCGAAAGGATTATAATGCGTAGGCTCCTTCGGAATGACCAGCGCTGCAATGAAGTACACTGGAATCACGGCACCTCCTGTAAACGGAATGCTGACCAGTAACAGAATCCGGAATAGCGTGGAATCAATACCGAGTGTCTCAGATAATCCACCTGCAAGACCCGTCATCACTTTATCTCTAGTTGAACGATATAATCGACTCATAGCGCTACTCCTTTCCACCATTGTTCAGTTTCTCCTTTAAGCGAGCCATTTCTCTTTCGAGTACGGTTGCTACAGTCTCACCTGCTTGCACCGCATATTCCTGTCCCATGCGACGCACATCGCGCAAGCTCTTCGCTTCTAATTCCCAATCTGACATCCGATCTTCCAGACGTCCGAACATTTTGGGAACATCACCGCCGTTACCATAAGCACTTGCTCTTTGGTTCATACGTTGCTGTAGTCTCAGCGACTCCATCCGTGCCGCGTAATACTGACGTTTGCTGTACACTGTCTGATACTCTATTTTCAGCTCATTCAGCTGTCCTTCAAGTTCAAACAAGGATTGCTTACTTTGTTCAAGTAGCCCGCTGTACTGCTCCAACTTTTCCTCGTGAATGATCTTTTCTTGCAAAGCCAGCTTTGCCAGATGATCTTCGCCCGCTTTTAATGCGAGTAACGCCTGTTCCTCACGTTTATTTCTCATGGCAGTCGCTTGATTCACTTGCTGCTGCAATTGCTTCGTATGGGAAGCGTATTGCTGATACAGTCTTTCAGCTTCACTGATTTCCTCGCGAGTTGAATGTAGAAATTGATCAATTAGCTTCACAGGATCTTGACTTTGCTCTAGACGTTCATTTAGATTAGCTACTGTAATATCCCTCATGCGACGAAAAACACTCATAATCTCCTGCTCCCTCCCTGCTTCTTGTTTAAGTACAATTCTTCTTAATAAGTACCATTTCTTCTTAATAAGTACCATTTCTTCTACCCTTTAAAGCTGACACTCCCCATACGATCAACGCCACACCTAGCAGTGGTCCGATGATCCAGGAAAGCTTCGCGATCAAGGTCATGACACCAATGAACATTAGTACCCAACCGATAACCTTGCGTCCACTCTTAATCCCATAGTACCCGAGAACAACCAGCAATACTGGGAACAGTAGTCTGAAAATACCGTGAATCAGAGGAAGCGCTAAACCGAGTAGCATTACCGCACCAATCACAATCAGCACAACCGCCAATCCGTTTCCTTGTCTTCTTTGCATTATTTTCTCACCGCCTTTCGTTGTCCTTAACCTTATAGCCTTATTCTAGAGCAATTCGCAGACTTTCAAAACAGACCAACGACGGTTTTTGGTACTGGACCTTAGTCGAGGTAGCTGTGCGACTGCAGACCACTATAGGGCTAGCAAAGCACTTTTCCTCAATGAAATAGCGACTTTAATGAGAAAAACCCCCAATTTAGGGGGCTAAGCTTCGAGTACCTTCAGAATCAGCGTAACGGCAAAAATATAGAAAAAACACTGCCTTTACTTAACTCCGATCTCACTTTTATATATCCACCCTGCTCGGTCACAATTTTACGGGCTAAATAAAGGCCTATACCAACACCTTCTGTTCCATTACAACCCGCTCCTCGGTAAAATCGTTTGAAAATGTCATTCATCTCAGCGACAGGAATTCCTATTCCACCATCAGCAATATCAATCCTTGCAAAAAGATCATATCTGCGAATCGTAATTCTAACACTGCAGGACCCGAGCGTATATTTCAGAGCATTATCGATGATGTTATAGATAGCTTCTCCCGTCCACTTGGGATCATGTTGCAGCGTAATCTCCTGATCCATTTCCAGTAAGATCTCTATATTCTTTTGCTCGGCTGCTGGAAATGCCTGTTTGATGGCTGACAGCACAGTATTCTCAAGATTATGCTTCTCCGCAGCATGAAGCTCTATAATACCGGATTCGAGCCGTGATAACTTGATCAGATTCTCCATAAGCCAAGACAGCTTCTCAATCTGACTACCCATATGGCGGGTAAATTCACTGCGTGTTTCAGCGGGGAGCCCTTCATCCATCAGAAGACTGTTATACATCCCTAAATTGGCTAAAGGGGTCTTCAGTTGATGAGAGATATCAGAGATCAATGTTTTGACTTCATGACTCTCTTCACGGTAGCGCTGCTTCTGCGAAGACAACAGCTCAGATAATTGAATAACCTGATGCTGTAATTTAGAGAGGAGTGTATCCTCCTGCACCGGGAACATCTGAGTCATTTGTCCATTAATAAGATCTTGAATCAATCCCGACAATGAAGATAGCGTGTTTAGCATTTCTTTACGAAGCGCGAGCACAAAGCTTATAAACAGCAGAGCCATCACGCTAATAAACACCACGCATCCAATAACTACATGCTTCTCAGGCATATAATAGATAAGCATAGATACAAACAACACAACGACTACTGCCAAAAGGGTGAACGAGCTCCAAATAATTTTTCTAAAAGGGTTCTTCATCCTTACTCTCCCCATGTGTAGCCAATGCCGAATACGGTTTTAATGTATTGACAATCTTTAGGATCATCCTCAATTTTGGCCCGTAGCCTACGAATATTTACGCTTAGCGTATTCTCATCCACGAAATTACCTTCTATATCCCATAGCTTCTCCAGCATTAACCTCCGAGTAAGAACCTGGCCGCTATTCTCGGTTAAGATAGCAAGGAGACGATACTCATTGGTGGTTAGTTTTATCTCTTGTCCATATTTGTAAACCTTCATTTTGGCTGAGTTAATTGTAATATCCTTGTATTGAAACAGCTCTGAGCCCCCATCAGTGCCTGTTCGTCGAAGAACAGCCTTAACACGCTGCAAAAGTACGACCATGCTAAATGGCTTCGCAATATAATCATCAGCTCCTAGCCCAAATCCAGCTACCATATCCTGCTCAGTATCGTTGGCAGTTAGAAATATAACCGGAATGGAACTCGTTCGCCGAATTTCCTGGCACAGTGCAAGACCACTCCCATCTGGGAGATTAATGTCCAAAAGGACCAGACCGATGGTCTGATCCTGAATTCTAGAAGCCGCCTCCTGAAAAGAATAGGCCTGAATAATATTATAGTTTTCTTTTTCAAGCATGAACTTCAGCCCCTCGTTTAAGAGACGGTCATCCTCTACAATTAGAATGGTTGTCATTAAACTCACCTCTATACTTATCATTGTAACAAGCAGAGGAAGGCTACGCTGTTAATTAATTAGCTCTATTCCATTTGCCGCAGACGTTCCACAATGCTGTCCTTTTTGATTTGCTTATAAGCAATAAGCGGAACACTCAGGCAAACCGCAAAAACGAGTACAATCGCAATAGAAAGCGGAAGGGTTGGGAAGCTAAATACTGCATAAGTAGCCTCTTGGCTGAACAGGCTATAAGCACCGTAACTGATTAATGTGCCTATTGTTGAGATTAGCAGTGTCGATATGATCGCATAACCTGCCCCTTCAAACAGCAACAGCTTTCTCATCTGCTTAGAGGTCATCCCGATGCTCTCCATCACTGCGAACTCCAGCTTCCGAGCTACAACCCCTGTATACATAATATTAACGTAATTCAAAATTCCAATCAGCGCTAGAATGAGCGCAATTCCGCCACCCATAATGTAAAAGGTTAGCTTAGCCGATTCCATGAACTTTTCCATATACAGCTTCGACTCCAGCTTCAGCTCACCATCTCCGCCGATGAGTCCTTCCAATTGATCGGTAATCGGCTTCCAGTCTTTTGGGTCTGCATTAATATATACTTTACTTATAAGTGGGTCATTCATGAGTTTCTCCATAGCAGTATGGCTAATGTATACATTCGGAGCTACAAAGTGTGACGACCCTAGAGAGCTGAAATCAGCAAGCCCTCCAATTTCGAAAGATTGTGCTGCATCGCTATTTATAGGACTAATTTGAAAGTTATCTCCAATCTTAATACCTCCGAGATTAAAATTGTCCAGCAAGGCAATCTCACCCTTTTCAAAACGTTCCATATCCACAGTGATTCCTAATTTTTCTTCCATCTTCTTAACCTGATCTGCATCTACCCCAATAACATGGGTCATTGAGAACATGCTTTGAGGCTCAGCCAATTGATCATCGGTAGGGCGATCTGTGTGATATGATTTTGCGAATTCATCCACATACTTACTGAATACCTCAGGATCATACTTGATCTGACCTATCCCAGTATAAGCTTTAAAGACCTCTTTTACTCCCTTTATATCCTGAATTTCCTTGATCATATCCCCTGTAATCTTGGCTTTCTCTTCCCCCTCAAATCCAAAGGACATCGTTTGATTAGACAGCGTGAAATCGTTATCCATGTATTCAGCAATAAAATGATCTGTACTCATACTAAGCACAAGTGTATTGATCACCAGAAAAGTTGTCAGTCCCAGAAATAAAGAGAGAAACACAACCATCGCCCGTTTTTTCACTCTAAAAATATTACGCCAAGCCAGTCGGTGCAGCTTAGATCCGCCAGTTCCCCGCTTCGTCTTAGCTTTAACCATCGTCCCTGTATATCTCACCGCTTCTATTGGAGAAACTTTGCCAGCGATAGAGGCAGGTTTGATAGCGCTAAACATGGTGGTCAACCAAGCAAACAACGCAGCTCCAATAAAGATTAACGGGTGAAAAGAAATCACCACGCCCGTATCCAAATCCATTGTACTCATAGCAAGCGGCACCATTACGAAGGAAGTCACAGCTCCTGCGGCAAGTCCCAGTGGGATAGCGATAAGTGCTAACCGTGAAGCCTGTGCCCTAACTATTTTTTTAATCTGCCGTTGTGTAGTTCCTAGCGTTCTAAGCAGACCGTAGAACCTTGTATCCCGTGAGACAGAAATATAAAGCACATTATAAATCAATAAATATCCGCTCAACATAACAAATAATATAATTCCAGCGTAACCAATCAAAGTTGCTGTTCTATCCGAAGAGGTAGACGATTGGTTAGAGACAGGTTCAAGCTTTTGATTTTTTCCCAAAGGAATATCCTGTTGCAAACGTGAGATAAGTCCATCCGTATTTTTCTCATTAAATAGAATAGTGGCATTTTTGGGATTCTTAAGATCTACGCCATGAGCTGTAGCAAAAGCCCCCGATACCAGCATAGCTCCAGAATTTCCGGTACGAACATGACTGTAATCGGTAAACCATCCACTTAGTACGAAATTGCTACTTTGCTGAGATTTCACCCCATCGCGGGTAACAGAGTAAGTTAACGGCAAGCTCATACCAATCTGTGGATCATCCATCCCCATTGACTGTAATATCCATAAAGGAACGGCGATTTCATTTTCCTTATCTGGATAAGTTCCCTTTAGACCATCGATCACTGGCTTACGCATCTCTGTCCATTCTGAAGAGTCGTACCAGAGCAGAGCTAAATTAAGATCTCCTATTTCTGGCGTATTGATCACATTACCTACTCTGGACTGGAGTCCGATGGTCTTAATATAGGAGAGTTCCTTTAACTTGTTCATTTGTTGTTCTGACGGGGAGGTTAAGTAGACATCCGCCATGGTTCCGTTTATTTTCAATTGCTGCATTTCGAAGGTCTTATAGTTACTCAGTCCAATACTAAAAAAAGAAGTAATGAGCCAGGTAGTAAGCACGATGGCGAGAATCACAAAACGATTTCGGGTCCGATTGGCTTTCAGGCTTCTGCTCGTCAGCTTTTTAACAATGGGCTTATTACTGTTTGGAAACATCATCACAATGCCCCTCCAGTAATTTTACCGTCCTCTATCCGGATGGTCCGGTCTGCAAGCTGAGCAATCTCTTCATTATGAGTAATCATTAGAATCGTCTGATTAAACTGTCTGCTTGTTACTTTGAGTAATCCAATGACCTCCTGGCTAGTGATGCTGTCCAAGTTCCCTGTAGGTTCATCTGCTAGGATAATGGAAGGTTTAGCTGCCAAGGCCCGTGCGATGGCTACCCTTTGCTGCTGACCGCCTGAAAGCTGACCAGGGAGGTTGTCCAATTTTTGCGAAAGACCTAACGTATTCACAATATGATCCACGAAATCCTTGTCTATTTTGTTTCCATCCAGCTCTATGGGCAACACAATATTCTCGTATACATTAAGAATCGGCACTAGATTATAGTTCTGAAACACAAATCCGATCTTTCTTCTTCTAAATACCGTCAACTCATCATCCTTCATTCCAAAAATATTTTTACCATCTATGATCACCTGACCTTCTGTCGCCCGATCAAGCCCGCCTAGCATATGTAAGAGCGTTGATTTGCCACTTCCTGAAGTCCCGACAATCGCTATAAATTCACCGTTGTGTACCTCTACGTTAATACCATCCAGTGCCTTGACCAGGTT
>Ga0153923_100451_pt1 | contig 13217 bp, 14 predicted proteins | sample TSNJ007MetaG_FD_104682 | JGI IMG/M metagenome (GOLD analysis project Ga0153923, IMG submission 104682) | Attine ant fungus gardens microbial communities from New Jersey, USA - TSNJ007 MetaG | ecosystem: Host-associated > Fungi > Mycelium > Unclassified | place: USA: New Jersey, Brendon T. Byrne... | reverse complement strand
TCCAAATGCTGCTGCACCACCCGCTTACCGCCTACATCACCGGCAAGCTGGTACAGCTCCGGAAAATACGTCCGGGAAAACACTACCGGATTTCCCATCTCGCCCTGGTTAACCAGACAGCCGATTCCCTTACCACTGTTCTCCCACCCCAGCAGCAGCTGCTCAATCGTCCCGGCCGTCAGCCATGGCTGGTCGCAAACCGCAAAGCAAACCGCCTCTGTCTCCGTATCCTCCCTTAATTGGTCCAACGCCAGATGAATGGAGTGGGAAATCCCCAAAAAGCTTTCCTGATTTCGCACCACCCGAAAGCCTGACGGCTGCAGCGCCTCGGCAATCTCGTCATACTGTGTGACGACAATCTGATTCGTGAAGATTTCTTCCGGCAACAACCGGACCTGATCCACAATTGCCCGAAACATCGGCTTTCCATTCCACTCTGATAATAGTTTATTGCCATGAAACCGGCGGCTGTCGCCCGCGGCCAGCAGCACCAGTGCAATCTTCTTTTTCACAATGATAACTCCCTTTCCTGCTCTTCCCGCAAAAACAGAACGCTTTCCTCCGGTAATTTTAAACACTCCGGCAATTGCTCTTTATACTTACTCTTCCAATCTTCCTTAGAAACTTTCCACCACACACCATTATCCAGAATAGCGGTGATTTCAAACGGATCCTCCAATACCTTTTCCCAGCGGCAGGAAATAATATTCCCCGCTGCCCCGGCCGCGGCCGGAATCAGATAATGGGCCCGGATTCCGATATGATCCAGCCACTCCGGAATCTCCCGTTCCATCATCATCGTTATGCCCCAGGCCGGTACGAAAAGCTCATGGGCCGACTTCCGTCCCGCCGGCACAATATTTTTACAACCGGTCAGCTTTGCCGCTGCCACCGCCTGCGGATTGTGAAATACCGCTTTCGTATCTCCGGATGCCACCATCTGTCCCCGGTCCAGAATATGGATCTGATCGCAGAACCGGTACACCTCGTCCCGATTATGGGTCACCATCAAAATATCACCTTGATAATTCTTTAAAATATCCAATAGTTCAATTTGCAGTATTTCTTTTAAATAAGCATCCAGTGCCGAAAACGGCTCATCCAGCATCAAAACTTCCGGCTTCGATGCCAGGATCCGGGCCAATGCTGCCCGCTGCTGCTGCCCGCCGGAAAGCCGGTTAGGGTAGCTGTCAGCCAGTTCCTGAATCTTCATCAACGCCAGATACCGGTCTGCTGTTTTTCGTCTTTCTGTTTTGCTTCCTTCCACCGCTATTTCAATATTATCACGAATAGTCATATTAGGAAACAGCGCATAACTCTGAAACAGGTATCCGACCTTACGGCCCTGCACCTTTACATGAATCTTTTTCTCCGAATCATACAATACCCGGCCATTTAACACGATCCGGCCGCGGTCCGGGGTGACAATTCCGGCAATGCTCTTTAAGGTCATGCTTTTGCCACAGCCGGAGGCGCCCAGAATTCCGGTGATGCCATTATTTCCTTCCGTATCAAACTTCACCCGCAACGTAAAATCTTTCAGTTTTTTCTCAATATCTACGTATAATCCCATTCCTCAACCTCGCCGAAATGACTGCATCTTTGCCGCCACCAGATTCATCATGCCGACTATCAGCAGTGACATTACCACAATAATCCAGACATAAACCCCGGCCGCATCCATATTGCCGGCCGCCACCTCCGAATAGATTGCCAGCGGTAAGGTGCGGGTCTTGCCGGCAATATTGCCGGCAATCATCGCCGTCGCACCAAATTCTCCCAGGCCCCTGGTAAAGGCCAGCACACCGCCGGAGACGATCCCGGGCAGCGCCTGTGGCATGAGAATCCGCCAGAAAATAGTCCAGCCGGAAAGTCCCAGCGTCTGACCGGCATAAATCAGGTTCTCATCTACCTGTTCAAATGCGCCCCTGGCGGAGCGGTACATCAGCGGAAAAGAAATCACCACCGCTGCCAGTACCGTCGCCGCCCAGGAAAATGCAATCTTAAAACTAAAATATTCCAGAAAAAACTGCCCCAGCGGTCTTCTGACGCCAAACAAATACAGCAGAAAAAAACCGGCTACCGTAGGCGGCAGGACCAATGGAAGCGTCAGAATTCCATCCAGCAAAATCTGTAATTTTTCCTGTTTGATCCCATTTACACCATACGCCACCCCAATCCCCGCAAAAAAGGTAATGAAGATTGCTGCTGAGGCTGTTTTTAATGATATCAGAATCGGGCTGAAGTCCATATTGTCTCTCCTCGTTGTTTATTCGCTGTTTCCGCTTACTCGTTAGCTGAAAACCCATATTTCTCAAATACTGCAATCGCTTCGTCTGACTGTAAGAACTGGACAAATTTCTGCGCTGCCTCTTTATTCTCGGAAGCCGTTACAATACCAACCGGATAGATTACTTTAGCGGCCAGACTTCCTTCCGGAGCTTCTGCAATTACCTGAACCTTGTCGGTAGTTGCGGCATCCGTTGCATATACGATCCCGGCATCGGCGCTGCCTTCTGCCACCCAGTTCAGAACTTCCGTTACATTGGTTCCTTTCGTGGATTTTGCATCAACTGCATCCCACAGGCCCAGGCTGGTCAGTGCTTCTTTGGCATACTGTCCGGCCGGTACGCTTTCCGGATCGCCGATGGCAATCATATCTGCATTGGCAATATCTTCAAAGCCGGTTACTTTCGCGTCCATCCCAGTCGGTACGATCAGGACGATCTTATTTTCCAGCAGATTCACAATACTATCGGCATCAACCATGTTCTCATCCTTTAAAGCGTTCATCTGTTTGGTGGCTGCCGACATAAATACATCGGCACCCAGTCCTTCTTCGATCTGGGTCTGTAACTTTCCTGAACTGTCATAAGTAGCATCCACTTTAATCCCCGGATTCGCTGCCACAAACATCGGAATTAATTCCTCATCATAAGAATACTTCAAACTGGCTGCCGCTGCAACCAGAATTGTTGTTTCTTTGGCTGCTGCAGTTGTCGTCTCTGCCGCAGTGACAGTCTCGACTACTGCTTCTGTAGTTGCTTCTGCTGTTGCTTCCATAACTGCTGTTGTCTCAGCCGGCTTACTGCTGCTGCAGCCAACCAGCAGCATCATCGCCGCTATTCCTGCTGCTGCGACCATAACCACTTTGTTTCCAGTATTTTTTTTCATAATCCATTCTCTCCTTTTCTTTTTTGCGAAAGTCTTCTTTTAATTTCTGCGTCTTGGATTTTTATAATAAAGATATCCGGCCTTTGACCACTCATCATTATTATTGCTGTTGTTGTTGTTGTTTCCATATTCTCGCTTGAGAATAACGCCCCCGAAAGAAAAAGCCACCCATAATCTACAGTGACTTTCCCATCTGCCGCCGGTGAGCCAGAATCCCTTCCAGGACCCCGCCGGCAATGGAACTGGCCTTATCCGATACTGTGTAACAATGGGCGGCTTCACACCGGGGATCTACATCCCCCGACTTCATGCCCCTGGTCACAGCAACGCCATCCTGCAAAAGCCCGCGAACCACTCCGGCAACGCAGGCCCGAACCGGAGTATCCTGTACATAGCCAACGACCGCCCCGGCCTCTACAATATCGCCAATATGTACGGTTCCGCGAAATATTCCATCCTCCGAAGCCCGAATCAAACGTTCGCTGGTATACCCCCCGATCGCTCCCGGTACGCCGGTGTTGGGAATGGCACTGCCATCCCAAATACATCGGCCCAGATAATGGCCGCGCATCGTCTCCACCACACAGTGGCAATCCTGGCCGGCAGTAAATCCCGGTCCTAAGCCGATTACGGTATCCCCATCGCCTATGGTTGTTCCCAGATTCCGTTTCGCTAAAATCCCATCCACCACCACATCCGGCTGCCAGTCATCTTTCACCCTGGCCTGCTCATCCACCACGACGGCAATCTTGCCAGCCGCCAAAGCAGCTTCCATCTGTGCCAAATCCGCACACCGGATCCCTGTGACATCCTCCACCGTGCAGCTGCCTTCATAGACCGCCGGTGAAAATGCCACCGTCCGCCGTACCGTCGTCGGCTGGTCAATCTCTGTCATTACCACAGAAAACCCGCTCCGGTGCAGCCGCAATGCCACCCCGCTGGCCAGATCGCCGGCTCCTTTTATCAGTACTTTCATGCTTCCCACTTCCCTCTATTCCCCCACCACATTACCCGTTATGACATGCTCGTGTGGTGAATTTCCACATTCCCCTGCCTCACCGGATAAAATATCCAATCCATGGGGCAATGTATCCAGAATATATGCCAGCGATTCCTTAACTGCTTTGGGACTCCCCGGCAGATTAATAATCAAGGTATTCCCCCTGATCCCGCTGACTGCCCGGCTAAGCATCGCCCGTTTCGTAATGCTTAGACTATAAGCCCGGATCGCTTCCCCAATCCCCGGCACCATCCGCCCGACAACCTCCGTTGTCGCTTCCGGTGTCACATCCCGCTGTGAAAACCCGGTTCCGCCGGTAGTCAGTACTAAATGGCATTTTTCCTCATCACAAAACCGGATCAACACCTCTTTTAAAATCTCTTTATCATCCGGCACCACCTGGTAAGCGACCACCTGATAGCGCTCTGCCGGCAGCAGCTCCCGAATGGCCGGACCACTCAGATCTTCCCGTTCACCCGCCGCCCCTTTATCACTGGACGTAATAATTCCTACTCGGTACATACGTTGATTTCCTCTCCTGTCTTCATCATTCCACCCTTAAGCACTCTGGCAAAAATACCGTTCGTGGGCATAATACATTCCCCCATGGTATGGTAAATCTGACAATGTGTATGACACTCCTTGCCAATCTGTGTCACCTCCAGCAAAATATCGCCGCAGCACAGTCTGGTTCCCACCGGCAATGCCTTCAGATCAATCCCCGACACTACCACATTTTCGCCAAATGCCCCATCTTGTACCTCCGCCCCCCTGGCCTTAAATGCCTCAATCGTCTCATACGACAGCAGGCTGACCTGACGGTGCCAATTCCCGGCGTGGGCATCCTGTTCAATACCAAAATCAACTGTCAGCTTCGCTTCCTGAACCCGCTGCTTCTGGGTTCCCCGCTTCTCACTGATACAGATCGCCATCACGTTCCCCATCTTATCCTCCTATCCGGTTCATGTTTACTGTGTTCTTTTTTCCTTGTTTCTGTTCCGCTAAAGGAGAGTCCCCCTCACCTGCGTTCGGCGGAAAGTAAGGAGAGTCCCCCTCACCTGCGCTCGGCGGAAGGTTCTGTGCAAAATGATGTCCTTCCGGTTTCTGCAAAATCGTCTGGCGAATCAAACCGGTCAACGCTTCCGCCTCCATTCCGCCGCGCATGGCATCCCGCAGGCTGATTCCCTCACCGCCGGCCAGACACAGCTTTAAATATCCGTCAGAAGTAATGCGCACCCGGTTACAGCTGTCACAGAACCGGTGATGTACGGCACTGATAAAACCAATACGGCCCCGGCCATCCGCAAAACCATAATAAACGGCCGGCCCATTCCCTATTTTCTGGGTGAGCACTGTCACGTCAGCATAAAGTTCTGTCAGCCGTTTCAGAATCTGATCATTATCCGTAGTCGAAAAAGAACATCCCTCGCCAATCGGCATCATTTCAATAAACCGTACCGGTATTTGCTGTTGTACCGAAAATTCCGCAAAAGCACGTAAATCCGCCAGTGGCAGCGGCTCCAGCACCGCACAGTTGATCTTCACCTGCAAACCGGCTGTCCTGGCCGCCTGAATGCCCTTCATCACCTGGCCGAACTCATCCCGTCTGGTAATATCCAAAAACCTCTGCCGGTCCAGGGTGTCCAGACTGACATTCACCCCCGAAAGACCGGCCGCCTTCAACCCGGCGGCCATATCCGCCAGTAAAATGCCATTGCTGGTCATGGTAATTTCCTCGATTCCCGGTATCTTATGGATCTCGCCAATCAGCCACACCAGATTTTTCCGCACCAATGGCTCGCCGCCGGTCAGCCGGATGCGTCTGACCCCCAGTCCGGCCATACACGCACTGACAAGCGCCAGCTCTTCCAGCGTCATCATCTCCTGATGAGTAAAGCATTCGCACCCTTCCTCCGGCATACAATACCGACAACGCAGATTGCAGCGGTCCGTCACTGAAATCCGCAGATAATCAATCTCCCTGCCCCGATTGTCTTTCATATGTACCACTCTTTCCGCCTTCCTTTTTCAACAAACAGATATCAAAAATCTCCATGCCTTTATCAATCGCCTTACACATATCATAAATGGTCAGCAATGCCACCGATACGCCCGTCAATGCCTCCATCTCCACCCCGGTCTTGCCATGGGTTTTTACCGTACAAATGGCCTCGACCGTCTGCGCCTCCTGATCCGGGATGAAATCCACCGTACATTTTGTCAGCATCAGGGGATGGCATAACGGAATCAGCTCAGAAGTCCGTTTGCACCCCATAATGCCGGCCACCCGGGCCACCGAAAGGACATCGCCTTTTTTGGCAGTGCCCGCCATGATTGCCTGAAAAACCGCCGCACTTACCTGAATTTTTCCATGGGCGACCGCTGTCCGGCCGGTTTCTGCTTTCTCGCCCACATCCACCATCCAGGCTTGTCCCTGGTCATCAAAATGAGTCAATTCTGACATTCTTCGTTCTCCTATCCTTTCCCAAATCCGCAATTAGGCCAGGTACAAGTATCACAGCTTAAGCAAAGTCCGCCTTTGCCCAAATGCTCCAGTTCCTCTTTGGTAACCGGATCATCCGCCATCAACCGCGGCAGCACCAGATCAAAAACCGTCCGCTTTGCATACATCACACAGCCGGGCAGTCCTGCCACCGGAACCGACTTCCCGTCTTTTTCATAGTAAGCCAGTAAAAACATGGCTCCCGGCAGCACCGGTGCACCGTAAGACACGATTCTGGCACCGGTATCCCGGATTGCCAACGGCGTCCTGTCATCCGGATCCACACTCATTCCGCCGCTGCACAGCACCATTTCAGCCCCTTCGGCAATGAACGCCTGAATCCCTTCGGTAATCATCCCCGGACTGTCATCACACAACCTTTGGCCCAGAACTTCGCCGCCATACTCCTCGACTTTTGCTTTTAATACCGGTCCAAACCCATCCGGAATCCGGCCATGATACACTTCGCTGCCGGTCGTTACGATTCCCACCTTTTTGGGCTGAAAGGGAAGCAAACTGAAGATCGGTACACCACCGCATACCGCCCGGGCCTCGTCCATCTTTTCTTTTTCGATTACCAGCGGAATCACCCGGGTTCCGCAAATTTTCTCGCCTTGGCGAATCGGTGTATCGGGATGGCGGGAAGCAATCATCATCTGCCCCAGGCCATTGATCGCATTCAGCAGATCCGTCCGAATCTTAAGCAGGCCATCGACACTTGCTGACAGTTCAATCTTCCCCTCCTTCACTTCGCTCCGTTTCATATGTTCATTGCGGCATAGCTCATACAAGATTTCCGCCGCCTCATCTTCATGATACATGGTATCATCCTTTTCCCATACATACAGATGTTCCTTGCCCAATGACAAGAGTACCGGAATGTCCTCCGCCATGATCACATGCCCCTTGCGAAACCGGGCGTCTTTCATCACCCCCGGAATAATCTGGGTGATATCATGACACAACACCTGTCCTATCGCATCTTCCGTGCAAATCTCCTTCATCCTCTTCTCCTCCCCATACATTCAATTTGTAACGTTATTCTCACTCGAAAATAACCGTTAGAAAAAAAATTGCTCAAACAATTGATCCAACACCGCTTCCGCCTGGTCCGCAAACTGCAGATAACGGTTCAGGAATTCCTTTCCGTCCTCCGTCAGGACCGTATGACCGCCGCGTTCGCCCCCCCGCCGGCCTTTCATCAGGGCAAAGCCCAGATCTTCCTCGGCCTGTTTGACAATCTTCCAGCCCTTGGAATATGCCATCTTCATCTCTTTGCACGCCGCCGACAATGAGCCGGTCTGTTCCACCAGCAGCATTAATTGGGCGGTGCCGGGGCCAAAATTCATTTCCTTCCGGTAAACCTTGATTTTGCTATGATAGTTTAATGATTTTCTATCTTCTTCCGTCATTAATATCCGTCCTGTTCTAATACAGTGCATTTACAACAGTTCCAGCATCACCTCTACCTCGCCGCCGCACCACATTCCCAGTGCCGCTGCCGTCCGGTTATTCACCTGATAGCTGACGGTCTGAATCGGCTCCGTCCCGGTTTCCTCAAGGGCCATCGCTCTGGCCGCTCTTCCTGCTTCATATTCTACCATACCACCGCCGATTGTGCCACAAAAAATGCCATTTTTATCAACTAACATCCGACTTCCCGTTCCTCGCGGCGCCGACCCCTGTTTGTCAATGATGGTTGCCATAACCGTCCTGCCGGACTGCTTCCTCGCCAACCGTTCTAACAGCTCCCGGTCCAGATAGCTGGCGGAATCCTCCCGGTTCTTTTGCTCCACCAGCTGTGCCGCTATACTGACCGCAATCTCCTTTGGTGTCTGTCCGCCAATCGGCAGGCCGATCGGCGCATGAACCGCCGACAGCTGCTCCCCGGAGTACCCTTTCTCCTGCAAGACAGCCATTGTCCTTGCCACCTTGCCGCGGCTTCCAATCATTCCGATATAACCATAAGGATGCTGTAAAATCAGTTCCAGACACTCCAGATCCGCCTGATGCCCGCGCGTGACAATCACATAATAGGCATTTCCGGAAAACTCCTTTTCCACTGCCAGGCCATCAGAAAATGCACCGCAGATACAAGCTTTTGCTCTGGGAAACCGAAACGGATTGCAGAATTCCTCCCGGTCATCCAATATTACATAAGAATATTCCAGATAATCCGCCAGCGCCGCCAGCTCAAGGGAGATATGTCCGCCGCCGCAGATCACCAGTTCCGGCTCCTGCATCAGGCGCTCCACAAAGATCCGGGTATCTGCCGGAGCAGTCTCACCAACCGTCGGCACGGAAATAATCCGGGGCAAAGACGCTTCACTCTGATTCACCGCCCCCATCACTTCCTGCCAGCTTTCCTTTTCCTTTCCCTCCAGAATCCGGGAACCACGCCAGATGACCTTCTCTCCGGCTGACGGTCCGCTTAGTATTGTGGCGACACAAACGGAACCATCCTTTAAGTGCTTTGCAAGTCGCTCATAAACTTTACTCATGCCCAATTCCTCTCATATGTTATTGATATCCTGTAACAACACAGCCATGCTTCATAATCACAGGCAGCAGGGCAATCACCGGAATTGCCAGTTCCTCCGCTTTACCATCCGCCTGGTTTAAAATAATCTGATAGCGGTAATCAGCCAATGCCGTCACCCCTTTTCGGCAGCCCCGCTCATCCATCAGCACCAGGGCCACATCTTCGGCCGTTATGATATCCCCTTCGCTGCGGTGCAGCCAGGCACCATCCGTATCGATCCGGAAGCAGCCCTGGCCAAAGGTCCGGCCAATGGCACCAAGACCGGCACAGGCAATCACCAGCTCCGTCTGACGGACCAGCACCGGTTCCCCCTTTGCCGGTACTTTAAGGGGATGGCGCTTAGAACCGTCGGCTTCAATCAGAACCACATCCGCTTTCCGGGCGATTGCAGCCATCGCCCCATCTTCGCCCAAATCCGCCGGTGCCGAAAGCTTATTTCCTGCTGCCGTACTGCCAAGGATCAGAATCCGGTCTTGCCATTCCAGCTCCGCTGCTGCGGCAAGGGTTGTATCCTTTAATACCCACCCTTCATCCGGGCAGACAATATGCGTACTGGTGGTGATCAGCACGCGAAGCCCCTGTTCCGCCAATTCATCCGCCAGCTGATACATGGTGGTCGTCTTCCCACCTGCGCCCACCAGCGAAATCACCTGCGGCGTCCGGACCTTGCCGTCCCTGATGAGTCCCAGCGCAGTCAGCAGGGACTTCTTTTCCTCCAGCTTTCCTTCCCGCTCATTCCAGCGCAAAGCCTCTTTTATCATTCCGTGACGCTGCCAGAGGCGCACCCGGGTGCCAAATAACTCCGGCGGAAACATCTGCTGATATAACTGCCTTAACTCTTCCCCGGCATCCATTGCTTCCCTGCCGATGGGAATCGAGAGGATGTCATATTCCACGCCGAACAATTCACTTTTCGTTCGGGTTTTACAGGCACCGTTCTTTTGATAGAAATGGATTCTTCTGCTGCGGATGATCCGTTCTTCTTCGGAACCGGCACCGGAAATGCTTTCACATTCCAGCAGAATCGCCTGCCGGTCAGCAAAGAACTCCTTCATCCGGGCCAAAAAAGCACTCCCCACGCCGGCTGCCCGGTACGCTGGACACACGGCAAAATAATCCAGCAACAAGGTCTTTCGCTCTATGTGTCTGACAAAATAAGCATATGCCGTCAGCACCTCACCCTGATAAAACCCCAGACATTCATAAACCCCTTTTTTCAGCATCGTCTCCACTGTCATAAACGGCTTTAATTCATTCCTCGGAAAATCTTCTTTCATATGTGTTTCATATATCTGACTGATCTGAATTAATTCCAGTCTGCGAATTTCCATAAATCATTAAACCTCTCTTACGTCTGAACTGATTTTATTATAAGCGATCTGCAAGATTAATTCAACCGGCAAAGCAGTGCCATGTTCATTTCTCAAGGTTAATTTCTCAAATAAGAAATATTACTTGAAAAGTCATTAAAATTGTGTTTATAATGATGTTAGAAACGTTATCAAATAATAAAGGATACAGTAAAATGGGTATGAAAATCGGTGCTGTGATACTGGCCGGCGGCCAAAGCCGACGCATGCAGGGAGTTCCCAAGGCCTCCCTGGCGTTCGGGAAAACTACATTTATGGAGCATTTGATTCAGGAACTGTCGCATTTTGATGAACTGCTGATTTCCGCCGGTCAGGCCGGAAAATATGCCGACTACGGCCTTCCTGTCATACCGGATATCGTTCCGGATTGTGGCCCTTTAGGCGGTTTGTTCTCCGCTCTTCGGGCCTGCCGCAGCGAATATCTGTTGGCTGTCAGCTGCGATATGCCACTTTTTTCCAGGAAGCTGGCTGACTATCTGTGCGAATTTGTTTCTCCGGATTATGATGCCTGGATCACCGTCTCGTCGGACGGAAAGATACACCCCCTGTGTGGAATATACATAAAACAGGCGGCTGATTGTCTGGAAGAACAGCTGTACCATCAGAATTACCGCCTCCGTGACAGTTTGAGCCGAATGCGTGTCAGGCACATTGCCCTGGGCCAATCCGCTTATCCTGACCAGATGGTGATGAATGTAAACACGCCGCAAGACTACCAGGCGCTCCTGCAGATTATGAGCAGGTGGCCGGTATGAAAAGCAATTTCGTCTCCAGCTTCACAAGAATGCCTGACCGGACATTTTCCCGTGCCTTAACCGGCTGCGGTTTATTTCTGGCCGGCTGTGAGCTTTACAAGCAATTATTTTTATATTATATCATTAACCAGGGGCACTATGACTGGTGGTACTTTCCCTTCCAGCTGTGCAGCCTTCCCATGTATCTGTGTCTTTTGATCCCAAGGCTGCCAAAGGGTTGGCTGAAAACCTCTCTCTGCACCTTTCTCCAGGATTACAGTATCCTGGGCGGGATTGCCGCCCTGATTGTTTCGGAGGGCTTTTCCGGTATTCACTGGACCCTGACGGCTCACGGTTATGTGTGGCACCTCCTGCTGATTGGCATCTCAGTACTGATTGCCCTGACGGGGCGTGCTGATGTCTCACGAAAAGGATTCCTGCACACACTGCCGCTGTTTTTTACGTTTAGTGCCATTGCCATGTTCATCAATGTGGCGGCACCCGGACATGGTCAGGCGGATATGTTCTATATATCACCTTACTATCCGACCCCCCAGCCGATTTTTCATGAGATTGCCCTTGTGCTGGGAACATGGCCGGCCAACCTGATGTACCTGCTGACGATTGTGACCGGCGGCTTTCTGGTACACCAGCTGGTTGCCAAAGCAGCTTCCGGGAAGTATCAGAACACCTGATACTTCCCTCTTTTTTGGAAACATCCCTGTAATTCATTCACCGCCACGCCATTTTCCGCTGCCAGCTTACCTCGTAAAAATACTTTTTCCGCAATGCCTTTAACCGGCGTGTTCTCGTATGGACTATAGTCACAGGCCGACTGCTGGTTTGCCAGCGAAATCGTCCATTCCCGCTTCGGATCCCATACCACAATATCCGCATCACTGCCCGGCTGAATACAACCCTTTTTCGGGTAAACGCCATACAGCTTCGCCGGGTTCTCCGAAAGCAGACGGCACATCTGCTCCAGGGAAATCCGCTCCTCACAAACCCCATAAGTATACATTAACACCGGGCGGTTCTCCACGCCCGGCATCCCCCCCGGAATCTTGCTGAAATCATCGATTCCCGCCGCCTTCTGGCCGGTTGTAAAGCTGCAGTGATCGGTGGCCACCGTCTGGATATGGTTCTTATGCAAAGCATTCCACAGTCTGGTTTGATCCGCTTTTTTCCGCAACGGCGGGGAACATACGTACTTCGCCCCGGCAAAATCAGGTTCGCCGTAGCATCCATCATCCATCAACAGATAGTGGGGGCAGGTTTCTACATAAATCTCCTGACCGGTTTCTCTGGCATTCTTAATCTCCTGATATCCGGCTCCGGAGCTTAAATGCACAACAATAATCGGCGCATCCGCCGCCCTGGCCAGTTTCAGTAACCGGTTAACGGCCTCAGCTTCGGCCAGATCCGGCCGTGTCACCGGATGAGCAGTGGGATCCAGATGGCCTTTTGCCTTTTCCTGTTCCACTAAAGCATCGATCAGGCCCATATTTTCACAATGACAGCCGGCAATTCCGCCAATCTCCCGCAGGCGTTTCAGCACTTGATAGATGGCCTTATCCGACAGCACCATCGCCGGATACGTCATATATAATTTAAAAGAGGTTACCCCCGCTTCGATCATATCATCAAGCTCCTTGCTGACCTCTTCATTCCATTCGGAAACAGCCATATGGAACGCATAATCGCAGGAGCTGTTCCCATCTGCTTTGGCATGCCAGTTCATCAGCCCCTCATGCAATGTCTCGCCATGCTCCTGGGTGGCAAAGTCAATCACCAGCGTGGTACCGCCGCTGATCGCGGCCCGGCTGCCGCTTTTAAAGTCATCCGCCGTTACCGTCCCGGCAACGTGCAGATCAAAGTGGGTATGTGCATCAAT
>Ga0153923_100449_pt1 | contig 13240 bp, 11 predicted proteins | sample TSNJ007MetaG_FD_104682 | JGI IMG/M metagenome (GOLD analysis project Ga0153923, IMG submission 104682) | Attine ant fungus gardens microbial communities from New Jersey, USA - TSNJ007 MetaG | ecosystem: Host-associated > Fungi > Mycelium > Unclassified | place: USA: New Jersey, Brendon T. Byrne... | reverse complement strand
TAGATCGTATGATTGAATTGGCATTAGAACGTTACGCCAGCAAGCAGGCACTGGATTACAATAACTAATCTGTAGTTCAGCCCTTTGATCTTGATAATAGAAAAGAGGAATCTGGTATGGGTTTTCAGACGGAGTTCAATTCAGTATGTAAGTTTAAGAGCGAGCAAGAACTATATGAATTAATGGAGTATGGACGCGGTAAAATGGTAAAGAAGGGCTTTCGCGTCTATCCTACTGGACAGAAGGTGATTGCTTACACGCCTGATAATGTAGCCATAGCCATCGTTAAGCTTGTTGGATGCATCGCTGAGATTAACTTTCAGGGAGACGAAGTCACGGAAGTAGAGATGGAATTCATTCGCAAATTGAATCCGGAAGAATCCCGTATTCAGACAGATCTGGCGTATGAGATGTTCTTTAGTGAACAAAAAGTATGATTGTCCGTTTCGGATATGTAGCTATGTCAATGGTGGTGCAGAATGCATCGCCTTCCAAGACGATGACAATGGCAAGCTTTAATAAGTTAGCGGATCGTGACGCGGCGCTTCGAAAGTTGGAACGAATTGCTCAGGAGAATTTACACAATACGTTAAGGCTTCTGAAACATTCTGTTGCGCACGATATCAAGGTATATCGATTCTCTTCTAAGTTAGTTCCTTTAGCGACTCATCCGGACCTTGCGGATTGGAATCCTATGGCTATACTACAGGATTCATATGCTGAAATAGGAGATTTTGTACACAAACATGGTATGCGGGTTTCCTTTCATCCAGACCATTTCACCGTACTAAGTACGCCACGTCCAGATGTATTAATCAACTCTGTGCGTGATCTACAACATCATGTGGCTATGCTTAAAGCGATGGGACTGAGTGCCACTGCTAAGAATAATATTCATATCGGTGGGGCATATGGGGACAAGCTCACTTCGGCAGCACGGTTTGAAGAACATTGTTCACAATTGAGTCAGGATATTAAGGAACGGTTGACGCTTGAGAATGATGATAAGACATTCAATGCGATCGAGACGTTGAGGGTATGCCAGAACACTGGGTTACCTATGGTACTAGATATTCATCATCAATGGGTAAACAATGAAGGAGAACGTCCTTGGGAGTTATGGCCAGATATTCTTAAGACTTGGCAAGGTTCACTTGCACAAGCAGATACGTTACCAGGTATGCCACTAGCACCCAAAATTCACGTATCTAGCCCAAGGAGTGTTACGGATATAAGGAGCCATGCTGATGGTATAGAGATTGGCCCTTTGCTTGATTTCTTGAGACATATCTCACGGGATACGCAACATTTGGATGTTATGATTGAGGCTAAAAGTAAAGATGTTGCGTTGTTTGATCTGATGAAAGATATGAAACAGAACATATCTGAAGGGATAACGATTCTGGATGAAGCAAGTATCGAGATACTTACCTAACTTGATAAGGGAATCAAACACTTGAAACAATAGGTGAAATAAGGTATTTTGAAATAAAAGTACACATCTCGGTAATGATGATTACTTTGGGGTTCTTGAAGGGAGATAACGATAGATGGGTAAGTTATTGGAAGGAAAAAATGTAGTTGTGATGGGTGTCGCTAATGATCGGAGCATCGCTTGGGGAATTGCTCAGAGCTTAGCAGCCGAAGGTGCGCGCCTTGCATTTACATATGAAAGTGAACGGGTAGAAGGACGTGTACGTAAATTAGCGGACACGATTCCGAATTCATTGGTTCTTCCTTGTGACGTTACAAACGATTCAGATATCGATCAACTTACGGAGACGCTTAAAGGGGAATTCGGTGTAATTCATGGGATTGCGCACTGTATTGCTTTTGCCAAAGGTGAAGACTTGGCAGGTCAATTCTATGAGACTTCCCGAGATGGTTTCGCTCTAGCTCATGATGTTAGCGTGTATTCGCTCGTAGCTGTCGTACAACGGCTACAGGCCCTTATGACAGAAGGTGGTAGTGTCGTGACACTAACGTATATGGGGTCTGTACGTGTTATGCGTAATTACAACGTAATGGGTGTGGCTAAGGCTGCATTGGAATCTTCTGTTATGTATTTGGCTAATGATCTGGGGGAGCGTAATATTCGTGTCAATGCGATTTCAGCAGGTCCAATTCGTACTTTAGCAGCTAAGGGTATTGGAGACTTTAATGTTATGCTGAAGGTTGTTGAGGAGAAAGCTCCATTACGTCGCGGAACAGATACAGCAGAAGTAGGAGACACAGCGATGTTTTTAATGAGTCATTTGTCACGTGGAATAACGGGTGAGGTTATATATGTTGATAGTGGATATCACATTGTTGGGGTATAGACCTTTGACTACATCAACCCTGAATCACTACATCACTTATGTGTGAACAATATCAAAGTTCGTTCTTGTTCCAAGCCCAAGAAAAGGCGCGGCTAAGGACGAACTTTTTATTTGATATTGATAATGGATGATATAATAGAATACGAAAAGGGCTATAAAAGCATCATTTAGGCGAAACTTTGAACAAGGAATGACGTATACTTGTAAAATGAAGATATGAATTGCTAGATTTATAATAGAAAGTAGATGATTGCTTTGAACCAAGAGGATAAAGTACCTTATGTCGTGACAAGCAAGGGCTATACTGCAGTTGCTATTAATGCGGCAGCAAAGGTTGGGGAATGGATCAAGAGTAGAGTAGGCACGATAAAAGAATTAGATACCAAATTCTCTCCTCAAGATTTAGTGACGGAAGTCGATAAAGGCGCAGAGCAAATGATTCGCAAGCTTATTCTGACGCATTTCCCGGATCATGCTATTCTTGGTGAAGAGGGTGTTGAGCCAGGACCGGAAGCTTCTGCTCTGGCTTTGAATGAGTCATTACAAGAAGAATACTTATGGATTGTAGATCCTTTAGATGGTACAACGAATTATGTACATGGTTATCCATTCTATGCGGTTTCGATTGCCCTTGCTCACAAGGGAGAAGTCATTGTTGGCGTCATTTATGACCCGAATAAGGATGAGTTGTTTGTGGCTGAGAAAGGCAAGGGAGCCTATGTACATGGTAGAACTACGAGCGTATCGAATGAAGAAACACTCGCAACAAGTCTTCTAGCAACAGGGTTTCCTGCGGATCAGAATTTTGCATTGCCTATTAATATGGAAGGTCTTCAGCATTTAGCGCCGAAGGTTCGTAATATTCGTTCGAGTGGTTCAGCAGCGTTACACTTGGCTTATGTTGCAACAGGAAGAATCAGCGGATTTTGGGAAATTGGACTGAATGCATGGGATCTAGCGGCAGGTGTGCTATTGGTGAAGGAATCTGGGGGGATCGTTACGGACACCCTTGGTCGTCCATATGACTTAAGTGTAAGGCATGTTGTGGCTAGTAATGGACATATTCATAATGAGTTGGTTGGTTCTCTGAAGGAAGCGGGAGCAACCGGATTGTAGAATCATGGTATTGAGCCTAAAGAGCAATTTCCTTGAATTTGGGAAATGCTCTTTTTTTGTGTGCGTTAGTAATGGTAAAATAAATGAATCGGGATTCGTTGGAAAATAAAGGAACCGAATTAATGCAAAGGGAGTTGGAAAAATGCTTCAATGGAAAAAGTGTATTTCGGTTGCGACCGGAATAGTCATGCTATCAACTGTATTGATAGGTTCTGTAAGTGCGTCTGCAGTTACACAGGGACAGGAGTATGAGTCGAAATCCTATCGGATTGTGGCACTAGGTGACTCTATTACGGTTGGCTATGAACCTAAAATGGATTTGAACAGCAAGCCCTACGGTTTCGTAGAGCGTTTATATGAGCAGGGGCTATTTCATGGAAGAACAACACTATCTAATTATGGAATATTAGGTTTGAAGGGCGCTGGGTTAGAGCATTTTGTTGAAGCAGCCAAAAAGGGGCAACCTATCAACGCAGATGCCATTCAAGCAGAGCTTGTTGATCCTAGAGCTGCGGAGATTGGTGCTTCTGCAGTTCAATTGAAATCTGATATTGCCTCAGCAGACCTTATTACGATTACGATTGGTGGAAATGACCTTAGACCTATTGTTGAAAGTGCGTTAGCACCGGGAAGTGCTGACTTCACTTCAAGCATGGAGAACTTATTCACATCATATATCACTTCAATGACATCGGTTATTGGTAATTTACATGAATTGAACTCAGATGCTCTAATTGTGGTTGCAGATCAATATCAGCCGATACCTTCGATCGCAAATCAGGCGATGTATCCCAAGTTGCTTGCAGCTTCCGATAAATTCACAGGTGTTGTAGATAAAATGGCAGCCAATTATCAGAGTCAAGGGGTTAATGTGAAAATTGCGCATGTAGCCAAAGATTTTGTCGGCGGGGAGTCAACCATGACCCATATCATTGCGGACAGAGATATTCATCCTAATCAACTTGGATATGAGGCAATCGCTAAAGTATTCGCAGAGACAGTCTGGGGGGAATACCGTAAGCCTAGCATTATTGATAAAACCCTACCTATGACGATTGTGGTGAAGGGTAAGGAACTAAATACAGCTTATAAACCTGTTCTACGTAATAATCAGAATTTTGTAGCGATTCAAGATATTGTTACTGCTGTGGGTGCAACTTCTAAATGGGATAGCCTTACTTCCAGTGCTACAATTACCTATGGCACGCGAACGGTCATTATTAAGATAGGTTCCACAAGCGTATTGGTTAATGGCCAATCAGTACCTACAGATACACCAGCATTTTTATACAAGATAGGCAAAGAGAATAAAACGTATGTACCTTTAGCGTTATTAGCATCAGGGCTAGATCTTGATGTGGAATTCAGTTCTAAATTAAGAACAGCTTTTATTAATCTTTAATAAAACAATAATAAGGCTCTCCCAAGATCGAAATTGATCTCAGGAGAGCCTTTTTTGGGTTTTTAAAACTCAGTTAAGCGAGTTAGGCTTCTTTAATGTCATCTAGTTAAGCAAATCTTTCATTAGATCAGGTAGTATGAAGTAAGGAAGATTTCATTTGTGATATATATACACCTAATATTCGTAGAAGTAGGCATACTGACCTGTTTTTAATATTGATATATTTAATGTGGTGGAGGTGTAGACAGAAGTGAAGTCAGCATTATTACGTTCGCTTAAGAGGCTAAATGTGAAACAGCAATTGATTCTATTATTCGGGATCATGGCTATTCCACTTATCATTCTGTACAGTTATGGCAATATGAAAGCGGAACAAATTCTGAAGAGACATGTGACCAATGCCTATGTGGAACTTAATAAACAGAACGTGACAATCATCAATAGGGATATAGATTCGATCAAACAGATTACGTCTACAGTAATCCAAAATTCACTTATTCAGCAGTTCGATATAAATGGAAACGAAGGCGTGTTTCAACGTGTTAAGAATTATGAAAAAATAGAAAATATGCTGATTGGCTATTCGCAAGCACGTGGAGAGCGAGAGCCTATTTACTACTCATTGTATATATATGATCCCAGTAACAATTATTTCTTCGCACCCAATTATCCTTTGAACAAGAAGTCAGGCGTTTATTTCTTCTCTGATCAAAAAAAACCGTCATGGTTCGATGAAGCAATTAAGAAGAAAGGAAACGGCTATCTCCACATTATAGATAAATTATCACCGCAGTCTAATTCAGATAGAACGTTAAGTTATGTGAGAGCTATTAATAACATATATAAGGGTGGAACAATTGGTGTATTGGTCGTGACAAAAGTGGATACTCGGATTGGAGAGTCTCTAAAGGCAGTGAACTTACCTGAGGGGGAAATTTACTTTACGAATTGGAATAATGAGATTCTTTCTTCGACAACACCGAGCGCGGGTGAGACGCTCATATTACCTGCTGAAGCCAATAAGTTAACTTCTCCCGAAGGCGTTCAAGATATCATTACCTCTGATTTCATTTATGTCATCAATTATAATCATATACTTGAACAGAAACTTATCTACCGTATTCCTGTGAAAGCGTTACTGCAACAACAAAATGAGATGAAGCATGTCATCCAGGTTACTTCTGTCGTATATTCTTTTTTGGCTGTAATGATGATTATGTATTTCTGGAGGAATCTGATGAGACCTCTTCAAAGCTTAGCGTTCTTTGTTAGAAAATATGAGCCTGGAAGGTCAGTACCTGATACACCACGTAGGGAGACACAAGATGAGGTAAGTGTGTTAATTGCATCCACTTATGATATGGCAAGACGTATAAATGATCTTATATATTACAACTATCAAATGGAGATTAAACAGAAAGAATCACAGTTACAAATCCTTTATCATCAGATCAATCCTCATTTATTATATAACACGTTAGAAAGTATATATTGGAAAAGCATGCTTGAAGGAAGTACTGAATCGGCGGAAATGATTAAGGAACTCTCTAAACTAATGAAAATCAGTTTAAGTAGAGGGAGGGAACTCATTACAATAGAAGAAGAACTTGAGCACGCAACAGCTTATATTAAATTACAAAAGCATCGATATGAGTATGATTTTAGCGTGGATTGGAATATCTCTAATGAGGTTCTTGAATTTTATATCCCGAAAGTAACCCTTCAGCCTTTAATTGAGAATGCAATTAATCATGGTGTTAAGAATATGGGGGATGATGGACACATAACCCTTTCTGCGATTATTGATAACGATTGTATTAAGATCAAGATCGAGGACAATGGATTTAAGGGAGTTGATTTTAAAGCCATCGATAAATTAATAAATGACAAGAATCCTAATCCATCCATTGGTTATGGTATTCGTAATATTCAACAACGGATTCAACTGCACTTCGGATATTCGTATGGGATAAGTTATGCACCGCGAGAATCAAGTGGGACGGTAGTAACTATAACGATTCCTAAATTTAAGAGTGAAGGTTAGAGATGAACTGCAGGGGGAGGTAAACAATGTACAATATTCTAATCGTTGATGACGAACCATTGATATGTAAAGGTCTATCTAACTTACTATCTACATCGGGATTAAGTATTAGCAATATTACAATCGCCAATAATGGGTACGAGGCACTAGACTATATTCGCATGGAGGATGTTGATTTATTAATCACTGACATCCAGATGGGTAATATGAATGGTATTGAACTTATGCATCAGGCCAAAATGATTAAGCCACATGTACAGACGATTATTATCTCGGCGCACGAAACGTTCCAATATGCTCAAATGGCCCTCCGGCTTGGAGCGAAGGACTATATGATTAAACCACTTATTAGTGATCAATTCCTGGATTCAGTACGAAATGTATTGTTGAAGATGGATAAGCCGACACCCAAGCTAGATGAATTAATGTCTAATATCGATAAACATTTCAATATGAAAGAACCATTACCAGAGAGAAATGAAAGGTTATCTTTATTACTTACAGATTCTTCTACCGCATTAAAGAATGATTCCACTTTGAAAGATATAGAGGAGATATGTTTAAAAGGCCCTTATTTCTCTATCATCAAAATAAATCTGAACCTTGCGTCTCAAGAGAATGAAAATATAAGAAAAGGCGGTCAGTGGTTGCAATACGCCGCACTGAATATAGTCAAGGAACGGTTGGAGCAGGATTGGAATGCACTTTCTATTTACGATAGAGGTAATGGATTAAGTGTCATTGTACAATGGAGAGAGGAAGACTATGAAGAATCTACCATGAACAAGATTGATCAATTAGATATGCTAGGGCGAAGTTTACATATCCATATTCATAAATATTTGAAGATTAAATGTATCGTTGGGATTAGTCAAATCCTAAAGGGGATACAATTTTTAGACCAGCTGAACACTCAAGCGGAAAAGGCAATTCTATGGAATCAGGAACATAGCGATCATTATGTATTTTACTATGGTGATTTCAATTGGAACATCTATTCAAAAGATCCATCAGATGAAGAGCGGAGTATGCAGAGTAACGTAATTGTCGAAAAGACAAAACAATATATTGAACAAAATTATGCACAAAAGGGACTTACCATAAATGATGTAGCGAAGAAGAATCATGTGAGTCCCAATTATTTAAGTTATCTATTTAAGAAATATTTAGGATTTAATTTATGGGAATATGTAATCAAATTAAGGATGGAAGAAAGTAAGGAACTTCTTCTGAATACAGATATGCGCCGATATGAAATTGCTGAGAAAGTAGGATACGAGTCTCCTGAACATTTCAGTAAAATATTCAAAAAATATTATGGGATGAGCCCATCGGAGTTGAAGAAGTAAAAATAGTCATCATTCAAATAGAACTAGACCTACCCCTTGTGATCTTAATTTCCTACAATTTAAGTATACGATTATAACAGGAATGAGGGACAAGAATGGGACGATCGGTCGTAACTACGGGAAATAGCAACAAAGAAAAGTTTACTTCTAGGTTAATAGCCTCGTTAAAGAAACATAGGTGGGGACTTATGTTTCTTTTACCTGCCATTATTATTTTTATTACGTTTTTGTGGCTACCCATCATTAAAGGGATTATGTATAGCTTTTACCATGTTGATTTCGTTAAAGGGAATGATTTCGTTGGATTAGGTAATTACCGAACGATTTTTAACGATTCAGATGTTTGGATTGCGGTTAAGAATACGATCTATTACATGTTCCTTTGTCTAGTCCTCGGATTTTGGGTGCCTATTGCAGCATCCATCGCTATATCTGAACTGAAAAGATTTGGTGGATTTGTACGTGTAGCCGCATACTTGCCATATGTTGTACCTGGCGTAGTGTTATATGGATTATGGAGATGGATGTATGATCCTGTAGGTCCGTTGAATGCCTTTCTCGTGCAATTAGGTGCGGATCCGATTTCTTTTATATCTGATAGTAAATGGTCTATGATTTCACTTGTATTTATGGAGACCTGGCAGCAGTTCGGATCAGCGATGCTCATTTATTTAGCGGGTGTGTTGAGTATTCCAAGAGATTGGTATGAAGCAGCAGAAATTGATGGGGCAGGCGTGTGGAGTAGAATTCGATATATTACACTTCCGTCTATTCGTAACTTAGTATTCTTGATGTTTATTCTGCAGATTATTGGAACTTCACAAGCATTTCAGTCACAGCTAGCTATGCTAGATGGAGGGCCGAATAAAGCGACGCTCACCTATGCACTGTTAATCGTGAAGTATGCATTCACGAGCCTTGACTATGGAGCAGCTTCTGCACTAGGCGTCCTAATGTTTATCGTTTTAGGTGGCTTGGGGATTCTACAGTTCAAACTTAACAAGGAGGGATACTAACATGAAAGATACGGATAGAGGCATCCTTTCACCCTATGATCTAAAAAAAACGCCTAATAAAATAGGATATAGTGTCATGATTCTAATCATCATGATTATGGTAGTTACCATGATTTACCCTATCCTTTTGACGATGTTTAATGGCTTAAAGTCGAATAAAGAGGTCAATACATTTCCTCCGCAATTCTTTCCGCAGGCATGGAATTGGCATAACCTTGTAGAGGCGTGGCATTATATTGATTTATTGATGTTCCTAAAGAATACGATAATGATTTTTGCAGGTAATTTAATCATGACGATTGTTGTCTTAGGGTTAGCATCTTTCAGTATATCAAGATTGAATATTCCCTATAAAAGAGCATTTTACTTTTTCTTCTTAATGGCATTGTTTATCCCAGCCTCAAGTTATATGATTCCAAGCTTTGTGAACTTGAAGGAGTTAGGTTTACTTAATAGCTATGCAGCCTTCTGGTTACCTGCTGGAGCAAGCACATTCTATTTCGTATTGTTAAAGAACTTTTTTGACGGGATTCATATGGAGATATTCGAAGCTGCAAGAATCGATGGGGCTTCAGAGTTACGTAGCTTTATCCGAATTGCAGTACCACTATCGGTGCCTATTATTTCTACGTTAGCGATCTTTATTTTTGCATCGTCATGGAACGATTGGTTCTGGCCTTCACTTGTTATGCAAACATCGGACAAATATACGCTTGCGACAGCGGTTTATAAGTATGTCATTCAAGCTCGAACTTTGGATACCAATATCAAGTTCGCTATATTATTTATTATTATGATTCCTCCTATTGCTGTCTTCATGTTATTCCAGAAGTATATTATGAGAGGTGTCAGTATGTCTGCAGTAAAAGGATAGCTTATTTGGATCAATCGTAAAACTACACATAAAAGGAATATAAACACACCTCGCAGGTTCACTTATTCTTTCTTATGATGAACCTGTAAGTATTTTACTTGAAAAGGGGAGTTTTAAATTGCGAAAGACGTCTAAAGTTATGTTGTGTCTTCTTCTTGTTGGTTCAATTCTATCGGCATGTAGTGGAGGTAACAAAGAAAATGTTGAATCGAGTCCTAAGAATACTAAAAATACTAAGAGTGAAGAAAAAAGCGAGAAAAAGATTACGCTCAAAATTCACTATCCTACACCGGATTTGAAAGAAGCTAGAGTTACAGAAGATGATAAAATTAAGCGCTTTCAAGCGGAGTATCCTAATGTAGAAATATTGAAGGATGATTGGCAGTATAATGTGAGTGAAATTGGCGTCAAAATGGCTTCCAATGAAGCACCTACTTATTTTAATACTTTCGCTACAGAGGCTCAATTTTTGGCTGAAAAGGGCTGGTTAGCTGATATCACAGAGCTATACAACAAGTGGGAATTCAAAGACGAAATGAATCCTCTTCTTCAAAATCAGTTTATAGTAAATGGGAAAGTACTGGGAATCACGCAAAATGGATACATTACCTCAACAATAGTGAATAAAAAAATGCTTGACGAAAAGGGTGTTGCAATCCCCCCTTATGAATGGACTTGGGCTGATATGCTCTCTACAGCTAAGGGTGTAAGCGATCCTAGTAAAGGTATAGCAGGTATAGCTCCAATGGGTAAAGGAAATGAAGCGGGATGGAACTGGACGAATTTCTTGTTCCAAGCTGGCGGAGAAATTCAGACTGTAGCGGACGGTAAAGTAACGGCTGCTTTTAATTCTGAAGCAGGTTTAAAGGCATTAGATTTCTACAGACAACTTAGATGGGAAGCAAAAGCGATTCCTCAAGACTGGGCACTTGGTTGGGGAGATGCAGTGGGTGCATTCCAACAAAGTCGTACAGCGATGGTTATAGCTGGTGCAAGTGATGTAATAGAACCAGCCTTGAACCAAGGTGGATTGAAACCAGAAGATGTGTTGACTTTTCCAATGCCAGCCGCTGAAAAAGGTGGGAAACATACAGGGATCCTAGGAGGTAACTATCTCGTTATCAATCCAAATGCAACGCCAGATGAACAAGAAATGGCTTTTCGCTATATTACGTATGATTATTTCTCTGATAAAGGTTTGGAAGCTTTAGAGGCAGATATCAAACAGCGTAAAACGGATGGTAAATACTTTGTACCACCGCTACTACAATACTTTAATGCAGATTCTAAATTTGGTGCTAAAGTAAAGGCTATATATGATAAGTATGATAACGTATATCAATATGATCCTGCAATTATGGGACTCTTAGACGGTAAACCGGAAGCGCAGTATAACACACAAGATTACTATGCAACGATGTCTAGTGTTATTCAAGAGTTGTTCTCTAAAGAAGGACTAGATTTGAAATCAACACTAGAAAAGGCTTCTAAGCTTGTACAGGAGAAATTTTTCGATTCAATTACTGTTGAGTAAACTTTCATATGTTAGTAAAAGAACTTTTTCTAGGAATACCATAAAAATCCTACTCTGAACTAAAGAGTCGGATTTTTATTGGTTCTATGCTTTAGATGGTATTTCTACAAACTCATTTCTCGAAGTGAATCATCGTTCAGAACTCATCGTCTGTTTCGTACTATCTATTGTACCGCGCTTATTCCCAAGGAAGTTAGTGCCGAGCACACCTAGAATAATCATCATGGCACCAATAACATGATAGTAACGTAATTGCTCGTTCAGGAATAGGGCACCTGCTGCCATAGATACAAGTGTACATAAATTACTGAATACGCTCATTTTAGAAGCTTCAATTCGTGAGAGTGCGAAGCTTGAGAGCAATGTTGTAACCATCGTTGAGAGAATGCTGAGATATAGTAATGCACCAATATAACGGATGTCTACTAGTGGCCGAAAGAATTCATTCAAAGATCCATCAATACTATGTCTTCCTACAGCCATAATATTAAATAGGATAAAGCCAACGCCGAGCGTGATGTAAGTTAGTTCCATCGGTTTAAAGGTACGAGTTAATGGTCGTGCAAGTACACTGTATCCAGCGAACGAAAGTGCTGAGAGGAGAAGCAAAGATACACCTTGAAAGTTACCCGAACCTAACAGAGAACCACCCTTCATAGCGAAGATGAAGATGACACCAGCTACGGATATGAGCAGAGAAACCTTCTGCAGACCGCTGCTTCGTTCTTTGAGGAAGTATGAGGCAAGTAACAATGTAAAGACGGGCACGGATGCCTGAATAATTCCAGCCTCAGATGAGGATGCATTCATAAGCCCGAAAGCTTGGAAGGCGAAGAATAAGACTGGAGACAACAAAGCAAGCCGAACAATGGGCCATAGGTCTTTCCGTTTAATACGTACAGGCATCCAACCGAAGATTACAGGAATACTGGCAGCAAAGAAGGAAAGGGCGAATCGATGCGCTAACACATCTAAAGGATGTGCTGTGGAGACCGTTATTTTAACAAATAAAAAAGAGAATCCAATAATGATGGCATATAGGAATGCAGCCAGATAGGCTGGGCCATTCTCACGTGTAGTATTCATGTATAACCCTCCAATGTGTATAAGTGATTAACTAATGTATTCAATATACAGGAGCATTGGAATGCGCTACAATAACAACAAAACCTAAGTGTACCGGTACAGAAATGGCTATGGGAGGAACAATGAATAAATACTCACGACTAATTCTAGCGCTTGAAGAACGGATTCAAGAAGGTGAATTCTCTCAAGGAAAGAAATTACCCTCAATTAGAGATTTAGCTTTGATGTATGACTGTAGCAAAAGCACGGTCATTCGTGCTTATGAGGAAATGGAGAAACGTCATCTCGTTTATTCGATCCCTCAGAGTGGATATTATGTTGTACAAAGGAAGAACAAGAATGATAACAGCGTGCTTCAAGATAACAAAGAGGCCGTATTGGATTTTGCATCATCTGCACCAGATAAACATGTATTCCCATATGTCGATTTTCAACATTGCATTAATAAAGCTATCGATGCTTATCAGGATGATTTGTTCACCTACGGGACACTTAAGG
>Ga0153923_100448_pt1 | contig 13266 bp, 7 predicted proteins | sample TSNJ007MetaG_FD_104682 | JGI IMG/M metagenome (GOLD analysis project Ga0153923, IMG submission 104682) | Attine ant fungus gardens microbial communities from New Jersey, USA - TSNJ007 MetaG | ecosystem: Host-associated > Fungi > Mycelium > Unclassified | place: USA: New Jersey, Brendon T. Byrne... | reverse complement strand
TCTACCACCAGAATATGAATCATACTTCCTTCTCCTTCCATACATTTTTCTTGATTATAGCATCCAATTGTTTAAGAATTGTTTGAGTTTTAATTTTTTTTGTAAAAATCTATGAAATCTATTGCTTTTTATTTCGTATTAGTGTAAAACAATCATTCAAAGGAGGTGTTATTATGACAGGCACTATTTCGCAAAATGAAATTGACAAAAAGTACGACGTTCTTGTGAACCTGGCGACAAAAATTTGGCAGAATCCGGAGCTTGGCTATATGGAAAAGAAGGCCAGCGCCTGGACCGCCGGGGTGCTTCGCAATGAAGGCTTTCATGTAGAAGAAAGCTATGCCGGAGTCCCAACCGCCATCCGCGCGACGTGGGGAGATGGCAAACCCGTTATCGGATTTTTGGGCGAGTATGACGCACTCCCGGAAATGAGCCAAAAGGTCGCAACCGAGAAGGAGCCCATTGCGGTTGGCGGAATCGGTCACGGCTGCGGGCACAATCTGCTGGGTGTGGCCCATGTGGGAGCGGTGATCGGTCTGAAAAAAGAAATGGAAGAAAAAAATCTGGGCGGCACGATCGTATTCTACGGCTGCCCGGCGGAGGAACTGCTTACAGGGAAACCATTCATGGCTCGGGGAGGGGCTTTCACCGAACTGGATATGGCTTTGGCATGGCACCCCGGCAATGGGAATGTTATGAATATGGGCCGCATGACCGCCATGAACAGTGCTAAATTTCACTTCAAAGGCATTACGGCCCACGCCGGAGGCGACCCTCATAACGGCCGCAGCGCCCTTGACGCGGCGGAGCTTATGAATATCGGTGCGAACTTTTTAAGAGAGCATGTGACGGACGATGTCCGCATACATTATGCATTTACGGAAACCCACAGCGCGCCTAACGTTGTTCCCGATAAAGCCGCCGTATGGTATTACGTCCGGGCCCTTTCCCGAGAGGCGGTGGAGGATACCTACGCCCGCCTTGTGAAGGTAGCCATGGGCGCGGCCTTAATGACCGAAACGGAAGTGGAAACGGAATTTTTGGGCGGCTGTTATGACACGATGCAAAACAAGGTTCTGTCGGAGCTGGTTCTTGATACCATGAACGAAATTCCCTTGCCCCAGTGGACGGAAGAAGAAATGAAATTTGCCGAAACCCTGGATCATTGCAGCGCCAATTACCAAAAGATGGTTGCGTCAGGCCAGGCGGTAGAAGACGTACATATCGCGAATACGGTTTCTCCGGTGGTCAATGTTAATATTTTCGGCTCTACGGATGTAGGAGATGTTCAGCATATTGTTCCTGGCACATTCTTTACAACAGCCACGCAAAACATCGGCGCTGCCGGTCACAGCTGGCAGATCACTTCATGCTCCGGCCATTCCATCGGCATGAAGGGCATGATCTATGGGGCCAAAGTAATGGCGGCTGCGGCTCTTAAAGCACTTGAGAACCCGGAAATTATTGAAAAAGCAAAAACAGAGTTTAACGAAGTTATGCACGGCAGGAAATATGTCTGTCCCATCCCCAACGAAATACCGGTGCCCTAATAAAACAGGCAATGACAAAAAGCTGATATATTAAGTATCAGCTTTTTGTCATTGGAACAATCATAGCAAATATTGCTTTATCTTGCTCAATACCTCGCCAAAATCCAACGGTTTGCCCACATGGTCGTTCATGCCGGCTTCCCTGCATTTTTCCACATCCTCCCGAAAAACGTTGGCAGTCATGGCAACGATAGGTATCTCCCGGGCCCTTGCGACATTAAGCTTACGAATGCGCCGCGTCGCTTCCATCCCGTCCATCTCCGGCATTTGCACATCCATAAATATCATATCGTAACGCTCCGGCGCGTCGCTGAACATCCACACGGCTTCAACACCATTTACAGCGCAGTCGATCTCCAGCTTGGTCGGCTCCAAAAGTGTCAGCACAATTTCCCGGTTGATCTCCACATCCTCTACCAATAATATACGGTGTCCTTCAAAAGATATGAACTCATCAGGTTTCACTGTCGGCTTCGATATGCCATTTTTCCCGATATATTCGTTGATACAGTCCGCTATGGAAGACGGGAACAGCGGTTTGGACAAGAATTTATCAACGCCGGCCTCCTTCGCATGTTTCTCGATCCCATTCCATTCAGCTGCCGAGATCATGATGATCACCGAACGGTTGGTATCCAGTGCTTTTATCTTGCCCGACAGCTCAATGCCGTTCATACCGGGCATTTTCCAGTCGATAAAATAAATGTTATAAGGACCGTTTGCGTCGATCAGCTTTAAAGCTTCCGCGCCACCAGAGGCCGTGTCGCAGACGATACCAAGTTTATCGGTTATTAAAGTAAAATATTCTCTTATTTCAGGCTCATCGTCCACCGCGAGCACACGGACATTGCTCCAGTTTACGTTGGGAGCAAGGGAGTTGTGGTATTTCTCCATGCCACGTCTCACCAAAACCGTAAAGATAAATTTTGACCCCTTGCCAGGCTCCGACTCGATCCATATGTGACCGCCCATGAGTTCAACGATACTCTTTGAGATTGCAAGCCCAAGCCCGGTTCCGCCAAAACGCCGCGTGGTATCGCTCTCGGCCTGCTCAAAGGAATGGAACAGGCGGGACTGCTGTTCCTCACTGATTCCGATTCCCGTATCTGCTACCTCAATTTGTATCGTGCATATGCCGTTCTCCTCCCCGGTCAAATGCGCGTTAAGCCGTATCGATCCCTTTTCCGGCGTGAATTTTATCGCATTTGAAAGTAAGTTCGTGATAACCTGTGCAATCCGCTGGTCATCGCCGATCAATGCATCCGGAATATCTTTATCAAAGAAGACGGTAAAATGCTGCTGCTTTTCATCTATACGAAAGATGTTGACGGTTACCACCTTTTGCAGCATCCTTTCAAAGCTGAATTCCACCTCCGAGAGTTCAAGCTTGCCGGCCTCGATTTTCGACATGTCGAGAATATCATTGATGACACCAAGCAGGTGATTAGAGGCATCATCAATCTTGCTGAAAGCGTAATCTTTCCTTGCGGGATCAGATGCCGATTTGCCGATTGTCGTCATGCCGGTGATGGCATTCATGGGGGTGCGTATTTCGTGGCTCATGTTCGACAGAAAATCACTCTTGGCGCGGCTGGCCGCCCGTGCCGTCTCGACTGCTGCACGTATATCCAGCGTCATTTCGTTGCGCAGCATCGCATTGGCAATCAGCAGACTGCCGGAACGGAGGATCGCTTCCTCATCCGCCGTGAACACCCTTTCACGGTGGCAATCGTCAAACCCGACGAAGCCCCAGAATTCATCCCGCAAAAATACCGGCACCACCAGGATTGACCGGACGCCCTGTGAGGAGAGCAGCGCCTGTTCCTCCGGGGACATATCCCGTATGATCCCGTTAACGCACTGTCCGTCCGATAGCTTTTGCTCCCAGCCGGGCATGTTTTCGCTGTAGGGTATATCAACCGTAATCTCACTGCCCGGCTGCGGCCTGGTTCCCTCCGACCATTCGTACAATTGGGTGCAATACAGTTCCTCGCCCACCATGTGGTTCTTCCATATGTACACCCGGTCGGCGCCCACGGACTCCGCCATCATGCCCATACAATGCCACAGATTGCTTTCAAACTCGTCGATTTCGGACTGAAGCAGAATCGTGGCCGCCTCGTTTACCGTACGAAGCAGGACGTCCTTATATTCGATTTCCTTCATCATCTTTTGTGATTCGCGCAAATCCCGGGTATACCCGGCGACGATATAATCCTCCCCGCGGCGGACGCGGACAAGGGTGATTTCCGACGGTATCGGGGTGCCGTCCAGCTTTTGATGGATCCACTCAAAAACGGTCCTGCCGTCACGGAATGCGGCATTGATCTTCGCCCGGGCTTTTTCTGATGAGAGCCGCCCATCCGGCTGATATTTTGGCGAAAGCTCAAAAAACCTGTCCATATACTCCTGCTTATCCCGCAGCTCAAAGAGTTTAACCGCTTCCTCGTTGCAATCTATACTGATAATCTCCTTGCTCCACAGATTGCAGCAAAGCGGTGTGGCATCCAGCATGAGCCTTGTGCGCTCGTCCGCCTCCCGCACTTTGGCGGCGATTTCGTTGCGGATCAGGGCGCTGACCATCATCAGACCGGCGGAGCGCAGGATGTTTACCTCGTCCTCGGTAAAGGTACGCTCCCGATAACAATTATCAAAACTGATAAAGCCGACAAAACGGTTCTGCAAATGAACCGGTATCACAAGAATGGACTGAATGTTGTACGGCATCAGCCGTTCCTGTTCCGTTTGCGACATCTGTGCGAGCGGGCCGTTAACACATTCGCCCCTGGTAAACCTCGCTTCCCATTCAGGAATGCTTGCGGAATAGGAAAAGCCGGTCCTGGAATGCACAAGTTGTCCCTGCCCCCCTACGTCGTTCAGCCATTCAAATTTCTGGATGTAGCACAGTTCACCGTCCCTCATCTCGTTTTGCCAGATATAGATACGGTCAACATCCATACAACGGGCCATCAGCTCCATGCCTTCCCGCAGTGATTTCTCAAATTCATTATCATCCGCAGTCAGCAGCACTGTGGCGGCTCGGTTCACCGCTTTCAGCAGACGCCCCGCATCTTTCGCAATTTCGAGCAGCTCCGTTGAACGGTTTGCAATGTCGCTCATATTCGAAATCATCACATTGAGGCGCTGTTCCATAAACCCAAATTCGTCTGTTTCCGTGACCTCTATCCGCTCCGTTAAATTTCCCGAGGCGGCCAGATCGGCAAAGCGATTTACTTTGCTGATGATTCTGCGAAGATATTGAATGACATACAAAATGCCTATTATAATCAGTATCAACCCAATAACCGGAATAGCGGTCATGATCAAAAAAGAACTAAGTGCAGACGAATTGATCTCGCTCTCCTCAATTGTGATAGCCAGCGTCCAGTTGACGTTTGCCATGGTCATATAATAGACCCTGACCTCTTTGCCGCCAATCGATGCGGTCGTGATGCCGGAGTCGTTTTGGAGTAATTCACAGCCCATTTCCGCCAGCGCAGCATCCGTGTCCGCCTGGATCTTATCGTTGACGCTTTTATCTTCCTCAATAAATGATATGTACTCTCCTTCCGCACCCAGAATAAATGCATTTCCGGTTTCCCCAACCGATATGCCGCTCACAATTTTTTGGATATTTTCAATATTCATATCGGCCGTTCCCATGCCGGTAAACTGTCCGTTCTTATCATAGAATGCCTTCGCCGCAGTCACCATGGTGATCGTGGAAAACGGGTCGTAGTACACCACTGACCATGCGGTTTCTCCGCCCGCATTCTTTCCTTTTGCATACCAGTCTTCCTGAAAGTAATCGGTATAGTCCGCATACTCGCGCGTATAATACACCTCGCCGCCATCAATATATAAAAAAGGCCCAAAATAATAGGAATCGGCGTCAAACGCATACGGTTCAAACCATATGCCGCCGCCAAACGTATTTTCATTGGACTTTATGCCCTCGGCGAGAAAATCCCTATGTGTATCGTGGTCAAACGTTTTAACGTCCATTCTTTCGCCGTAGCTGGCAAAATGCATGGCCACGGCAGCGTTTTTGTACAGCTCCAGCTGTATTTCCAAATCGGCCGCCTGCAGGGATTCCTTCATTTTTTCGTTAATGGTATCGTTGATACGGGAATTGCTCGTGTTATAGCTATATACGGAAAAGGATATCATCGTTACGACAACGGTTGGAATGACCATGGCAAATATTCTGTTCGCTATAGATTTAATCTTCATGTCAAGCACCCCGGTTAAAGATTTTCTATTGAGTATTAAATAATTATACACTACTTTTAAAACTATAGCAATATACTCGCCGGTTTTATCAATCTCGCTTGTTGCCGTTGCCGACTTCCGGCAAATAAAAAAGAGCAGAAATCAATGATTTCTACTCTTCGATTCATCCGGTAAGATGAGTGCAGAAGATGGGAGTCGAACCCACAAGGTATTACTACCACACGGACCTGAACCGTGCGCGTCTGCCAATTCCGCCACTTCTGCAAACCGTTGTCTCAAGTGATAATTGCTCAAGTCAACATGTGTTATTATACTAACCTAACATAGATTTGTCAACTATTTTTTAAAAATTTTCTTTTTTGCTAATTTTCAAGAAAATATATACAAATCTATCAACTCCCCGAGTAGGACTTGAACCTACGACAGCGCGGTTAACAGCCGCGTGCTCTACCGACTGAGCTATCGAGGAATGCGAATGATACTCTTAGTATACTGCGGGAAAAGGGACTTGAACCCTCACGATCATACAATCACTAGATCCTTAGTCTAGCCTGTCTGCCAATTCCAGCATTCCCGCCAACGTTTGGTAGTATATCATAAATTTTGCTATCTGACAACCATTTTTTCATAAAATCAGCTTTTCCATTTTTTTACTGTATTCCCATTTTGATACTATAGACCATTTGTTACAAAAGTGTTACAATTCATTTATTCCCAGGGAAACAATACGAAAGGAGGAACTTGCCATATGTGTAATTTTGATTTTAGTTCTTTATTAAGCGGTTCAGATTGCAGTCAGGGTGGATGTTCAAATATGTATCAGTTATTTTGCCAGTTATTTGGCGGATGCTAAGGGATAAGGATTTCAGATATACATACATAAGATAAAGAGGATGTCTCAGTCGAGGCATCTTCTTTATTGTCTTTATTGTACGGGAAACAAACAGCGACCGCTGCAAATGATCACAGAGGATGCCCTGCGTTGAAACACCCTCTTACATTCGCATCTGATCGAAGCTTAAGCAATCTTGTTCTTTGCCAGCTCCGCCAGTTTGGCAAAGCCTTCTGCATCATTGATTGCCATGTCGGATAATACCTTACGGTTCATTGTGATATCTGCCAATTTCAGTCCATACATGAACTTGCTGTAGGACAGGCCATTGATTCTGGCTGCTGCATTGATACGAGCGATCCACAGCTGTCTGAACTGTCTCTTTCTCTCTTTACGTCCTGCATAGGAGCTGGCTAATGCTCTCATTACGGACTGTTTTGCTACTCTATACTGTTTGGAACGGGCGCCTCTGTAGCCTTTTGCCATCTTCAGCACTCTGTTGTGTTTTTTCTTTGCGTTCATACCGCCTTTAATTCTTGCCATCGGTCATTCCTCCTTCTTAAACTAATCAACCTTACAGATATGGTAAAAGCTTCTTCATTACTTTTGCATTGGTTGCATCAGTAACGATATCTTTTCTAAGATTTCTTTTTCTCTTGGCTGATTTCTTAGTTAAGATGTGAGACTTGTATGCTTTATTTCTTACCAATTTACCGGTACCGGTTTTTTTGAAACGCTTTGCTGCCGACTTGCTTGTCTTTAATTTAGGCATATTGTTTTCCTCCTTAAATCGATATCTGTTTACTTTTTAGCAGTTAAAAACATAATCATGCTTCTTCCTTCAACTTTGGAAGGCTTGTCGATGACAGCAATATCTTTCAGCTTTTCAGCAAAATCATCCAGAATGTACCTGGACTTGGACATATGTGCCATCTCACGACCACGGAAACGCAAGGTAACCTTTACTTTGTCGCCCTTTTCCAGGAACTTACGCGCTGCACCCATCTTGGTGTTCAAATCATTGGTGTCAATGTTTGGGGACAACCGCACTTCTTTCACTTCAATTACCTTTTGTTTTTTCTTAGCTTCTTTTTCTTTTCTTGCCAGCTCATAACGGTATTTACCGTAATCAATAATCTTACATACCGGCGGCTTTGCGGTCGGAGCAATCTTTACCAGATCCAGTTCGGCCTGCTGGGCAAGCAACATCGCATCCTTAGTTGGCATAATGCCTAACTGCTCCCCGTCCTGTCCAATCAATCGAACTTCCTTATCTCTGATTTGTTCGTTAATCATTAAATCGCTAATTGTCGTGCACCTCCATTAAAAAAATCATGTTTGTTTTCCTGCAAAAAAAATAGATAGAATACTCTATCCACCATCTAAGTATCACACAATCGCTGCAGTGTTTGTGCGTGTTTCTTAAATATGAACCCGGGTCACTTACTCGTGCCGAGGTGAGGTGGATACCTGCTTTCTTGTTCATGCTGCTTTCGCAACCTTAATTACTATACTATCTTATTCTTGATTTGTCAATATATAACTTTATTTTTTGTTTAGCCGGTTAAATGTAAATGTAAATTCCACTCCATGCCAGAATTTAGTCTTTCACAAATTTCATTATTGCTGTATGATAATACATTGTCTCTTGTTCGCAGTAGAAAGAGGCAATTATGTCAAAAAATACTCCCGGTAACCACAAACACATGACACAGGATGACCGTATTTCTATTGAGAAAGGGCTGGACAACGGCTCATCTTTAAGGAAAATCGCTGAAGCACTTAGTAAAGATCCTTCTACTATTTCTAAGGAAATCAAGAAGCACCGTACCCTTCACGGGCATAATGCATTTAACGAAATTTCAAACAAGTGTGCTCTGTTTGGGAATTGTAAAATCAAGCATCTGTGTGGTGATCGTAAGACACGTTGCAACAAGTTTTGCAGAAATTGTCATGTTTGTAATCGGATATGTTCTGATTTTGTTCAAAGAAGCTACCATTGCACATTTTTAGATAAAGCTCCCTTTGTTTGCAACCCTTGTTCAAAGAAATGCCATTGCCGCCTTGATAAGTATTACTACCGGGCGACTACCGCTCATCGTGAATACAAGACCGTTCTTGTAGAAGCACGTGCAGGGATTAATATCGCAGAAGAAGATCTCAAAGTCCTGGATGAACAGGTATCTCCCTTGATTCTTCAGGGGCAGACGCCTTACACGATCCTGAAAAATCATCCCGAGATCGGACTTTCTGAAAAATCAATCTACAATTACATCGATCTTGGAGCTCTCTCGGTAAAAAACCTGGATCTTCCTAAAAAGGTTGCCTATAAGGTACGCAATGTTCATAAAACGGAAATCACCGATACCCGTATCTTTGAAGGCCGTACCTTCAAAGATTTTCAGGCCTTCATGAAAGAACATCCGGATACATCTGTCACTGAAATGGATACTGTGATTGGGTGTGAAGGAAGTCATAAGGTCCTTCTCACGCTTCACTTCGACAACTGTCATCTGATGGTTGCCTTTCTGCTCGAAAGCAAGGAAGCCAAACGTGTAGAAGCGGTTTTTGACTGCATTGAGAAGAAAATGTCTGCTCTTGAGTTCTGCATGGCCTTCCCCCTGATCCTAACCGATCGTGGCGGAGAATTTGCGCATCCTGAAACCCTGGAGTGTGGTCTGGACAATTTCATTCGTACCAGTATTTATTATTGTGATCCCATGTGTTCCTGGCAGAAGCCTCATTGTGAGAAGAATCACGAATATATCAGAAAAATATGCCCCAAAGGAACTTCCTTTGATGCCCTCACGCAGTATGACATAAATCTGATGATGAGTCATATCAACAGTTCTCCCAGAGAAAGCCTTGGCGGAATGACACCATACGCCCTCGCTCAGCTGATGCTCCCAGAGAGCCTCCTGCGTGTATTTAATCTTTGGGAAGTTGCTCCTGACGAGGTCTGCCTTACACCGGCACTTTTGAAAAAATAGATTCTGATTTTTCCAGCTCTTTGGAGAAGGCCGGGGTTTGGGGCAGAGCCCCAACTCTGAATCGTGACGATTTTTTTGCTCTACCAGCGTATCATCACGAAGGCGATCACGGCTGGTAATATCTTCATCTTTCCAGCTCCCCGTGATCGGCGAAGCTGATATACGCTGGTAGACAAGCCTGTCAAGTGAACCATGGAATAATGGGGCGGGGGCCCCGTTATGCCGTGAAAGTCACTTGACAGGCGCAGCGAGAGAAAACCTCTTGCCAGCCACTTTATAAACCGAACTATTAAACCTGCGAATCCGAGACATCCACAATAAAACATCATCAAGCGGGTGGAATTTAGTCTTACAGGATCACCTTCCACCAGCTGGCGACAGCATACCGTTTTTTCATAATCAACGGTTATAAAGTGGGTAAGTTCTACAATAAAGGGGATGACTAACCTTGTCAACCCCTTCAAATATGGAACTTAGTCCTCAGTATGGAATTTAACTTTACATGTGGAATTTACATTTTCACTCAACCATTTCTTCCTCTATTCTCAGCAGCTGATTATACTTTGCCACCCGCTCCGAACGACACGGTGCGCCGGTTTTAATCTGGCCGCTGTTAACCGCCACCGCCAGGTCAGCAATAAAAGAATCCTCGGTCTCGCCGGAACGGTGGGAGATAACCGCCGTATACCCGGCTGACTTAGCCATCTCAATGGCTTCCAGACTTTCTGTCAGCGTTCCGATCTGGTTCACCTTGATCAGGATGGAATTGGCTGCACCTTCCTCAATTCCCCGTTTCAAACGCTTTGTATTGGTAACAAACAAATCATCACCGACTAACTGGATCTTGCCGCCCAGGGTATCCGTCAGCTGCTTCCAGCCGTCCCAATCGTCTTCCTGCAGGCCGTCCTCCAGCGAACAGATGGGAAAACTCTCCACCAGCCGGCGAAAGTAGTCCACCATCTCCTGTGAGGTACGTTCTACCCTGACTCCGGTCATCTCGCTTTCTCCCGGAAAATAATAAGTCTTACTGGTTTCATCATATAACTCGCTGGCCGCCGCATCAATGGCAATCTGAAAATCCTTCCCCGGTTCATAGCCGCTTAATTTCACCGCATCCATCAGATATCCCAGGACCTCTTCCGTGTTCCTAAGATTGGGGGCAAAACCGCCTTCATCTCCCACTGCCGTGGAATACTCCCCCACTTTCAGCAGTTTTTTCAGGGTATGGTATACTTCGGAACACATTCTTAACCCTTCGGTAAAGTTCTCGGCCCCCACCGGCATAATCATAAATTCCTGCAGGTCTACGGTATTGTCGGCATGAACACCGCCATTTAAAACATTCATCATTGGCGTCGGCATGGTTCTGGCATTCACTCCGCCCAGATAACGGTACAACGGAATACCCAGCTGCGCCGCACAGGCTCTGGCTGCCGCCAGCGAAACTCCCAGAATCGCATTGGCTCCTCCGTCAGCCTCCCGCAAAAGCCGGTCAATAACAGACTGCTGATAAGCATCTTCAAACATCAATGTCTCGGCCAGGATGGTATTGACAAATTCCACTGCCGTGGCTACCCCCCGGCCATGATAGCGCTGGCCGCCATCCCTTAACTCTACTGCCTCAAATTTGCCGGTAGAAGCACCTGACGGTACCGCCGCCCGGCCAACAGCACCGCCGTCCAGACGAATTTCCACCTCTACCGTCGGATTGCCCCGGGAATCCATGATTTCTCTCGCCTGTACTCCTACAATATCAAATGAACCATACATAAAAATGGCCTCCTTCTTCCATTAACTTTTAATGTAAGGATAGCCATTTTTTAGAATTTTATGCCCGCAGCTGGATTCCCAAACCTTCCAGGCCATTTAAAATTTTCTTCATTGCAGCACTTACCTCATCATCCGTCAGCGTCCGGTCATTCGCCCGGAATATAATGGAATAAGCAATGGACTTATGTCCTGTCAGAATCTGAGCGCCTTCATAAATGTCAAACAAGTGGTAGCTCTCTAAGATCTTTCCGCCCCGCTGTGCAATCACATCCTCAATCTGTCCCACCATAATTGCCTGCGGAACGACCATGCTGATATCCCGGGTCACGGCCGGATATTTGGCCAGACCTGTGTATTTGCGGTTAAAATCAGCAAACGGAATAACATTTGGCATATCCAGCACGGCTACATAAACGCGCTCACCAATCTTATAATTGTCCGCTGCCTCCGGATGAAGTTCGCCGATATAGCCCACCGTTACGCCTTCATAAGCAATATCCGCCTTTCTGCCTGGGTGGAGATAGGGTCGGTTGCAATCCGGCAGGTAATGTGCCTTCTTTTTCATTCCCAGCTTTTCAAAGAGCGCTTCCACCACTCCTTTCATGGTAAAGAAGTCACCCTCGCCATACATTCCCAGGGTAAGCTGCATCCGCTCCTCTGGCAGCTCGGTTAAAGGCAATGCTTTCGGCTTATAGGTATTGGCCAGCTCATACAGTTTCACGTCTTTGTTTCGACGGTTATAGTTGGTTGACAAGGAGTTCAGCATTCCATTCAACGGTGTTGTCCGCATAATACTGAAATCTTCGCCCAGTGGATTGATAATCGTCACGGTCTGGCGCAATTTACAGTCTGGCGGCAGCAACAGTTTATCAAATACCTTCGGGCTTTCAAAGGAATAGGTCATACTCTCACTAAAACCGGAGAATTCGGCCACTTCTCTGGCCAGTTCTTCAATCCGCAGTTTGTAGGAAAGCTTACCGGTGGTTGCTTCGCCGGAAGGCAGCGTCGTTGGAATATTATCATAGCCAAAGAATCTGGCCACTTCCTCGGCAATGTCAGCCAGACGCTCCAGATCCTGACGGAAGGTTGGTGCAATCACTTCCTGGGTTGCTTCATCGAAGCCCAGCTCCAGCTTTTTCAAATACCCTTTCATGGTCTCGGCATCAAGATCGATTCCCAGCAGGGAATTGATCTTCGCAGCATCGAACGGTACCCGCACTGCTTCCCGTTTCACCGGATAAACATCAATGATACCACCGACTACTTCGCCGACGCCCAGTTCTTCCACCAGCTGGCAGGCACGGTTAATGGCAGCCTCGGCATTATTCGGATCCAGGCCTTTTTCAAATTTACCAGAAGCCTCGGTCCGCAGTCCCAATTTTTTGGCGGACAGACGGACATTCGTGCCGTCAAAGCAAGCCGCCTCAAATACCATCGTTTTTACATCATCGGTAATCTTGGAGTTTTCACCCCCCATAATGCCGGCGATACCAACTGGTTTTTCACCGTCGTTGATCATCAATACATTATGATCCAACTTCCGGGGCTGCCCGTCCAGCGTCTGAAATTCCTCGCCGTCATGCGCCCGTCTTACCACAATCTTCTGACCGGCAATCAGGTCATAGTCGTAAGCATGCATTGGCTGGCCATACTCTTCCATCACGTAGTTGGTGATGTCAACCAGATTGTTGATTGGCCGGATCCCACTGGCCGCCAGTCGGCGCTGCATCCATTCCGGTGACGGTGCCAGCCGGATATTCTTTACCATCCGGGCACAAAAGCGAGGGCACAACTGGGTATCCTCCACTTCAACCGCCAGATAATCCTGTATTTTTTCCTGATTACCGGTGCTGGCTACCACCGGCGGACAGAATGACTTATCAAAGGTCGC